>JACCDU010848486.1_pt1 | contig 38530 bp, 53 predicted proteins | sample 7446081 | NCBI WGS metagenome assembly JACCDU01 (sample SAMN15323447, study PRJNA562643) | freshwater metagenome | isolation source: river surface water | place: USA:Blue River Watershed | collected 2017-08-17
GGCGTGGCGGGGTGGTGACCGCGCGCCGCGATCTGCCGAGGGGATGGGCTGTCGGGGGCGGCTGGGCGGCCGTCCGGTCGCTTCCTTGGCCGTCAGGCGGGCTCAGCGCGGCACGGGGTGGCTCTGGGCCTGCGGCTGGGCGAAAAAAAGCCGCCAGCCCGGGTGGGTGGCGGCGAATGGCAGGCCTTGCGACCCACCAGGAGACAACAGGATCAGGCCGGCTCGCGCTCGCTGCCTGGTGCCGGCGTGGCGGATTCGATGATGTATGGGGTGAAGGTGACCACCTCTTCACCGATCCAGTCGTTGAGGGTGGCCAGGCGCTGTTGCAGGGGCAGCAGCTCGTTTCGGGCGAACACCTGGGCCGCGGGGAGTACTGCCCCGAAGCCGCCGGTGTTGCTGGGCACGATGCCCATGAGCTGGGGCGGGATCCGGTGGGCGGCGAGCACGTCGTCTCGGCTGACGTTCTTGATGTTGAAGAAGTCGTCTTTGGCGGCCACCTCGCTGACGGGGATCACCTGCACGCCGTCTTTCTTGCCGTTCGGGCTGTAGAGGAACAGGTTGCGGAAGTTGCCCGGACCCTTGGCCTCCTTCAGCGCGGCGCGCAGGTTGTCCACGTCTTCCTGGCTCTGCTGGGCGTCGTTGATGTAGAGGATGAAGCCGGCGTGCGAGCCGTTGTTGTAGTAGCGCCGGCGGAACAGGGTGGCGCTCTCGTTGAGCCAGGCGGCCTGCAGGCTGCTCAGGTATTCGGGCACCCCATAGATCTCCTGGTTCACGTCGAACTCGCGCAGGTGCCAGACGCTGCCGGGCTCGAACTCGTGTTCCTGCTGCCAGCCACGCACGAAGAAATACTGGCTCAGATCCTCAGCGCCGCGGCGCGTGTATTTCGCCAGCGAGTGGCGCAGCCGCAGGGTGCTGCCCAGGCGGTTGCGCACCCGCTCCAGGTAGCAGTTGCCGAAGGTCAAGAAGTCCAGCGCCAGGGCTGCGAAGGTCTCGCGATCGAGCCAGGGGTGCGGCACAAAGCAGCTGGCCAGCACGTTGCGCTTGAAGAACAGCGCGCTGGCGTGGTGCGTGCTGCTGCGAAAGCTCTTGGCCAGGCCGTCGACGCTGACCGGTGGTTCGTACCAGCGGCCATTGCTCCAGGCCTCGATGTAGTCGAGGATCTCGCGCCGGTCCATCACCGGTACCGGATCCCCGAAGGTGAACGCCTCGCCCCGGGTGGCGGGTTGGGCATGGTCTGCGGCAGCGGTCTGCAGCGTGGCGGGGTGATCGGTCATCCGTGAATCTCCATGATGGAAGTGCGCAGGCCGGTCTGGCCTTCGAGTGGTTCGAACATGAGCGCGTGCATCGTGGCCCATGCCAGGTCGGCGTGTCCGGTCGCTTCGGTGCGCCCGGCTGAGTAGGTGACGGCGTTGCCGCTGGGGGTGAGCACCTTCTTGATCGCGATGAAGCTGTGCGCCAGATCCACCCAGCTGGCGTCGAACTCCAGGCGCCCGTTGTTGATGACAGACAGGGCCTTGAACACCAGCTGCTGCTTGACCTCGATCGAATAGTTGATGCCCTTGACCGCTGGGAAGAACTTCTTCACCAGCTCGTACACGGCCTGGCCGATGCCCGTCGTGTCGATCGCGATGTGCGCCACGTTGTAGCGCTGGGTCACTTTCCTGATCGCCTCGGCCTGGGCTTCGAAGTCCATGCCCTTGAACTGGTGGCGCTCCAGCACCCGGAACCGGCCGCTGTTGCCCACCGGCGGCGCCAGTACCACCAGGCCCGCGCTGTCGCCCGTGCGGCTGGGGTCGTAGCCCACCCAGACCGGCATGAAGCCGTAGGGCCGCATGGCGAAGGGCTTCACGTCGTCCCAGACCTCCCACGTGTCCACCATGCACTTCTGCATGGCCGACAGCGAGAAGATGCTCTGCGAGTCGTCCACGAACCCGCACATCAGCAGGTTCTCGAACTCGTCCGGGCTGTACTCCATGCGCAGCTCTTCGATGTCGAACAGGTCGCACCCGCCGCGCTCGGCGTCGATGATGTTGACGATGTTGCGCCACACCCGGTCCTCACCGGTGAAGCCCTCCCCGCTCAGGCGGTCGTGGCTCAGGTCCAGGGCGATGCGCTCATGCTTCGGCCGGCGCTTGTTGAAGCGGTCACCGTTCCAGAGCTCGTACGCCTCGTGCTGAACGCTGCTGGGCGTGCTGAAGTAGGTCTTGCGCCACATCTTGTGCATGGCCATGCCGCTGGCGACCTTGTTCAGCTCGGTGAATTTCTGGGTCCAGAAGAACTCGTCGAAGTAGAAGTTGCCGTGGTAGCCCTGCGCCGTGCGCGCGTTCGTGCCCAGGAAATAGATCGTCGCGCCGTTGCTCAGCACGATCGGATCGCCCGACAGCTCCACCCCAACCGACGTGCCGGCGAACTGCTGGATGTACTGCTTGAAGATGTGCGCCTGAGCCTTGGACGCCGACAGGAAAATCTGGTTGCGCCCCGTCGTGATCGCGTCGATCAGCGCCTCCCGGGCGAAATACCACGTCGCCCCGATCTGCCGGCTCTTGAGCACCATGCGCGTGCGCTGCTCGCCGTTGCGGAACCACACCTTCTGGTAGTTGAAGATCGAGTCGCGGAACGCGGTCTGCAGCTCCTCGATCTGTTCCTCCGTGAAGTGGTTGCGCTCGGGCGACCGCTTGGGCGCCGCGTTGCGGTTCTCGATCTTCGGGTTGAGCTCTTTTTCCTTGCCCGTCTTCTCGTAGTTGCGCACCCGCGCCAGGCGCTCCACCTGCCGGCCCAGCAGGTCGATTTCCTTGAAGTCGCCGCCCGTCTTGTTGTCCTTGGCCAGCAGCTGCACCAGGCGCGATTCCAGCGCCCCTTCGATGCGCTGGATGGGTTGCGCCTCGTCCCATTTCTCGGCATCCTTCCAGCCATGCACCGTGGTGCGCGGCTCGCCGATGTGCTGCGCGATATACGTGATCCGCCAGCCCTGCCAGTACAAGTCGCGGGCGCGGCGGCGCTTGTCGGCCTGCACATCGTGCGCGGGCGCGGCTGTATCAGCGGTCTTTGGGGTGGGCATGGGCCCGAGTATTCGGGCCGGGCCGCGCCGGGAAAACCGCCCCAGCATGTAAGAGCGGCGGGCACAGGCGGCGCGGGTTGAGCCTCGCGCGACGGCGGTCAATCATGGCGACACATCAACTGCCACCGATTGCCCACCACCATGGCCAAAAGCAAATTCTTCCGCGTTGCCACCGAAGGCGGCACCACCGACGGCCGCACCATCCAGCGCAGCTGGCTGGAGCAAATCGCCAAGAACTTCAACCCCACGAAGTACGGCGCCCGGATCTGGCTGGAACACATGCGCGGCATGCTGCCCGACAGTGTTTTCAAGGCCTACGGTGACGTCGTGGCCGTCAAGACCGAGCAGAACGCTGACGGCAAGCTCGAACTCTTCGCCCAGATCGAGCCCTTGCCCGAACTGGTGGCCATGAACAAGGCCAAGCAAAAGCTCTACACCAGCATCGAAGTCAGCCCGAAGTTCGCCGACACCGGGGAGGCCTACCTCACCGGCCTGGCCGTCACCGACAGCCCGGCCAGCCTCGGCACCGAAATGCTCGCCTTCAGCGCCGCCCAGGGTGACAAGAGCCCGCTGGCCGCCCGCAAGAGCAGCCCGGACGCCCTCTTCACCGAAGCCGTCGCCTTCAGCCTGGAGATGGAAGAAACCGAAGCCGAAGACCCGCTGGCCAAGTTCAAGGCCGGCTTCGCCGCCATCGTCGAGAAGTTCAAGGGCAAGACCACCACCGACGCTGCCATGTTCGGTGAAGTGCTCAAGGGCTTCGAGACCTTCGGCGAGCAAGTGACCCAGGCCATGGACGCCCAGGCCCAGAAGTTCGCCGCCGACCTGGCCGCCGCCCGCACCGAAGCCAAGGCCACCGCCGACGCGCTGACCGCCCTCAAGGCCGACCTGTCCAAACAGCCCGGCAACCACAACCAGCGCCCGCCGGCCACTGGCGGCAACGGCCAAGCCGGGCAGACCGACTGCTGACCCAAGGCCCACCAGACCCCCCCCAGCACCCCACCGAACCGACCCACAAGGCCCACACCATGCGCAACCAGACCCGCGTCCTGTTCAACCAGTACCTCGACCGCCAGGCCGAACTCAACGGCGTGTCCAGCGCCGCCACCAAGTTCGCCGTGACCCCCAGCGTGCAACAGACGCTGGAAAACAAGATCCAGGAAAGCAGCGAATTCCTGGGCCGCATCAACGTCGTGCCCGTCAACGAAATGAAGGGCGAAAAGCTGGGCCTGGGCGTCTCCGGCACCATCGCCAGCCGCACCGACACCAGCACCAACGGTGAACGCCAGACCCGCGACATCACCGCGATGGAAGACGACGGCTACGAGTGCAAGCAGACCAACTACGACCACCACATCCGCTACGCCACCCTGGACGGCTGGGCCAAGTTCCCCGACTTCCAGACCCGCGTGCGCAACGCCGTGCTGCAGCGCGCCGCGCTCGACCGCATCATGATCGGCTTCAACGGCAGCAGCGCCGCCGCCACCACCAACCCGGCCACCAACCCGCTGCTGCAAGACGTCAACATCGGCTGGCTCTCGCACATCCGCACCAAGGCCCCCACCCGCGTGCTGGACGAAGGCGCCACCGCTGGCGGCGTGAAGATCGGCGCCACAGGCGACTACAAGAACCTCGACGCCCTAGTCTTCGACGCCTACAACACCCTGCTGGACCCCTGGTACCGCCAAGACGCCCAGCTGGTCGCCGTCGTCGGCCGTGGCCTCATGCACGACAAGCTGTTCCCCCTGGTGAACAACAACGACGCCCCCACCGAACGCCTGGCCGCTGACATCGTCATCAGCCAGCGCCGCCTGGGCGGCCTGCAGGCCGTGCAAGTGCCCTACTTCCCGGACGGCACCGTCCTCATCACCCGCCTGGACAACCTGTCCATCTACTTCCAGGAAGGCGCCCGCCGCCGCGCCGTGATGGACAACCCCAAGCGCGACCGCATCGAGCACTACGAAAGCTCCAACGACGCCTTCGTCGTCGAGGACTACGGCATGTGCGCGCTGGTGGAAAACATCGTCGAGGTGGAAGAACCCGTCGCACCCTGACGTCAGCAAGGCCCTGAGCCCGGGGCCAGCCGCGTGCTGGCCCCGCCTGTTTGAACACCACACGCCGCCCCACCATGCCCGTCACCCCCGCCCTGGCCAGCCTGCGCCGCAAGCAAGCCCAAGCCGCCGCCACCGCCGCCACCGACAGCGGCCAGACCACCGGCAGCGCCTACGAGCTCATGCAAGCCCAGCTCTACGAGCACACCCGTGCGCTCAAGGCCATCCAAAGCGTCGAGCGCAAGGTCGAAGCCAAGCGCGGCTTCCTGGCCGACTACTGGCCCTGGGTGGACGGCGTGCTCGCCGCAGGCCAGGGGGGTGAAGACATGGTGCTCACCAGCGTCTTCGTGTGGGCCATCGACGCCGGCGAATACGACCGCGCCCTGCAAATGGGCGCCTACATCCTGCAGCACGGCCTCAAGCTGCCCGACCGCTACCAGCGCGACCCGGCCACCACCCTCATCGACGAATTCGCCGACGCCGCCCTCAAGCCCGGCGGCCAAGCCAGCGGCCCCACCGCCGAACACCTGATCACCGTCGCCGAGATCACCGCCGCCATCGACGTGCCCGACCAGGCCCGCGCCAAGCTCTACAAGGCCCTGGGCTACGCAGTGGCCCGGCGAAAAGACGCCAACGACGCCTTCGAGCACCTGGAAAAGACCGACGCCACCCAGGCCCACGCCCTGCTCACCCGCGCCCTGGGCCTGCACGCCGCCTGTGGCGTGAAGAAAGACATCGAGCGACTGGAGCGCCGGCTCAAAGCCATCGCCGCCCCAGACGCTGCAACCTGAGCCTCCACCGGCACCCGGGCGGCTCGGGCATCCGCGGCCAGCTGCACAACAGCGCACCACTGATGCCCGACCACCGCCCACCCGCCTGAACCCTGAAAACCCAACGCCAGCACCATGAGCAGCTTCCTCGGCAACCAGAGCCCGCCCCCGGCGAACGAAGAAGCCCATGTGAGCAACAACGGCTGGTGGCCCAGCATCGACCCCCAGACCGTGCGCCAGACCGCCCGGCTCGACGGCACCGTCACCCCCGCCCGCCTGCGCCAGGCCATCGTCATGGCCGTGGCCGACTGCAACGCCGAACTGGCCCTGTGGCAGCTCGCGCAACAAACCGCCGGGATCGATAACCCCGACAACCTCCCCGGCCCCACGGTGGCCGACAAACCCGTCGCCCTGGCCTACTACCAGCAGGCCATCGTCAGCCACGTGCAGGCAGGCCTGGCCGAACGCAACCGCGACGTGGACACCACCGGCACCGGCGACAAGAAAGCCGCCGAACTTGAGTCCACCGCAGACATGCACCGCCGCAACCTGCGCTGGGCCATCAGCAGCATCACCGGCCGCCCCCGGACCTCCGTGGAACTCATCTGATGGCCACCGTTCGATCACTCCAAGGCGACACCCTGGACGCCATCTGCCAACGCCACCTGGGCACCACCAGCGGCGGCACCGTCGAGGCCACACTGGCCGCCAACCCCGGGCTGGCCGCGCTCGGTCCTGTGCTGCCAGCCGGTACACCGCTGACCCTGGTGCAACCCACCAGAGACACCAACCAGACGGTCAACCTATGGGACTGACCGTCCAACCTCAACACCAGATGAGCGACCACACCACTCATGCCATTGAGGCCACCATCGCCGCCACCGGCAGCAAGGCCACCTACACCGGTGCCGGCATGACCATCGGCGGCTGGTTCCTGTCCAGCGAGTTCGCGGTGCTCATGGGCATGCTGCTGGGTGTGCTGGGCCTGCTGGTCAACTGGTACTACAAACACAAGCTGACCATGGCCGAGATCCGGCTCAAAGAAGAGCAGGCCGCGCGCGAGCGCGCTGAACACGCCGCGCGGATGGGGATGTACCAATGAAGCCGCCCCGCCTGATCATTGGTGCGCTCTCGCTCAGCGCCTCGGCCCTCATCGGCCTGTCCGTATCTGAGGGCTACAGCGACCGCGCATACATCCCGACGAAGGACGACGTGCCCACCCTGGGCTTTGGCACCACCACCCGCCCGGACGGCTCGCCCGTGCAGATGGGCGACCGCACCAACCCGGTCGAGGCCTTGCAACGCAAGCAGCGCGACCTGGGGAAGTTCGAGGGCGCGCTCAGGCAGTGCGTGCGCGTGCCGCTGCATCAAGCCGAATACGACGTGTACGTGGACCACGCCTACAACATCGGCTCTGGTGCATTCTGCGGGTCCACCATCGTCAAGCGACTCAATGCCCAGGACTACGCCGGGGCGTGTGACGCGATCCTGATGTGGCGCCGCGTCGGCCAGCAGGACTGCTCGCAACCGGGCAACCGCATCTGCTGGGGCCTGTGGCAGCGCCGGCTGGCCGCCCACGCCAAGTGCATGGAGGCCCAGCGATGAAAACCCTGCTGACCTACCTGCTGGGCGCCGCGCTGGTGGGCTCCATCCTGACCAACTGCGCCACGCACCACCGCCTGCAGGCCGAGCGCCTGGCGCACCAGACCACCCAAGCCCAGCACGCCCAGCTGGTGGCCGCGGCCGATCGCCTGCGCGCCGAAACCGAAGCCAACCGCCGAAGAGCAGAACAGGAGCTGCGCCATGCGCAAGACACCCACGCCCAAGAAGTCGCCGCCCTTCATCTCCGCCTCGACCGTGCTCTTGCTGCTGGCCGTGTGGCTTCTGAGCGGCTGCGAGACGCCGCCCAAGCCGCTGCCCAGCGCGCCCGTGCGCAGTGTGCAGATCCCGCCACTGCCGACCTGGGCACGCCAGCCGGCGACCCCATCGGAGTGCTTGCCGACGTGCTTGGACGCGCTGACGCGCGAGCGGGAATCGTGGAGGAACTTGCTGACCGGCGATACCTTGCCGGCCGCGCCTGCGAGCGCGCGTACGACGCCGCACACAGTGCCCTGAGCGCAGAGCCTGACGCGCATTGAGCCCGCCACCCCATGTACAAGCCCGCCAGCCTGCGCCGCCACCTGGGCGCCACCGTCCCCGACCTGCAGAACAACCCCGACAAGCTGAGCATCCTGGTGCGCCAGGGCCGCACCGTGTGCGCCGGTGGTGCCAGCCTCAGCTTTGAATACCAGTACACGGTGCAAATCGTCGTGCTCGACTTCGCCGGCGAGCCCGACCACCTCATGCTCCCCCTGCTGGTGTGGCTGCGCACCCACCAGCGCGAGTATTTCGACCACCCCGAGTGGCGCGAACAGCGCCTGCGCTTCGAGGCCGAATACCTCAACAACACCACCATCGACCTCACCGTCGAGCTGGACCTCACCGAGCGCGTGGCCGTCACCGTGCAAGACCCGGCCCAACATACCGCCCCCGGCCGCTACACGCTGGCCCACCTGAGCGAGCCGCCCGCCATCGAAAGCGCCGACGCACCCACCGTGTGGGAGCTGTACGACCGCGACACCCTGGTCACCACCTGGCGCACCGATCCGCTGGACGCCGACCACGCCCCCCGACTGGCCAGCTGACCCAGCAACCGACCAGCACCACCATGGCCGACCCCCTGCAGCAGCTCGAAGACTGGGCCGCCCCCCTGCTGGCCCAGCTGCAGCCCGCCCAGCAGCGCGCCCTGGTGCGCCAGGTGGCCCGCGAACTGCGCGCCAGCCAGGCCCAGCGCATCGGCCGCCAGCAAAACCCCGACGGCACCGCCTTCGAAGCCCGAAAACCCCAGGCCAAGAATCGCCCACAAGCCACCACCAAAGCCCGCGCCATGTTCGGCAAGCTGCGCCAGGCCAAACACCTGCGCGTGCTGGCCGACCCGGCCGGCGCCGCAGTGGGCTTCACCGGCCGCGCCGCGCGCATCGCCCAGGTGCACCAGCTGGGCCTGCGCGACCGCGTGCGCCCCGGTGGCCCCGAAGTGCAATACCCCGTGCGCCAGCTGCTGGGCTTCACCCCGGCCGACATTGACCGCGTGCGCACCACCCTGCTGGCCGCCCTGGCTGGCTGAATGCGGCTGTAAAGCGCCCGCACACAGGGCGCACCAATGGCCTCGCGCGAGGCATCCCGGCACAGTGGCTGCACTGTGCAAGACGCCCCCGAACTCACCCCCACCGACCTGCTGCGCCGCCTTGAAAACGTGCTGCGCCCAGGCACCATCGCGGCCGTGGACCACTCCGCCGCCCGGGTGCGCGTGCAAAGCGGCGACCTGCTCACCGGCTGGCTGCCCTGGATCGAATCTCGCGCCGGCAACGTGCGCACCTGGTGCCCGCCCAGCGTGGGCGAACAGTGCCTGGTGCTCGCCCCTGGTGGCGACCTGGCCGCCGGGTGGGTGCTGGTCGGCAGCGCCAGCGAAGCCCACCCCGCCCCCAGCGCATCGGCCAGCCTGCACCGCACCCAGTACCCGGACGGCACCGTGGTGGACTACGACCACGCCGCCCATGCCCTGACCGTCAGCCTCGCGCCCGGCGGCAGTGCCAGCCTCACCGCCGATCAGATCCACATCACCGGCGCGGTCGAGATAGCTGGCCCCGTGGCCATCACCGGCGCCAGCCTCACGCACAACGGCACCAACGTCGGCAGCACCCACACCCACGGCGGCATCACCCCCGGGCCGGCCAACACCGGCGGGCCCCAGTGATGCGCGGCACCAGCGTGGCCACCGGCCAGGCCATCAGCGGTGTGGACCACCTTCGCCAGAGCGTGGCCGACATCCTCACCACACCCATCGGCTCGCGCGTCATGCGGCGCGACTACGGCAGCGACCTCCCGGCCCTCATCGACCAGCCCGACAACGCCGCCACCCAGGTGCGCGTGTACGCCGCCGCGGCCACCGCCCTCATGCGCTGGGAACCGCGCCTGCGCCTGCAGAAACTGCGCGCCAGCCGCAACCGCGCCGGCCAGCTGGTGCTCGACGTGCAGGGCCAGTACCTCGACGAAGGCCGCGCCGTCACGCTCGACCCCATCCCGCTCGGCTAAGCCTCTCCATACGAGATCCACAACCCATGCCCGGCGCCTTCACCACCGTCAACCTCAGCCAGCTGCCCGCGCCCAACGTCATCGAGGCGCTGGACTTTGAAGCCATCTTCGCCGCCATGCTGGCCGACCTGCAGGCCCGCGACCCGGCCTACACCGCCCTGGTCGAAAGCGACCCGGCATACAAGATCCTGCAGGTGGCCGCCTACCGCGAAATGCTGCTGCGCGCCCGCGTCAACGACGCCGCCCGCGCCGTCATGCTCGCCTTTGCCACCGGGGCCGACCTCGACCACATCGGCGCCAACTTCGGCGTCGCCCGCCTGGTCATCAACCCCGGCAACCCCGAAGCCATCCCGCCAGTGGCCCCCACACTGGAAAGCGACGCCGACTTCCGCGCCCGCATCCAGCTCAGCCCGGAGGGCTACACCACCGCCGGCAGCGAAGGCAGCTACGTCTTCCACGCTCTGGGGGCCGATGGCACCGTCAAAGACGCCCAAGCCGTCAGCCCGGCCCCGGGCGACGTGCTGGTCTACGTGCTTGGCCGCACCGGTGACGGCACCGCACCGCCCGAGCTGCTGGCCAGCGTCACCGCAGCGCTCAACGCCGAACGCGTTCGCCCCATGACCGACCGCGTCACCGTGCTCTCGGCCAGCATCGTCCCCTACACCATCGAAGCCGAACTGGTCATGTACCCCGGCCCCGCGCCCGAAGTGGTGCTTGCGGCAGCCCAAGACGCCGTGTCGGCTTACGCCGAAGCGCAGCGACGCATCGGCTACGACGTCACCCTCTCGGGCCTCTACGCCGCCCTGCACCAGCCTGGCGTGCAACGCGTCAACCTGGCCGCCCCCACCGCCACGCTCGTCATTGGCGAAGGCGAAGCCAGCCACTGCACCAGCATCACCGTCACCGCGGCCAGCGCCACCCATGTCTGACCTGCTGCCACCCAACGCCACAGGTGCAGAGCGCGCCCTGTCGCTCGCCACCGAACGGCATGCCGCCCTGCCCGTTCCCCTGTGCGACGTGTGGGACCCCGACACCTGCCCCGCCGAGCTGCTCGCTTGGCTCGCCTGGTCGCTCACGGTCGACGAGTGGGATGCCACCTGGACCGACCAACAAAAGCGCAGCGCCATCAAGGCAAGCATCGCCCTGCACCGCTACAAAGGCACCATCGGCGCCGTGCAGGACGCACTGGGCTCGCTCTTCTACAGCGCACGGGTGCAGGAGTGGTTCAACCAGATCCCGCAAGCCGACCCATACACCTTCAAGGTGCTCCTCGAAGCCGACCAGGTCGGCATCACGCAGCAGGCCATCCAGAGCCTGTTCGCCGTCATCGAGCGCACCAAGAACCTGCGCAGCCACATGCAGGACGTGCAGGTCATCGCGAAAACCCAAGCCGGCCCCTGCATCGCAGCGGCTGCCGGCGTAGGCAGCGACATCGTCCTGCCCGTCAGCGACTACCAGATCGCGCGGTTAACCCCCGGCTTTGTCGCCGCTGAAGCAACGCTTGACCAGATCACCAACACCGACCTTCCTGGAACCTAAATGGCGCAGCTACCACTTGAAGAAGCGATCGTCCGCTTCAAAGGCAACGAAGAACGGATCGAGCAGTTCGTCAACGACGCAGACGGCTACACCAGCAGCGCCGGCCAGCCCGTCGAGAGCCTGCCGGCGTTCCTCTCGCGCGTCGAGCAAGAGGTCGGCACCGTTGCCGACAACCTGGCCGCAGCTCAAGCAGCGCAAAGCGCAGCCGAGGCGGCGCGGGACGCAGCGCGGTTGTCTGCAGGCGTCTATGTCAGCACCGCAGCCGGCATCGCCGCTGTGGTCGATGGCGCGTATTTCAGCGTGCCCAGCGCAGATTCCAGCGAGCACCTGATCCTTTACCGCCGATCCGGTGCTGCTGCGACCGAGATCAAGCGCTACCCGAGCACAGCAGCGCTGGCCGCGATTGACCCCCGCCGCAAGCTTGGGAAGCTGACCACGCCGGCCGTCTACTCAGTCGAAGACGCGAGCGGCAATCAGGTACTCCGCGTTCTAGGCGACGGCTCTGTCGAGTTGATGCGCTTGGACGTGATGGGCAAGCCCCTGCGCGTTTTGCGCTCGGACGGCTCGGCCGTCATGGAAGTCGGGTCCACTGGCAGTCTGCTCAAGCTCCTGACCGCCTCTGGTGGAGTACCGTTTGCCGTGGGCGACGACGGGCAGATCAGCCTGCAGGACATCGCGCTGCAAAGCATCACTGCTGAACAGGCCGATTTTGGAGACCTAGATGCGGCCGACGGCGGCCTGCAGATCCGAAAACTGACAGGCCCGGCCCTGCGCGCATCGGGCGGCATCAATCTCGCCATGGTGGACTCGGCCGGCTATATCGGCTGGCTGCCAGACTCCATGGTGCTGCCCGATCCCGACGCCAAGGAGCAGGGCAGCTACCTCACGCCGGCGCCCGTATTCATGCGGCGCGGCCCGTGGGAGATCACGCACCAGATCGCCTACGGCCAGAGCAACTCGGTCGGTGGCGGGGCCGACGTGCCTATTGACACGCTGCGCTTCAACGTCGGGCGGGTCACCTATGGCGGCGACACCTACAACGCCACCGTACAGGCTCAAAACCACGCCAGCTTTACCGCTGGTGCAGCCCAGTTCCCTGATTCTGCAATCTCGGGCTTTTCCTACCTGCTGAACCTGATCTCTATTCGTGATTACAAGCAGGACCCAAAAACCGATCCGGTCAAGTTTCTAAATAGCGCACCTGGGCGCGCGGGCGTTCCAATCGAATTCCTGATGAAGGCATCAAACAATGCCTATCGCCATCTGATTGACGACATTACCTACGGCAAGTCGCTGGCCGCCGCACAAGGCAAAAGCTACGGCGTATCCAATGTGGTCTTCATCCAGGGTGAAGGCGATTCGGATGGGAGCTTTCAGGCCACGCAAACAGTGGCGGGCTACAAAGCCAAAATGGCGCAGCTGTTCACTGACATCAATGCCGATGCAAAAGCCATCACAGGCCAATCGCAGGATGTCATCTTTGTGACCTGGCAGGTCAACAAGTGCGACTCAACACCGCCTGTTTTCCCGATCAATCACGCGGTTCCTCAAGCACAACTGGAACTGAGCGAGGAAAACCCATTGGTATGCCTGAGCGTTCCCGCGTACATCTTCGATCACACGGCCGGCGACATCTGGCACCCGACAAACGAGCACCGGGCGTGGATCGGCGCTTACTCTGCGCTGGCCTACGAGCGGTTCAAGTCGACCGGTGTGAAGCCCAAGCCGCTATCTCCGGAACGCATCTGGCGCAACGGGCGCTTCCTGATGATTCAGATGCATGTGCCCTACATGCCGCTGGTGCTCGATCAGTGGAGGGTCGGACCAACGCCGAACCACGGGTTTGAACTCTTCGCACCCGATGGCAGCGCCATTGCAATCTCCAGCGTGTCGGTGGTGCATGACACGATCAAGATCGCAACGGCTGCCGACATCCCCGCAGGCTCTACGGTCCGCTACGCCATGCAGGACTTTGCATCGACCGACACGCCCCGGCTGACCGGCCAGCGCGGCAACCTGCGCGACTCCCAGGGCGCTTACATCCCGAAGTTTCTCGGCATCTACGAAATGCACAACCCGTGCGTTAAATTTATCAGGAGCATTGCATGACTGGCGTATCTATCGTTGTCCCTGGCGCGGACTTTTCGGCAGCGAACCTGGGTAACACCGTATTCCCGGTGCGTCGCGGGCTGCTGGCCGCGTTGTGGCCAGGCGTAAATGCCGCTGAATCGGTCATCAATTTGGCCGATTCAAGCCAGCCTGCGGAGCTTGCTGGCTCTTTTGTCGGCGGACAAGATTTTCTCAAGCACGGCGCTGGAACTGTGCTGACGGTGAACCCTGCAGTTCCGGCCAACTTTACATTGGCGATGGTTGCCAGGCCGTACAACTCGCCGCTCGGGAACGACACGGGGTTCTTTCTGACGGCCAGCAGTGGCGCTTTGGTTATTCGTTGCAACCGAGTTCCAACAACTCAGCTGCTTGCAATGCGGGTTTATGGGATGGCTGGGCTTGATAAGTCAGTTCTCACGTCAATAACCGACTTCACCAAGTTCTTGTTTATTGGCGTTCGTGTGATCGACGGTGTCGCAACCATCGTGTACGGCAAAGACGGCTTGATCGTGACCGGCTCTATTTCAAGTGGTGTCACCTACGCTGGCGGATCGAAGATCGTCTGCAATTCTGGAAGCACCCTGCCATCTGACCTCTCGGCGCTCGGCTTGTCGTCTGTCGCCTGGACCGACGAAGAAATCGCAACCGCATACCGAGAGCTGCGAAAGCTCTACGCAATCCGCGGCGTGGCAATGCATTGATCGATTGGCAAAACATGGCACTCAAACTACCCTACATCACGCCCGCCGGCACCGTGATCCCCTTGCCGGAAACATCCCTGCCGCCGCTGGCCGCCGAGGGCTTCTACACACTGGCGCAAGACCTCCATCACGAAGACGGCTACGCCCGCGTCGAGCACATCACCGGCGACAAAGACGGCATCGAGTTCGTGCTCGCCTGCTACCCGGAAAAGCCGCAGGCGAAGCCAGCCAAGCCGGCGTGGTCAACCCGGTTTTTCTTCCTGCCAGACGGTGACCTGCGCTGGGACGCTCAGGCTTACCTGTACCTCAAAACCATCCCGGCCTATGCCGATGCGCAGGACTGCTGAGCGATGAGCACCTACCGCACCATCCACACCGCCTACGGGCTGGCCGCCATGGCGCAGGCCGAGGCCGCCGGCACCCCCATCAACATCACCCACATGGCGGTGGGCGACGGCAACGGCAACGACGTCACGCCCAGCGAGTCGCAGACCGCACTGGTGCGCGAACTGTTCCGGGCCGCGCCAAACCGCGTCTACCAGGACCCGACCACCCCCAACCGCTTCACTGCCGAGCTGGTGATCCCGGCCACGGCCGGCGGCTTCGTGCTGCGCGAGATCGGCGTGTTCGATGCCACCGGCAGCCTGTTCGTCGTCGGCAACCTGCCGGCCACCTACAAGCCGCAAGCCAGCGAAGGCGCATTTGCCGATACGGTGGTGCGCGTGGACTTCATGGTCACCAACGCCAGCGTGGTGACGCTGCAGGTCGATCCCAACGTGGCGGTGGCCACCCAGCAGTGGGTTAGCAACAACGTCACCGCCTGCGCGCTGCTGCCGGGCGGTACCACGGGCCAGGTGCTGCGCAAATCCTCGAACGCTTGCGGCGATGTGGAGTGGTCCGACCCGACCGAAGCCAACGTGGTGGTTGACGTCATCGAGGAAACGCAGACGCTGGCGCTGAACCAGACGGCGGTGATCCTGAGCGTGGTCACCACGCGCGGTCTGGCGGTCTACATCGATGGCCTGCGCATCCCCCATGCATCCGGCGCCGGCGGCTGGCAGCCTGACGCGACCGACCCGGACGACAAGATCGTGCTCGGCAACAGCTACCCAGCCGGCACCCAGATCCTGCTGACGCAGAACGAACCCGCCGGCTCGGTGCCGTACCCACTGGTGCGCGACCTGAACCTGGCCGACTTGCAGAACAAGGCCACCGCCCGCGCCAACCTGGACGTGTACAGCCGCGCCGAGGTGCGCAACATGATCCCGCCGGGCATCGTGGACCACTACGCTGGCGAGACGCCTCCCAGCGGCTGGCTGGTGCGCGACGGCTCTGCCATCAGCCGCACAGTCTACGCCGACCTTTTTGCGCGCCTGGGCACGCGCTTCGGGCCTGGTGACGGCTTCAACACCTTCAACCTCCCGGACGATCGCGACCTTTTCGACCGCGGCTGGGGCGGCGCGAGCAGCGGGCGTGCACTGGGCAGCTACCAGGCCGACCGCATGCAGGACCACTACCATGGCACAGGGGACTTTCAAGGCGAGGGCAACGACGACTGGTGGGCCATAGTCCGCGGGTGGGCTGGAACATTTGCCAGCCGATGGGTTGCCGGCGAGAGCGGAGACAACCGGCGGGCCACCATCATCGGTGGCACGACGGGCACCCGTTACACCGGCACGACGGACCAAATGCTTGTCGCTGGCACCGAAACCCGCCCCAAGAACCGCGCCTACCTGCCCATCATCAAGTTCTGACCCCGCCCGCCCATGAGCAACACCCAGCCCGCCTACCAGTTCGACCGCGCAGGCCTGTTCCTGTTCGAGACCGTCTCGCACGAAAGCCCGCTGGAACCCGGCGTGTTCCTGGTGCCGGCCGGTTGCACCCTCACCCCGCCGCCGGCCGACGTGCCGGCAGACAAATGGCCGCGCTTCACTGGCAACGCCTGGCAGCTGGTCACCCGGCCCCAGGCCACGCTGGTCGATGGCTCGGGTGAAGACCCCGTGGCCAAGCTCAAATCCTTCCTGGAACACAACCCCGACGTGGCCGCCCTGCTGGGCAACACCCCCGGCTGACACGGCCAATGCTGTAAGCGGCGCCCCTACATGCCGCCCCGCTCGCCTCGCGCGAGGGATGGTCCGACACTGGCAAGGCAGGCTCACGCACCACATGCGCAGGGCCATCAGCCACCAGCCAAGGACCATCCCCCATGTCGCTCGACCAGTACCACCACGGCGTTCGCGTTGTCGAAATCACCGAAGGCACCCGCCCCATCCGCACCATCGCCACCGCCATCATCGGGCTGGTGGCCACCGCACCGGCGGCTGACGCGGTTGCCTTCCCGCTGAACACCCCGGTGCTGGTCACCGACGTGTACGCCGCCCTGGCCAAGGCCGGCGCCACCGGCACCCTGGCCAAGACGCTCAACGCCATCAGCCAGCAGGCGCGCCCCATCATCGTGGTGGTGCGGGTGGAGCCCGGCGTGGACGAAGCGGCCACCACCAGCAACGTCATCGGCACCGTGCTGCCCAGCGGCCAGCGCACCGGCCTCAAGGCCCTGCTCAGCGCACAGGCCCAGCTGGGCGTCAAGCCGCGCATCCTGGGCGCCCCGGGCCTGGACGCGCCCGCCGTGGCCGCCGAGCTGGCCAGCGTGGCGCAGCAGCTGCGCGCCATGGCCTATGCCAGCTGCTGGGAATGCGACACCGTGGCTGAGGCCCTGGCCTACCGTGCCGACTTCGGCGCCCGCGAGCTCATGCTCATCCACCCCAACTTCCAGAGCTGGGACACCGTGGCCAACGCTGCCGCCGAAGCGCCGGCCGTGGCATACGCCCTGGGCCTGCGTGCCAAGATCGACTTCGAGACCGGCTGGCACAAGACCATCAGCAACGTGGCCGTCAACGGCGTGGTGGGCATCAGCAAGTCCATCTTCTGGGACCTGCAAAGCAGCGCCACCGACGCCGGCCTGCTCAACGAAGACGGCATCACCACCCTCATCAACGCCCAGGGCTTCAAGTTCTGGGGCAGCCGCACCTGCAGCGACGATCCGCTGTTCAGCTTCGAAAGCTCCGTGCGCACCGCCCAGGTGCTGGCCGACAGCATTGCCGAAGCCCACCTGTGGGCCAACGACAAGCCCATGCACCCCAGCATCGTCAAAGACATCCTGGAGGGCGTGAACGCCAAGATGCGCGAGCTCAAAACCCTGGGCTACATCCTCGACGGCTCCGCCTGGTACGACGAGACCATCAACACCGCCGCGCGCCTGAAGGAAGGCAAGCTGGTCATCGACTACGACTACACCCCCATCCCGCCGCTGGAAGACCTCGCCTTCCGCCAGCGCATCACCGACCGCTACTACGCCGAGTTCGCCAGCCGCGTCAACGCGGCCTGACAGGCCCCCTGATCGCGCCGCGCACCACCAGCCGCCCCACCCCCACACCGCACGCATAGAGGCCCCCCATGGCACTGCCCAAAAAGCTCAAGAACTTCAACCTGTTTGTCAACGGCGTCAGCTACGCCGGCGTCGTGCCCGAAGTCACCCTGCCCAAGCTCACCCGCAAAACCGAGGACTACCAGGCCGGCGGCATGCAAGGCCCGGTGAAGTCGCACCTGGGCATGGAAGGCCTGGAAATGCAATGGACCATGGCCGGCTTCGACGCCGAGACCTTTGCCCAGTGGGGTGTGACCACCACCGCCGGCGTGCTGCTGCGCTTTGCCGGCGCCCTGCAGCAAGACGACACCGGCGCCATCACCGCGCTGGAAGTGGTGGTGCGCGGCTACCACACCGAAATGGACCCCGGCACCGCCAAGGCTGGCGACAAGACCGAAGTCAAGATCACCAGCGCCCTGAGCTACTACAAGGTCAGCATGAACGGCGTGCCCGTGATCGAGATCGACCTGGTCAACATGGTCAACGTGGTCGGCGGTGAAGACCTCGCCACCGCCGAGCGCCTGGCCATCGGCCTGTGACCCCTACGCCGCCGCTGCATCCAGGCCAGCGCCTGGCATGGCAGCAGGCCCAGCGCTCACGCACCCAGACCACCATGACCACCATCCACCTCGACACCCCCATCCAGCGCGACGGCCAGACCATCGACAAGCTGGACCTGCGCAAGCCCGCCGCCGGCGAGCTGCGCGGCCTGTCCCTGCTGGCCCTGCTGCAGATGGACGTGGAAGCCATCGCCACCCTGCTGCCCCGCATCAGCACCCCCATGGTCACCAAGCCCGAAGCGCTGGGCATGGACCCGGCCGACCTGCTGGCCGTGGGCGTGGAGGTGGCCGGTTTTTTGCAGCAGAAAGCCGGGAACACGGCGTACCAGCCCGAGTAGAAGACGCCATGGCCGACGTGGCCATCGTCTTCCACTGGCCGCCCGCCGCCATGGACCCCATGAGCCTGGGCGAGCTCATGCAGTGGCGTGAACAGGCCCGGGTGCGGCACCAGCCCGACGAAAAAGAGTAAGGACACCCCCGCCCATGGCCGACCTCAAGCTCCAAGTCATCATGCAGCTGGCCGACCGTGCCGCTGCCCCCCTGCGCAACATCACCCGCGGCAGCAAGGAAGCGGCCCAGGCCCTCAAGGCCGCGCGCGACACGGTGAAACAGCTCAACGACCAGCAGCGCAAGGTCGACGGCTTTGCCAGGCAGCAGGCCGCCCTGAAAGCCGCCACCGACCAGACCAAGGTGCTGCGCCAGAACGTGGACGCCCTCACCCAGGCCCACGGCGCCGGCAGTGCCCAGGTCAAGGCCGCAGAAAAGGCCCTGGCCAAACAGACCGCCGAACTCGACAAGCAGCGCGCCGCCGCCATGCAGCTGCGCGCCGAGCTGAGCAAGGCCGGCATCAGCAACGTGGCGCAGGCACAGGCCCGCATCAGCCGCGAGACCGCCGCCGCCACCGCCCAGATCGAGCGGCAGACCAACCGCCTCAAGGCCGCCGGCGGCATGCAGCGCCTGGGCCTGGGCGACAACCTGCAGCGCATCGGTGACAAGGTGGCCAGCCTGCGCAACCAGGCCGCGGTGGGCCTGGCGGCTGGCGGCTATGCGTTCAAACGGTTCTTCTTGGACGTGGCCTCCGACTTCGAGCGCTTCGAGGGTGCACTGACCACCATTGAAGGCTCATCCGCCAAGGCCAAGGAATCCATGGCCTGGGTGCAGAACTTCGCGGCCAAGACGCCCTACGAACTGGGCGAGGTGACGGACGCCTTCATCAAGCTCCGGGCGCGCGGGTTCGACCCCAAGGGCGGAACCCTGCAGGTGTTGGGCGACACGGCTTCTGGGCTGCAACTCAAGGGTGGCGTGATACAGGCCGTGGAAGCCATCGCCGACGCCGTCAACGGCGAGGGTGAGCGGCTGAAGGAGGCATTCAACATCACCCAGCGCATCAAGGGCGACGAGATCACCTACTTCTACAAAGACCTCAAGACCGGAGCAGACCTGAGCGCAAAGGCCAACAAGAACAATCGCACCGAGATCGAGCGCACGCTGACGACGATCCTCAAGAGCCAGTTCACTGGTGCCATGCTCACCCAGTCCAAGACTTGGGCCGGCATGATGTCCAACCTGAGCGACCAGTGGACCCGCTTTGCGTACACGGTCATGTCTTCCGGGCTGTTCGACCTGATGAAGACCAAGCTCAGCGGTGTGCTCGACACGCTCGACCGCATGGCTGAAAGCGGCCAGCTCCAAGCCTGGGCCACAACCACAGGGGCGGCGCTCAAGGCCGTGGCCGAAAACACCTGGGCGTTCATGCAGGGCGTGGCCGAAGTCACGTCGAAGCTGGCCGACTTCGTCGGCGGCTGGAAGAACCTGGGCATCATCCTGGTGGCGCTCAAGCTCGCGCCGCTGGTGTTCACGCTCGGGCAGCTGGCGTGGGCGCTGGCCCTGGGCGCCAAATTCGCCCTGCTGTTCGCCACCGGCACCGCCAGCATGGGCGCGGCGCTGGCCGTGGTGGGCACCGCGCTGGCCACCGTGGGCCGGCTCATGTTCCTCAACCCCATCGGCCTCACGCTCACCGCCATCGCCGTGGCCGCGTTGCTCATCTACAAATACTGGGCGCCCATCACCGCGTTCTTCACCCGCATCTGGGCCAGCATCACCACCGGCCTGTCGGGCCTGTGGCAGAGCTTCAAGACCCTGGGCGGCCAGCTCATGTCCGGGCTGGTCAGCGGCATCACCAACAGCCTGGGCGCGGTCAAGGCGGCCATCGGCGCCGCAGCTGACGCAACCATCGGCTGGTTCCGCGAGAAGCTGGGCATCCGCAGCCCTTCCCGCGTGTTCATGGCCGCTGGCCAGCACGTGGGCGAAGGCGCGGCCCTGGGCATCAGCCGCAGTGCGCGGCTGGTGCAGCGCGCATCTGCCGGCCTCACCGCCGCCGCCATGGTGCCCGGCATGGCCATGGCCGGCGCCCGTATCGACGCACGGCCACCCCTCTCGGCCACGGCCGGCGGCGCGCCCACCGTGGTGCAGGGCGACACCATCACCATCCAGATCACCGCCGCACCGGGGCAAGACCCGCAAAGCCTGGCCCGCGCCATTGCCGCCGAGCTGGACCGCCGCGACCGCGCCAAACAGGCCCGCGCCCGCGGTGCGCTGACCGACATCAACTGACCACCGAAGGGAACCACACCATGAGCGACACAGTGAATTTGATCGGCGTGAAAGCTGACGGGTCTTCCGACCTGATCGGGACCATCCCGACGCCTCCAGCGATGAAGCGGAGAGAACTCGCGCAAGAGCAGTTTGGAGCCCTGACAGAAGACGACAGCGGCAATGAGGCCGACTGTTGCCTTTGGGCGCTCGACAACTACCACCAGTGGCTGGTAGCCCAAGGGTGGACCGCGCCGACCGTTGTAGTAACGCCGGCTGTTTAACACCCACCCAAGCGCACACCGCACAGGACACCCCGCACCATGCTCATGGCCCTCGGTCAATTTGTGTTCGGCCTGCAGACGCTGGCCTTCACCACCCTGCAGCGTCAGACCGCCTGGCGCCACACGCAGAACAGCCGCGTGGGCGCCCGGGCGGCCAGCCAGTTTGTGGGCGTGGGTGACGACACCATCACCCTGCCCGGCGTGATCCTGCCCGAGTTCGGCAACCGCATGAGCCTGGACGAGATCCACACCCTGGCCGACGCTGGCCAGCCGCTGGCGCTGGTGGACGGAAACGGACGCGTCTACGGGCAGTGGGTCATCACCGAGAAGAGCGAGACGGCCAGCTACTTCGACCGCCTGGGCACCCCCAGCCGCATCGAGTTCAGCATCACCCTTCGCCGCGTGGACGACAACCTGGTGGACAGCCGGCCCGGCGCAACCACCGCAGCCACCACGGCCGCCACCACCCCATGACGACGCGCAACCACGCAACCCCCAGCTACCGGCTGGTGGTGGACGGCAAGGACATCACCCCCACCGTGAACGCCCGGCTGATCAGCCTGGCGCTGACCGAAGCCCGAGGCAACGACGCCGACACCCTGGACCTGAGCCTGAGCGACCACGACGGCGCCCTGGCCCTGCCGCCCAAGGGCGCCCGCATCAGCCTGGAACTGGGCTGGCTGGGCCAGGCGCTGGTGAACAAGGGCAGCTTTGTGGTGGACGAGGTGGAACACAGCGGCGCGCCCGACGTGCTGACCATCCGCGCCCGCGCGGCCGACCTGGGCGCCCCCCTGCGCAACCGCAAGGAACAAAGCTGGCACGGCCAGACGCTGGGCAGCATCATCACCACCGTGGCGCAGCGCAACGGCCTGGTGCCAAAAGTGGCACCAGCGCTGGCCAGCAAGCCCATCGCGCATGTGGACCAGACCAACGAGAGCGACATGGCCTTCGTCACCCGCCTGGCGCGGCGTTTTGACGCGGTGGCCACCGTCAAGGCCGGCGCCCTGCTGTGCCTGCCCATCAACAGCGGCACCAACGCCAGCGGCCAGGCGCTGCAGGCCATCACCATCACCCGCGCCACCGGCGACGGCCACCGCTACGCCACCGCCGACCGCGACAGCTACACCGGCGTGGTGGCCTACTGGCACGACGGGCACAAGGCCAGCCGCAAGGCCGCGGTGGTGGGCACGCGCGTGAACGCCAAGACGCTGAAAGACACCCACGCCAGCGAAGCCGACGCCCTGCAGGCCGCCCAGGCCGAGTGGCAGCGCATACAGCGCGGCCTGGCCACGCTGAGCCTGAGCCTGGCCATGGCCCGGCCCGAGCTGGTGCCACAGACGCCGGTGACCGTGGCCGGCTTCAAGGCGCCCATGAACAGCACGGCGTGGCGCGTGGTGCGCGTGGCAAGCCAGCTGGACGACAGCGGCTACACCCAGGCGGTGGAACTGGAGATTGGCAGCGGGACTTGATCGGGGCCCGCTGCCTGCGGGTGCCTGACGGCGCCCACTTGCCCCGGCTGCGCGAGCAGTCGGGGTTTTTTTGGCTTCACTTGCCCACGAAGGCGCGCTTGATCGCCCGGGCAGTTTTGTCTGCGTAGTCCGGGCCACGGGTGCCATCGCTCCCCAACCCGCCGGCGCCGTGCCAGTCCACCAGCAGGGTCTGGCCCATGATGAGGTGGTTCAGTTCCAGTGGCGACAGCATCAAGGCCGGGGCGGGTAGCCGGTGCGTGTCGGGCACGAACAGCGGCAGCGTGTCTTCGCCCATGTCCAGCGCGTAGACCTCTTGGAGCGAATTCCCTTCAGGCCAGACCAGCCACGGCGCAGAAGGCTGGTTGGTGACCAGGTACAGCGCCACCCCCTGCCGGCTACGGCCGTGCTTGGTGGCGGCGGTGTAGATCTGGGCCGCCAGCTGCAAGGGCTGCGCCGGCGTGTAGCCCTCAAGCGCCGTGAACAGCGCCTCGCACCACATCAGCGGGCGCCCTTCCCCGTGCTCATGACGCAGGTTCAACAGGGTCGCCCATACCGACAAGGGCAACAAGGCCTGCCCACCCGATGCTTGGACCACCGAAGGAAGTGCAACTGGTGCCGCTGGTGATGCCCTCTCTCCCGTGAGTACGTACCAGGCGTCAACACCCGCCGTCTGGTAACCAATCAGCGCGTCCGCGTTCGGGGACGAGATCCCGTGTTCCCAGTTGATCTGGGTCTTTTTCGTGATGCCGACAAGGTCAGCGAGTTGCGCTTGCGTCAGATCGAGACGCAAGCGCTCTTCCCTCAGGCGATCAGAAATACCCATTTTTTTCACTCAAGAATGTTAGAAGTAACTTGTCTGGGAACATAATTCGCCAACTTGCACCGCGTTTCACCCTTAACCACTTCAACGTAAATCGAAAGTGTAAGACCCATGCCAAAACAGCCCAAGTTCTCGCCAGTCATGGTCCGCCTCTCTCTCGCCGAGCGCGCCGCCCTTGAAAAGGCAGCTGAAAAAGAGTGCCGATCCCTCAGCCAGATGGCACGCCTTCTGCTGATCAACCACCTCACGCCGGCGGGTAACCAGTCGCAAGGTGATGCCCAACAACAGCACGCTACTTCGGCTGTTGCGGGTTGAACTGAAACAAAAGAAAACACCCCGACCACCATGAGCACCATCCTTGTCTTTGAAAACACCGAGTTCGACGTCGTCGATATCCACAACGTGGCTTGGCTGAGGGGTCCCCAGATCGGGGACGCCCTTGGCTATGCAAAAGACGGCCGAATCTCGATTGACAAGCTCTACAAGTCGAACGCCGACGAGTTCACGCCCGAGATGACCCAGGTGCTGGAACTGCCCACCGCTGGCGGCGTGCAACAGGTGCGCGTGTTCAGCCCACGCGGCTGCTACCTGCTGGGCATGCTGGCCCGCACCGAAAAGGCCAAGGCCTTCCGCCAGTGGGTGCTGGACGTGCTGGAAGGCCGCGCCGTGCCCCAGGCTGGCCGCCCGGTCACCGTGGGCCAGCAGATCGCCCTGCACAAGCTGCGTTCCAGCCTGGTGCGCGAGCTGGCCGGTGCCACTGCTGCTGGGGTCCGGGTGTGTGTTCACGATCAGTTGCGTCATGTCTCGCGCCTCCTGGCACTGCCGTGTCCGGCGATGGATTCGATTGGTCGGACCGTGGAGCAACAAACGCTCCCCGGCTGCTGACACGCATCGTCCGCCGCCACCCCGCACAACGTCACGCAACAAAGGTTGTCCGCCATGTCACCCACCATCCACTCAGGCCCCCCGCGCATCGAACAGGCCCTGCGCTCTGCCCTGACCAGCCAGGGGCGCATGGAAGTGATGGAGGCTGTGGGCTGGGACAAAAGCGCCGTGAGCCGCTTTCTGGACGCTCAGCAGGGCGTGACCATCGACAAGCTGGACAAGCTGGTGGGCGCGGTGGGCTTTGTGCTGGTGACCCGTGAATACCTGGACGCGATTGCCACCCTCAGCCGCGTGGGCGTGAACTGCGAATGCGCCCGCACCGGCATGGGCGAGTGCGGCACACCCTGCCGCTGAACCGATACAGGACCGAGAACACCATGCGCTTTCGCTGCCCCCACTGCAACGAGTTCGGCACTGTGCGCAACAGCGAGCAGCAGAGCCCGACCGTGACTTACCTCTACGTGCAGTGCTCCAACATGGAGTGCGGCCATACCTGGCGGGTGGACGCGGCCGCGTCGCTGACGCTCAGCCCGAGCGCCCGACCCCGCACGGACGTGCTGATCCCCCTGAGCCCTTACGTGCGCCGCACCACGCTGGGCATGCACATGCAACTGGCGCCCAACGGTGAGCACACCGGGCGCGGCCCGCTGCAGCTGGACTTGGTGGACGACGCCGCACCCGAGACGCAGCACCCCAGCTGACGCCCGGCCCCGCGCAGGGCCACCACAACCCACCCCCCACACACCGCAGCGCCTGTTTGAGCAGGCGCCGGGATTCGTTCGCCCCAAAAACCCCAAAGGAGCCCACATGTCAGCCCGCCAAGCACACACCCACCAACAGCGCACCACCCAGCCGTGCCACCCCAGCTGCGACAGCCTGGGCGCCTGCCAGAGCCGTTTGCCCGCCTGCAGCGGCTGCACCTGGGTGGCCAGCACGGCCAGCCGCGTGGCGCGGCACGCCTTTGCACCCGGCGTGGTAACGGTGCACCCCAGCACCCGGCTGGCGCGCCTGCGCCGCTGGGCACGCCAGGCCTACACCTGGGGCCGCCTGGCCCTGCTGGCCGCGCTGGTGCTGGTGTCGCTGGCCATGGCGGCCGGCTACGCGGTGGGCACCTACATGGGCGGGGTGTGACATGCCACGCCTGACAACAACGCAAGGACTGCTGGTTCGGTTCGACGACAACTGGCTGTGCATCGCCCTGAGCGACCGGGGTGACGAGATCAACTTCTTCCGCAGCGGGCCAACACCCAGCGCAAGCCCGTGGATCGGGTTCGAGACCCGGGTAGATGAACAGGGCCGTGAGTGGCAAAGCCGCATCAAGGGCTACGTGATCGACGACTTCGGAAGCCTGGTGGAGGTGCCCCTATGAGCCGCTGGCGCATCACCCACATTGGCCCGCAAGGCCAGCGCCGGCGCGTGCTGGTGACGGCACAGACCAACGCTTCAGCGGTGGCCCAGGTGGAACTGGCCCTGGGCGATGCCCTGGTGGTGGCCTGCATCCGCCTGAACGCCCCACACAAGAACAACAACACGACGAAGGCCGCATGTCTGACCTGCTGAGAGATATTGCCGAGCGCCTGCAGGCGCCCCCCTATGGCATGAAGCCGCGGGGTAAATACCTGCGCGCCGGGGTGTGCCCGGCCTGTGCACACAAGAGCCTGTGGACCTGGCTGGAAAGCCCGTGGGTGGCCAAGTGCGAGCGGGCCAACAACTGCGGGGCCGAATACCACGCCAAGGAACTGTTTGGCGACCTGTTCGAGAGCTGGACGGACCGCTACCAGGCCCCCGAGGCCACCAAGCCCGAGGCCGAGCGCAACCCCAACGCCGCGGCCGACGCTTACCTGAAGCTGGCGCGCGGGTTCGACCTGAAGCTGATCGCCGGGACCTACACCCAGGAGCACTACCACGACCAGCGGGCCGACAACGGCCGCGGCGCGGCCAGCAGCACGGTGCGCTTTGTGGTGGCCGACACCTGGTGGGAACGCATCATCGACAAGCCGCACCGGTTCGGCAAGAAGAAGGCCAACTTCAAGCTGGGCGGCACCTACGCCGGCCACTGGTGGGCGCTGCCGGGCCTGCACTTTGACGCGCCCCGGCCCGACGACACGCCCGAGACCCCCAAGCCGCCCACCGAGCTGTGGCTGGTCGAAGGCATCTTCGACGCCATTGCGCTGGCGCACCACGGCATTGCGGCCGTGGCCCTGCTGAGCTGCAACAACTACCCCGGCCTGGCACTGGCAGCGCTGCGCAAGCACCTGCAGGCCCAGGGCGGCCAGGTGAAGGAACCCACCCTGGTGTGGGCGCTGGACGGCGACAAGGCCGGGCGCGACTACACCACCAAGTGGGTGAAGAAGGCGCGCGAGGACGAATGGGTGTGCAAGGCCGCCCAGATACCGCAGCGCAGCAAGGGCAAGCAGGACTGGAACGACCTGCACCAGAAGGGCCAGCTGGAAGAGCAGCACCTCAAGGAATACCGGTACCACGGCGCGCTGCTGATCGCCGCCAGCGCGACGGACAAGGCGCTGCTGATCTACAACCACAACGGGCACAAAGACAGCTTCGAGGTGGAACACGGCAACCGCCTGTACTGGTGGAAGCTGGATCTGGAGCGGTTTCGCAAGGCGGCCGAGCAGATCAAGGACGACATTGACGCGAACCACCGCCCGTACCTGAGCGACGACGAAATCCGCACCGCCGCGCTGGTGGAGAGCGGCACCCTGCAGCCCATTGCCAACTGCAACCCCCAGGCGCTGTACTACCAGCGCAACGAGGTGACACAGGAGGCCTGGTACTACTTCCGCGTGAGCTGGCCGCACGACGCGCCGGTGGTCAAAGGCACGTTCACGGCCGGGCAGCTGACAGCGGCCAGCGAATTCAAAAAGCAGCTGCTGCACATGGCCCCGGGCGCCATGTTCACCGGCAACAGCAGCCAGCTCGAACGCATGATGCAGCGCCAGCTGGAGAACCCCAAGGTGGTGCAGACGGTGGACTTCATCGGCTACAGCGCCGCCCACAAGGTGTACCTGCTGGGTGCGGTGGCGGTGGCGGGCGGCGAGCTGATCGAGGCCAACGCAGAGGACTATTTCGAGGTCCAGCGCCTGTCGATCAAGAGCCTGCAGCGCTCCATCCGCCTGGATGTGAACACCGACCGGGACGCGTACGACCGCAGCTGGTTCGGGCACTTGTGGAACGCGTTTGGCGCCAAGGGCGTGGTGGCGCTGGCGTTCTGGCTGGGCAGCTTGTTTGCCGAGCAGGTGCGGGCCGAGCAGCAGAGCTTCCCGTTTTTGGAGATCGTTGGCGAGCCCGGCGCTGGCAAGACGACGCTGATCCAGTTCCTGTGGCGGCTGCTGGGGCGCGATTACGAAGGCTTCGACCCGAGCAAGTCCACCGCGGCGGGCCGGCTGCGCACGTTCACCCAGGTGAGCAACCTGCCCATCGTGCTGATCGAGTCCGACCGAGAGACCAAGACCGGCGGCCAGGCGCATGTGAAGAGCTTCGACTGGGACGAGCTCAAGGACGCCTACAACGGCAACAGCATCCGCACCACGGGCGTGAAGACCGGTGGAAACGAGACGTACGACCCGCCGTTCCGGGCCAGCATCGTCATCAGCCAGAACAACCCGGTGGCGGCCTCGCAGGCCATCATGGAGCGGATCTGCCACATGACCTTCGACACCAAGGGGTTCACCCCGGCGTCGTACGAGTCGGCCAAGCACCTGGAGAAGGTGGAGATCCCGCAGGTCAGCGGCTTCACGCTGATGGCGCTGCGCCGCGAGGCGGCGGTGATGGAGATCGTCACCAGCCAGACGGACGGGTTCATCCAGTACCTGCTGCAGCAGGACGGCATTCACAAACCGCGCCTGGCCAAGAACCACGGGCAGCTGCTGGCCTTTGCCACGGCGCTGCGCCCGCTGGTGAACATGAGCCAGCAGCAGTTTGACCAGGTGCAGGCCCAGATCGTGGCCATGTGCCGGGAGCGCCAGCACGCCATCAACGCCGACCACCCGCTGGTGGTGGAGTTCTGGGAAGCGTTCGACTACCTCGACAGCCTGTCGGTGGCGCCGCCACCGGGCACCTACCTGCCACCGGGGCAGGACCTGGCGCCGGTGCTCAACCACAGCCGCGACGACGCGCTGATCGCCGTGAACCTGAACGAGTTCGTGGAGAAGGCCAGCGCGCACCGCCAGCAGGTGCCGCTGATCGCCGAGCTCAAGAAGGTGCTGCGCACCAGCAAGGCGCGCCGGTTCGTGGACATCAAGACCGTCAACAGCGCCATCAAGACCCGCATGCACAACGGCGAGAAGGTCGCCAAGACGGTGCATTGCTGGATTTTCGAGAAGCCCGGCGCCCGCCGCCGCTGAGCGATCAAGGCCCACGACAGGAGAGCCATCATGAGAACCATTGCCATATCACCGGCCCCGCAACGGCACGTGCAGCAGGTACCCGCGCTGCGCGCCTGCGCCCTGTGCATTCACAGCGCGGTACCCACCGGCGCCACCGACATGGCCTGCCTGTGCCCGGTGGTCATTGCCATCCACGGGGGCAAGGCCACGGCAGAACAGGCCCGGCGCACCCATGGTGCCTGCGGCCCCGACGCCCGGCACCTGGACATGCCCAGCTGGCATCACGGCCGCGCCCAGCGGCGCCAGCACTTGGAAGCGGCCGCCGCATGAAAACGCCGCCCACCACCGACGAACTGCGCGCCGCCTGGGAAGCCATGCGCCACCGCCGTGCCCTGCGGCACTGGCCCGCCGACTTCGACCAGGTGATGGGCGACACGGTGCGCGCGCAGTGCGTGGCCATCGAGGCCACCGCCGCGCGCCGCCGCCCGGCCAACCGCTACGCGGTGGGCCTGCAGACCGCCATCACCCAAGCCCGCTACCTGCCCCAGGTGGGCCGCCAGCAGGGCCAACCCACCCACCCCTGGCCACCGGCCGTGCACGACCTGAAAAGGGCGGCCGCCGGCGACCTGGACGACTGATTCACCCACCGCACCACGAAACCACCCGAGAACCGCCATGCCACAAGACCCCACCGAACACCCAGACCGCGATGACCGCGACCAGGCCTTGCGCCGCCGCTTCTGGATCGCCTACCTCGCGGGTATGGCCACCTTCATCACCGCCTTGATTGCCGGCGTGCGCTGGCTCTTGAGCTGACAACCGAGCACCACAACCCACAGGAGTACCAAACCATGAAACCAACCGTGATCGCACTGACCGGAAGACCCGGAGCGGGCAAAGACACCATCGCCGACATGCTGGCACCCGCGCTGGGCTTTCAGCGCATTGCTTTTGCCGATGCGCTGCGCCGCGAGATTGCTGAGGCCTGGCGCCTTCCCGTTGCGATGCTGACCGACCGGCCCACCAAAGAGTGGCCATTGCCGGCGCTGGCCATCGGCATGTGCTCCGACACCGGGTTCATGAGCTGGTGCCACGAGCAGGGCGAGAGCCTCTCCGATCCGCGCAGCCCGCGCTGGGTCATGCAGAACTGGGGCGACTACAAGCGCCGCTTCAACCCCGGCCACTACGCCGACATCGTGGCGCGCTGGGCGCAGAAGATGATCGGTACCGGCTGGACGCGCCTGGTGATCACGGACCTGCGCTACCCCGTCGAGGCCCAGGCACTGGAGCGCTTTGACGCCCAGATCATCCGCGTGGTGCGCCCAGAGTCCACGGCCATGAGCGCCGACACCGCAGCGCACAGCAGCGAGCGCTACGAGCTGATCAAGCCGCACTACCAGATCGACAACAAGTTCGACATCCCACAGCTGGCGTGGAACACGCTGCAGGTGCTGGAGCGACTGGGTTGTGTGGTTCCTCGGTGGTCGTGGGACCCGAAAGACTGGTCCAAGACGCCGGTGGTGGAAGGCGGTGCAGCATGAGCTCAATCCTGTTTCTGATCGAGGGGGGAGAACCTCTCAAACTGGTGAAAAAGCACATCAGCGAGGTCAAGCGGGTGCGCGAAGAAGTGACCGCTCTATCCAAGGAAATCGGGGTAACTCGCGCCTCGACCGACCGCTTCAACGGCACCCTGATCGGTGTCGTGTTCGAAGGCCCGGTGCCAGACGGCTGGACAAAACCAAATCGCAAGTACCAGCTGAGCTTCCCGAAAAAGGGCAGCACCTGGAGCGCGCGATTGCAAGAACACCAACGAAGGGGATTTGAAAGCCCGGTCAAGGTGATCTCGGAGGCCTTTGGAGTCCCTTGCTCTATCAGCTACAAAACAGACCACGGGCATGGCTCTGGGTGCATCGGGAACATGCTCGCCGAGTGTGGCTGGCTCTACCTGTCGGCGTCCGGACCATACGCCATGTGGATCCCCGACGTAGAAGCGGCGGTCAAGACCCACACCGATCAAGGCCACATCGTCGAAGAACCGGCTGCATCGTTCAAGCCACTGATCCCGGGCGCTCCGCGCATCGTGAAGGAAGAGTGGGATCTCCTGGTCGCACAGCATCAACTGGACCAGAAGCGGCAGGCGATAGCGCTGGAAGGCGGTGCAGCATGAGCCTGAACCTGCATCACACACCCGGTCCGCTCAGGATCGCAGGACGCGAAACGCGCGGGCTCCCACACACCCTGGTGGCCGCTCGCACCCTGCTCTTCCGCGTCTACTCCGAAGCCTACGGCGACTTCGATCAAGAGACAGAAAACGCCCGCCGTCTGGTGGCCTGCTGGAACGCCTGCGAAGGCATCAGCACCGAGTCGCTGGAGCGCAGCGACGTGCTGTCCGGCATGAATCAGCTGCTCCGGCGACTCGAAACCCAGCGAGACGAATTGCTGTCGGCACTGCGCCACATCGAGGGCGTTGCCATGGCCGACGAGCCGCGCGATCTTCCTGGTATTGCGCAGACCGCACGCACCGCCATTTACATAGCAACAGGCGGTGCAGCATGAAAGCCAGCATCACCTTCGACATAGACACCGATTGCCTGAGCGGCTACACGGACGAGCACATCGCCGCCCTGTGGCACATCGCGCAAGCCAACCCGGCCGAGCACGGTGACCATGATGCTGGGTACATCGCCGGTTTGATCGGCTTCGAGATCATCAAACGATGGCTCAAGCACGCGCCGGTCACCCTGCATCGTCACCAGCCCAAGGACCACTACTGGAGCATCCTGAAGGACCAAGGCAAGTGGGTTGAACCGGACTACAGAACCTGGGTGCCGAACGCGGTGCTGGAAGGCGGTGCAGCATGAGCACCACCATCGAACTGCGCCACTTCCACCTGTTCGTGGGCCTGGGCGGTGGTGCCCGTGGCTTCAACCGGGCCAGCCCTCGCGTGGGCAACCTGCAGGGGCGGTTCCGCTGCATCGGCGGGGTGGACGTGGACCCGGCCGCGGTGCGCGACTTCGAGCGCCTGGCCGACACGAAGGGGACGGTGCTTGACCTGTTCGACCGCGACCAGTACCGCAGCTTCCACGGCCACGAGCCGGGGCCGGCCTGGCGCGAGGCGACGCCGGCGGACATTCAGCGCGCGGCCGGCGGCGAGCGCCCGCACATCGTGTTCCTGTCGGCGCCGTGCAAGGGCTTCAGCGGCCTGCTGAGCGAGGGCAAGAGCAAGACGGACAAATACCAGGCGCTGAACCGCCTGACGGTGCGCGGGGTGTGGCTGATGCTCGAAGCCTGGGCCGACGATCCGCCGGAGCTGATCATTTTCGAGAACGTGCCGCGCATCGCCACCCGTGGCCGCCACCTGCTGGACCAGATCGGCGACCTGCTGCGGGCCTACGGCTACGCAGTGGCCGAGACGACGCACGACTGTGGCGAGATCGGCGGGCTGGCGCAAAGCCGCAAGCGCTTCCTGATGGTGGCGCGCCATGCCGAGAAGGTGCAGCCCTTCCTGTACCAGCCCGACACGAAGCCGCTGCGCGCCGTGGGCGACGTGCTGGGCCGCATGCCCATGCCCGGTGCCGATGTGGCCGGGCCCATGCACCGCGTGCCGCGCCTGCAGTGGAAGACCTGGGTGCGCCTGGCGTTCGTGGAGGCCGGCAGCGACTGGCGCAGCCTGAACCGGCTGGCGGTCGAGGGCGGCAACCTGCGGGACTTCCTGATCGTGCCCGAGCGACGCAACGGCTTCCTGGGCGTGAGCAGCTGGTCCGACGCCATGGGCGCCGTCGCCGGCGAGTCGCTCCCCACGAACGGCAAGTTCAGCGTGGCCGACCCGCGCTTCGAACAGTCGGCCAAGTGGAAGGACGGCCAGGCCCTGGGCGTGCGCACATGGGGCGAGTCCACCGGCGCCATCGCTGGTCAGCAGGGGCCGCTGCAGGGGGCCTACAGCGTGGCCGACCCGCGCCACACCGGCCCGGCGAAGCACTGCAACGAGTTCCGCATCGTCCGCTGGGACGGCCAGGCCGGCGCGGTGACCAGCGCGCACGGCAGCGGCCAGTGCGTGGCGGATCCGCGCCGCGAGGGGCCGACCTTCGGGAAGTACGCCGTCACGGCGTTCGACCAGCCCGCGGGCACGGTGATCAGCGGCAGCACCACGGGCCAGGGTGCCTATGCGGTGGCAGACCCGCGCCCGGGCCTCGATCGCGCCAAGGGCGACCACTACCTGACCTGTGGCCACTACGGCGTGGTGCCGTGGACCGAGGCCACCGGGGCCGTCAGTGCGTCGGCCGGGCACGACAACGGCCGCTGGTCGGTGGCGGACCCGCGCATGCCGGCGCCGGCCGACAAGCTGGACGCGGTGATCTGGTCGCTGGACGGCACGCGCCACCGACCCTTCACCACCCTGGAGCTGGCCGCGCTGCAGAGCCTGATCGACCCCGAGGACACCTGGGTGCCCTGGCAGCTGCAGGGCGAGAACGACCAGGACTGGCGCGAGCGCATCGGCAACGCCGTGCCCAGCGCCGCAGCGACGGCCATTGCCGAGGTGATGGGCGAAACCCTGCTGCTGGCCAAGGCGGGCGAAACCTTCCAACTGTCGGCCCGGCCGGTGTGGGTGCGCCCCGTTGCCATGGCCTTGAGCGTGAGGACTTTCCCATGAGCCCGCACGTCCACGAGATCGCGCACAAGGTGCGCTTCGAAGCGAGCTGGCGCCGGGAAGAGACCCGCCGAGCGATGAAGAGATCTGTGTCGATCAACTTCCACCACCGGGTCAGCGGGCGAGAAGTCGCCGGTGGCGTCTACCTATGGACGGGGGTGCGCAAAGCCGGTGGGTACCGCAGCACGAACCCGCCCAAGTCCCCCACCACCAAATGGCTGATCGCCTTCGGTGGCTACCAAGAAATGCCGTTTTGAGGATGCCATGAACACCACAACCAACAACGAAACCTGCGACTGCACCACCCTGTGCGGTGACGATGCACGGGTGAGCGCCCGCAAGGTACCGCCCTGCGAATGGCGGGCCAAACACCTGGCCGAGAGCCGCCGCACCGAGGTGCTGCGCTGGGTGGATATCACCCCCGAGACGATGCCGGATGCCGACGAACTGGTGCTGATCGAGCGCGAGGACGACGGCGTGAACGAACCCACCTGGCCGGGCTACTGGGACGGCGAACAGTGGATGGACGTTGACGGCGAGCTGTTCCCGGGCAAGCCGGTGGCCTGGTGCACCTGGCCGGGTGGCCGCAAGGGGGAGCGCTGCCATGGCTGAGAAAACCAAGATCGAATGGGCCGACGCCACGGTGAACTTCTGGGCCGGCTGCACGAAGGTGAGCCCGGCGTGCGACAACTGCTATGCCGAGAAGATGGCCGGACGGCTGTGGGGACTGAAGTGGGGCCCGGGCGCGCGGCGCCTGCATTTCATGGGCGCAGCCGAGACGCTGGCCAAGCTGGACCGCAAGGCCCAGAAGCTGGGCGTGATGCTGTCGGTGTTCATCAACTCGCTGTCGGACTTCTTCGACAACGCTGTGGACGACGCCGACCGCATGGACGCGATCGAGGTGTTGAGCGACTGCCGGAACCTGCGCCCCCTGCTGCTGACCAAGCGCATCGGCAACGTGGCGCCCTACCTGCAGCGCGACAGCCTGGCCTTTGACCTGATCAGCAGCGGCCGGATCGGCCTGGGCATCACGGTGTGCAACCAGGCGGAAGCCAACCGGGACATACCCAAGCTGATGGCGGTACCGGCTGCACTGCGGTTCCTGAGCCTGGAGCCGCTGCTGGGGCCGGTGGACTTGGTGGAGGCCGAACCATTTTGGCATCCGGGTAAAGACGGGACTGGCGCGGCGATGGACTGGGTGATCGTCGGCGGCGAGAGCGGCCCCGGCGCCCGCCCGATACACCCGGACTGGGCACGAGATCTGCGAGACCAGTGCCAGGCGGCCGGCGTGCCGTTCTTCTTCAAGCAATGGGGGGAGTGGATGCCTCCAGAGGATCGATCAGCAGCCTATCCGGGCCGGGATTGGCGTGACGTCGTAGACGCCACCGGCGAGGTGCGACCGGTTTCCTTCGTCGGAGACCGGGCGCTGGAATCGTCCCGGTTGGTGGTACGAGTCGGCAAGAAAGCCGCCGGCCGCCTGCTGGACGGCGTCGAACACAACGGGAGGCCCGCATGATCCCCGCCCTCTCCATCCGCCAGCCATGGGCCTGGTTGATCGTCAACGGTCACAAGGACATCGAGAACCGCGACTGGGCTACCCCGTTCCGGGGCCGGTTCCTGGTGCACGCCAGCAAGACGATCAGCCGCAGCTACTACGAACTCGAGTTCAAGCTTGGGTTGTGGACCGACCACCGAATCGACATCAAGTCGCTGGGCCTTCCGGCCTTCGAAGACCTGCAGCTGGGCGGCTTCGTGGGCTGGTCCACGGTCGAAGACTGTGTGCGCGACCACCCGTCGCCCTGGAAACAGCCGGACAGCCACGGCTTCGTGCTGCGCGACAGCACGCCGATCCCGTTCGTGCCCTGGAAGGGCCGTCTGGGCTGGTTCAACGTGCCCGCGGGCACCGTCGACATGAAAGGGGCCTGACATGGCCGGAGGAACGAAACCCAAGCGCCGCCGCCAGGTGTGGGAGCGGCTGAACCCGCTGACGGTGGCGATCAACGCGGCCACGCTGCTGACCGCCAGCGAGCGCGAGCAGCTGCTGGCCCCGCCGCTGGCGGCCATGCAGGCGCTGCGCACCGGGCAGTGCACCGAAACGGGCTGGCTGCACCTGGTGACGTGTGGCCACGTGGCGCTGTGCATTGAAGAACAGGGCATCGTGCGCGGGCTGAAGGCCGAGCTGGCGGAGTCTGACCAGGCGCTGGTGCACATCGTGGAGCGGGCCACGGCCAGCGGGGTGTGGAAGGCCCCGACGTGCTACGGGCACGAGCTGGCGGCCGTGAGCACGATGCTGACGCTGCACGCCTTCCAGATCGGCAAGCTGTCGGCCAAGGAATACCGCAACGCGGTGGCCCTGGCCAAGGCGCGGCACCTGACGCAGGGTGGGAAGGTGGGCAAGGCGGCATGAACACGACGCTGAACGCATCCCCTGCCCTGTCGGACGCCGAGATAGACGGGCTGTGCGAGGGCCTGACACAGAACGCCGCGCGCATCCGCTACCTGCGCAGCCTAGGCCTGACGGTGAACACCAAGCCCAACGGCCGCCCGCTGGTGATGCGAGCGCACGCTGAGCGGGTGCTTGCCGGTGAGAAGGTGCCGGCCGAGGCCGCGAACGACACGCCGCGCCAGGCGCTGCAGCCGAACCGGGCCGGGCTGGTGCAGCTGTTCGGGCCGCGGGCGGCTTGAGGACCCCTGAAGATAGGATGCAGACCATGGGACGCCGAAGAAAAGACACCGCCACAGGGCTGGAACCCCGCGTCTATGAACGCTCGGGGGCCTACTACTACGTGCACCGCGGCACGGGCAAGTGGGAGCACCTGGGCAGCGATCGAGCGACGGCGAACCGAAAGGCGCGGCTGTTCAATGACCCTGAAGGCCTGCACGGGACCATGGTGCACTGGCTGGACCTGTTCCTGGTGCACTGCGCGGCGCGGGTGAAGGCCGGGAGCATGGCGCAGCGCACGCTGGACGACTATGCCCAGGCGATCACGGGCACGCCGGCCAGGCCGTCCCGGGGCAAGCGGGCGGCAACTCCGGGCAAGCCGGGGGCGCTGCGGGTGTTCTTCGCGCCGCCGATCACGCCGGTGGACGTGACGCCGGCGATGGTGGCCGAGTTCCTGGAACTGGGGGCCGAGCTGGGCCGGCCGGTACCGGCGAACCGGGAGAAGGCGGCGCTGTCGAGCTGCATGAGCTGGCTGATCAGCAAGGGCAAGGTGCCCGGCCTGGTGGTGAACCCGTGCCTGCGGGCCAGCGGGATCCGCCGCAACACTGAAACAAAGCGCGACCGCTACGTGACGCACGAGGAATACCGCGAGGTCTGGGCCCACGCGTCGCTGAGCACGCGGCTGCTGATGGAGCTGACGTATCGGACCCTGCAGCGGCCAGAGAGCGACATCATCAGCTGGGAAACCACGGTGCTGGGGCGCAGCACGGACGGCAAGCGGGTGCTGAAGTTCCGCCAGGGCAAGACAGGCAAGAGCATGCAGATCGAACTGGACCCGGCGCTGGACGCGCTGATCAGCGAGAGCCTGGGCGAGGTGCGCCAGCTGCGCCAGCCGCTGGTGCGGACTCAGAAGGGCGACTTCTACACGTACGACGGCATCAGCACGATGCTGAAGAAGGCGCTGGCCAAGGCGAACAAGGCCCGCGCGGCCAGGGCGCTGCCGCCCATCCAGAGCTTCGGATTCCGAGACCTCAAGGGCAAGGGGGCCACGGACATGTGGCTGGCCGGCGTGCCGCTCGAAGAGATCCAGGCGCTGTGTGGCCACGAGGACAAGACCACTACCGAGATCTACGTGAAGGCGCGCTGGCATGACACGGTGACACCCAACCGCGTGGCCCTGTAGCGCTTTCCAATATCCAGTGGTTTCGACGGCCCAAGAGGCCGTTTTTTCATGCGTTTTGGGCGCTGGAAGCCTCCCAGATATTGGAAAGGTTCCATGCTGAATGTCAGGCACAATGCGCCCTCCAGGCCCAAAAGCGCCCCGGCCTGTTAATCCGCAGGTCCCTGGTTCGAGTCCAGGTCGGGGAGCCAAAAATTCCGAGACGAAACAAGCACTTAGGCCACACGGTCTAAGTGCTTTTTTCTTGCCTGTTGGAAGTCTTATTGGAAGGTTTCCAATATCCAGTACATCACCCGCCCGGGGGATGCGCCCTGCGCGCCTGGCAGGCACACTGGGGGCCTCTCCTGAGACGCGTGACAGCGCTCAGTTCAGCCCGGCCACCGCGCCGGGCTTTTTCTTGCCCGTCCTACACTGCCGACATGAAGGCCACCGTCACCCTGCTGCGCCGAAAAGGCATGCGCTTGCGCCCGACCGAGCTGGATCCGGCGATCGAGGGCGAGCTCAGTCTCTATGACTGGCCGACGGCCAACAGCTTCGGGCGGCCGGTGCGCTGCATGGAGGTGAAGGTGCCGGTGGGGTCGTTGATGCAGGCCAAGGCCGTGCTGTTCGACCCTGAGCTCATTGCAGTGGTTGATGGCCACCTGGTGTTTCGCGGCATCGAGCTCGACACCGTCGACGGCCGGGTGTACGAGCACGAGCAGATCTGGCGCGTAGCCCCTGCGGCATAGCGCCAGGCCACGCCTCACCCACCACATACACACGAGTTACACGCACACAACGCGTGCGTGCCCTACGTGCGTGCGCGAGCCGTCACAGAATTTCGGGGAGGGTTCGGGGAAAGCCTGACATTCCTGACCACCAAGGCAAAACGGGCCGCTAAGCCACTGTTTATGCGGGTTCCAGCGTTTTCGATCACCCTGACATTTCCCTGATATGGACCTAACAAAATCAGTGTTCATTTTTCTAACCTACAACCCTCAAGGCTCCTATATAAATCAACAACTTACAGCAGTATCAGGGTTTTGGTCAGCGTAAATCAGGGTGCTTTCTGACATCTGGAACCCAGCAACGACGCGGGCTCCAGGCCGGTTTGGCCTCAGAAGTCAAAAAATCAGGTTTTCCCCGAACCCTTCCCGGAAATTGGGGTGAGATGACGCACCCGATGGGGTCAAACCGGCCCTGCAAAGCGCGTCTTTTCCCGTCATGTGAGAACACACCAAAACAACCACGCCACAGAGGGAAGGAAAGGCTTCGACGGCGCCGTCGAAAGCGCCCCAAAAAGCCCGGGGGCGTGGCGGGGTGGTGAC
>JACCDU010395269.1_pt1 | contig 38517 bp, 33 predicted proteins | sample 7446081 | NCBI WGS metagenome assembly JACCDU01 (sample SAMN15323447, study PRJNA562643) | freshwater metagenome | isolation source: river surface water | place: USA:Blue River Watershed | collected 2017-08-17
AAGTCATGTCTGTGCTATTGCTTGCCAAATAAAACACATATTCAATCGCCGTTAGACCCGCGTTTCCGTGAGGTAAATAATGAGCATAAAAAGTAAAATTGGTATCCGCAGCTTGAATGGTTTGCGACACCGTTGAAATGGTAACTGTCTCGTCATAACAAACTCCCCAACAAAAATAATTGGTTGACCCAGCCACCTCTTGAATGACATTTCTTCTGGCCTTGACAGCCACGGCTGAACCTGTCGTGTTCACTACTCCCCAGTCTACCTCCAATTCACCCAAAGAACCAAGGGTGTCCAAAGATGCCTCAACCAGCGAGCTTGCATCTGCCAATAACAATGATTGCGCATGCGAATTCACTAAAAATCCACAAGACATTGCAACAAGAATAAAAACTTTTTTCATAAAAATAGATTTAGCCAAATATAAGCACCATATACATTTGATAGTGTCCAAAATACACCTTGAAAACACGTAAATTTTTCATTATTTTTTTTTTAATTCAAAACCGAAAAGCTTATCTTCGGCACAATTAATTAATTAAACCCTAATCAATGAAAAAAGTTTTATTAAATCTTGCGCTAGCACTAGGAGTAATTTCCGCGAACGCGCAAACTCCCGTTGGAACGGTGGTGAATGACTTTAGCCTTACCGACATTAACGGTACTACACACACCTTATTCGAGTATTTGGATGCTGGTAAAATGGTTGTGATTGATGTTTCTGCTACATGGTGTGGTCCATGTTGGAACTACCATGGAACAAATGCTCTAGAGGAGTTTTATGTTCAACATGGTCCAGCTGGAGCCAACGACGCTATGGTTTTCTTCGTTGAAGGAGATCCTACAACTACAAGCGCTGATTTGAACGGTACAGGTGCTAACACACAAGGTGACTGGGTAACAGGTGCTACTCACCCGATCATTGATTTGGTAACAACTGCTTCTTTTGAAAATTCTGGTTTGTCAATTGACTACTTCCCTGAGATGTATGTTATTTGTCCTAACCGTGTTGTTTTCAAAGGTGATGTTGCAGGTGCAATCGGAACTTTGGCTTTGTTGAACAGCTACATTGGTCAATGTCCTTCTATCCCTGTTGATCCTTCTGTAACTGCTTACACTGGTCAAACCAACTCTTGTGATGGTAACTTTAACATGTCCGTTACTCTTCAAAACAATGGTTTGGATGCATTGACTTCTTGTTCTTTCGTAGTAGCTGGATTAGATGGTCCTCTTTCATATGACTGGACTGGTAACTTGGGTTCTTTGCAAACTACAACAGTTAACTTGGGAACTGGTGTTTCTTCAGCGACAGGTACTGCAACTATCGCAATTAGCTCAAACGACCCAACTCCTGGAACTGTAGATGCTAACTTGAACGTTATCGATCCAAGCAACACTACGGCTATTCCTTACACTACTGATTTCACTGCAGCTGGTTTCCCATATGCAAACTGGAGAAACGAGAATCCAGATGGATTTATTGGTTGGGATATCTATGGTAGCGCTACTGCTCAAGGAAACGTTGCTTTCATTTACACCTATGCTTATGAGACTCCAATTGGTGCTTTGGATTACTTGATAACTGCTCCTTTCAACTTGTCTAACGCTACAAACCCAGGTTTGAACTTCAAAGTGGCTAACCGTCGCTATAGCGCTACGTATTATGACAAGTTGAGTGTTGAAGTTTCTGCAAACTGCGATGGTCCTTGGACACAAGTATGGAGCAAAGAAGGTACAGCTTTGGCTACAGGTGCAGATTACACATCTGGCGCTTGGGAACCAACTGCTGCTTCAGATTGGAGAACAGAAGGTGTAAGCTTGGCTAACTATGCTAATGCTTCTTCTTTATTCGTTCGTTTCGTATCTGAAAACCACTACGGTAACAACGTATTCATCGATGATATCAACGTAACTGACAACTTCGTAGGAGTTGAGAACGTTGAAATCGTTAATGCAAACTTGAATGCATATCCTAACCCAACCAACAGCAACACCAATGTAAACTTTGCTTTGGCTAATGCTTCTGACGTTCAAATGAACATCATCAACATGTTGGGTGAGAATGTATACAGCAATGACTTCGGTACTTTGGCTGCTGGTAACTACAATGAAGTTGTAAACTTCAACAACATGCCAAACGGTTTGTACTTGGTTAACTTGAATGTAAACGGTAAAGTTTCTACTTTGCGTTTGACAGTTAGCAAATAATCTTTCATTTCGATGAAAAAAGAAGAGACCTTCGGGTCTCTTTTTTTTTGCTTCAATTCTCGTTTGGTACTATACTTGTGTAACGAAAAAATATGAAAAATTTACTTCTCACTTTTGCTTTGTCATTCGTTGTTCTATTTAGCAACGCACAAGGTATTCCGGCCATCACATTAAAAGATTTAAGTGGCAATGACGTAAACATGTCTACCCTTTCAAAAGGCAAACCCATTCTTTTTTGCTTCTGGGCAACTTGGTGCGCACCATGCAAAAAAGAATTGAATAACTATGTGGACTATTACAAAGAATGGCAAGAAAAATATGGGGTGACCATTTATGCCATCAGCATTGATGACCAGCGCTCTGTAGCGCGTGTAGCTCCGTATGTAAATAGTGTTTCTTGGGATTACAACATCATCCTAGACTCCAACAAAAAGTTTGCTCAGGCCATGGGTGTAAATAACGTACCACACACTTTTCTAATTGACGGAAGTGGCAAGGTTGTTTGGTCACACAACAATTATGCAGAAGGTGACGAAGCAGAATTGGAAGAGCAATTGGCCAAATTGGCTCACTAATGCCTGTGATGTTCCGACTTTAAAACCTTGGTTACTGGGGAGAACAAATATTCATTTCCCGTAATAATTTCTCGACAGAGAATTCGTGTTCGATTTTTTTTAATCCGCATGAATTCTCTTTTTTCTTTTCCATAAAAAAAAATCCAACCATCGTGCAATGTCTCGAGTAGCACTATATCAGGATTTGAGTGTCGATCATACTTGGCCAACACAACGGACAATGGAACATTGGAGCAAGTAGCAGCATCTGGGTTGGACAAATAATGGTGCACAGCGTGATGGACATCCGCAGGAAAAATGGGTAAATTCAAGAAAGGACCCAATGTTTTACGAAAATTATTCTTCCACTCTTCACCATGCGGTTTGACATGCATCCCGTACTCGACAAATGTAATTAGATGCGCCAATTCGTGCATCAGCGTAATCAAAAAGGCATAGGGGTTCAAATTTCCATTGACCGTAATCTGATGTTTTTTCCGATCGGGTCGTACTGAAAAATCTCCCTGTTTGGTGCGCCTAGGGGCAGTAATTTCTATATGATGTGGGTATTTTCGTAACCACTCACACGCCAACGGAACCGCAGGCTGCGGAATAAAACGAGACAAAACAGATTCTAAATCTGTTGAATTTTTTGCCAACACAGAAAATGCTACTTTTAAAATTGAGGTTGCTCAATCTTGTCATCCCATTTGGGACAGGTATTGCACTTGGGCTTCTTCTTATTCGTTGCACAAGAAGCCAAAAACAAAACCGCGACTATCCAAATTACTTTTTTCATAATCAAAACTTGTCCACCGAAAGTACTGAATATCCTTTCATTTTTTTAAAGATTATCGGGACAAATTCGAATTATTTTTGAAGCATGCCAATATTCAGTAGCGTAGGTAAATATTCATTTTTGATGGGACGTGTATTCTCACGTCCTGAAAAATTCCGTGTATATCCACCGCTGATTATTCGGGAAATGGACAAAATAGGATTGCAGTCAGTAGGCATCGTGTCCTTGTTGGTTTTGTTTATGGGGGCTGTGGTAGCCATTCAAACAGCTTCTAATATCGAAAGTGGATGGATACCTCGTTGGACCATCGGATACACCACACGACAGTCCATTATTCTTGAATTTTCTTCTACTGTTGTTTGCTTAATCATCAGTGGGAAGGTGGGAAGTAATATTGCATCAGAAATAGGTACCATGCGGATTTCCGATCAAATAGACGCCTTGGACATCATGGGTATTAATTCCGCAAGCTATTTGATATTACCCAAAATCATTGCCGCCGTCTTCATCATTCCATTTCTGGTCTTGTTGGCGATGTTCGTTGGCGTTGCCGGTGGAGCGTCCATCGCCATTCTAAGTGGCAATGTTTCCTTTGCAGATTTCGAGTACGGTGCTCAATACGACTTTCGAATTTGGGATGTAGCTTACTCGGTAATCAAAACTTTGTTCTTTGCTTTTATCATGACCAGTGTCTCTTCTTATCACGGTTATAACACCCAAGGTGGTGCATTAGAAGTAGGTCAAAGCAGCACGCGTGCAGTTGTGTATTCCATTGTCATTATTTTGGTAGCAGACTTCCTACTGACCCAACTTCTATTGCTATGATTCAATTAAAAGGAATAGAAAAATCTTTTGGTGGAAATCAGGTTTTAAAAGGGATTTCGTGCACCTTCGAGGAAGGTAAAGTGAATTTCATCATCGGAAAAAGTGGTGAGGGGAAAAGTGTCTTAACCAAATGCATGGTAGGGCTTGTGGAGGTAGACCACGGAAGTATTTTTTACGACAATGAGGATTTCACCTCAATGGATCGTTGGGAAAGAAAGAAAGTAAGAACCAATATCGGGATGCTCTTTCAGGGCTCAGCCCTTTTCGATTCTATGTCGGTGGAGGAAAATATTCAATTCCCCATGCAAATGTTCACCTCCATGACCAAAGGGGAGCGAAACAAAAGAACTGAAGAAATTTTGGATCAAGTAGGACTGCTTGGTAAAAACAAATTGTTTCCAAGTGAGCTTTCTGGGGGAATGAAGAAAAGAACCGGTCTTGCGCGAGCCATCGCGTTAAATCCCAAATATCTTTTTGTTGATGAACCCAATTCGGGATTGGATCCACTCACAAGTATCATGATTGATAAGCTGGTCAGGCAGCTCACAGATAAATACAACATGACTACCGTTGTTATCAGTCATGATATGAACTCCGTAATCGAAATAGCGGATACCATACACTTCATGAGCAAAGGGGAATTTGTTTGGGAAGGGAATAGAAAAAGTATTTTAACCGCTCAGCATCCATTGCTCAACGACTTTGTATTTGCTTCACAATTCATGAAGGAAATCAAAGACAAATTCAAGTAATTACTTCAATACGCTCCATCTCTCAGAGTCCAGACGGACCATGATAAATAGCAAAAGCGTAAATGCCATCAGCGAAGATCCGCCGTAACTGAAAAATGGCAATGGAATTCCGATGATGGGCGCCAGGCCGATTACCATCCCAATATTGATTAGAAAGTGCATAAAGAAGATAAAGGCCACACAATATCCGTAGACACGTGAAAACTCTGATCGCTGCCTGTCTGCTATTAACATCAATCGAATAATCAGATACACATAGGTAGCGATGAGTATCAAACTACCCAAAAATCCCCACTCTTCTGATACTGCACTGAATATAAAATCTGTCCATTGCTCAGGAACATAATTGTTCTGTGTCATGGGACCATCCAACCATCCCTTGCCAAAAAAACCGCCCATGCCCACTGTTATTTTGGCCATCTCGGCATTGTAATCTGCATCCTTTCTCTCAACGGGCAGAGACAACATCACGTAAATTCTTTCTTTGTGGTGTTTCTCCAAAATATTATCGACGATATAAGAAACTGAATAACTAAAAGAAGATGCCGCAATGGCCCCCACGGTTACCAATACATACATCCTACGTCTATTTCTTGGCGGAATAAAATTGCGTGTATAGAGTAAAACCAGGATCATTAAAATGGCAATCACAATGATCAGAACCCATACTCCACTTTGCTCACCATAGAAAGGAATTTGAGCCGTACTCGCTCCTGAGACAATGGACAATACACCAAACAAAATGGCTGCAAATCCAACAATCAAAACGTTACCAGAAAGTCCTTCACGGTACATCACAAATACAAAAGCTACAAATGTCAAAAGCGAACCCACGTCTGGTTGCAGCAAAATAAGACCCGCAGGCAGTCCAATAATGGCAGCTGAGAAAAGACGTGCCCTATTGTTCTTTAGCTGACCTCCACCAATAGAAGCTATGTACTTGGCCAATACCAAACCCACCCCAATCTTAGAAAACTCAGAGGGCTGTATACCAAAACTCCCTATACCAAACCAAGCCTTGGCGCCATTGACCTCCTTACCAATGACCAGCACCAGCGCAAGAAGCAAGACAAAAAATCCATAGATTACCCATGCAAACTTCGCAAAAAAATCACCCTCGACATAAAGGGTAAAGATGGCAAGAACAACTGAAATTCCTATCCACATCATTTGCTTGCCGTATTCTTTTGCAAAATCAAAGGGCATCGGATGCTCACTGTCATAAGCGGCACTGTAGATGGTCATCCACCCAAACACAACAAAGAAAATCCAAATGCCAATGATGGTCCAATCGACAGGACCTACAACACTTGTATTTCTGTTTCTGCTCATTACTGATTCAAAAAGTTTTGATCCAAAATATGTTTCTCTCTCTCTGGATTCTTAATTTCTCCATTGAGGTATTGCTCAATCATCAAGCTGGCAATCGGCGCGGCCCATGTTCCGCCAAAACCGCAATTCTCTACGTAAACTGCAAGTGCAATTTTAGGATTGTCCTTGGGTGCAAAACACACAAATACACTGTGATCTTTTCTGGGCTCGTTTTGAACTGTACCTGTCTTTCCGCATATGACGATATCTTGAAGCTTAGCGCCATTGGCCGTTCCACCTGGACCAACAACTTTTTCCATTGCTGAAATAATGACGTCGAAGTAATCGGCGCGCACACCTACATCATGTTTGTCCAAAAACTCAGGCCTTGGACTTCCACCAATTCCTACACTTTTAACTGTGTGTGGCGAATAATAAAATCCTTTGTTGGCAACAATACACGCCAAATTGCACATTTGAATAGGCGTTACCAACATTTCACCTTCTCCAATACTAATGGAATAGATGGTGCTGAAGTTCCATGATTCCTTTCCATATGCACGATCATAATACTCGGGGCTTGGAACCAAACCTTTCTTCACACCTGGAATATCTGTATTCAAATTGGTACCAAAGCCAAACTTCATCATTTGCTCTCTCCACAAACCCAATCCGACATGGGCATCCTTGTTTCTGCTTCCCTTAATTCTTCCACCCTCTACAACTCGCTGTAAAACGCCTCTGAAATAAGGGTTACAAGAATGTACAATCGCCATTTCCAAATCATCCATGCTGTGGCTGCCATGACAACCGATCAACGCCCTATTACAGGCAATCCGCGTTTCCTTGGTGATAGCGCCCATTTGAAGGGCTGTTAAACTTTGGGCAATTTTAAAAATCGAACCAGGACGGTATTGGGCTTGCGTCGCGCGGTTAAAGAGTGGCTTCTGCTTGTCTCTGCTCAACGCCAAAAAATTCTTTCCACGCGCTCTACCCAATAATAAGTTAGGATCAAAAGTTGGCGATGATACCATGGCCAAAATTTCCCCGGTTTTGGGTTCTATTGCTACTACACAGCCTCTTTTGTTCTGCAACAACTTTTCACCATACTTCTGCAATTCAACATCTATCGATGAAACCACATGCGTTCCCTCTATGGCTTTTACATCCAAAGTTCCGTTGGCTACTTGACGTTCTACACCCAAGTTATCACGAAAGACATACTTGATTCCTCGTTGACCACGCAACTCATTTTCATACGCCTTCTCAATACCACTTAATCCAATGTAATCTCCCTTTTTATACTCAGGAAACTTTTCCATCAAAGACTTGGTCACCTCACCCACATCACCTAACAAAAGCGCTCCGGCCTTTTCAGGGTATACACGCAATGTCCTCGCTTGTGCATAAAAACCTTTGTATTGATAAAGTTCACCAGCGATAGGCGCGTACTCTTCAGGCTTCATTTGTTTGATAACTGGAGAAGGCTTGTACTTAACATTGGGATAAGTCACCGCCTTCTTTAAAATGGCCCTTAATTCTTTTGTGGTCAAATTTACTATCTCACAAAAACGTGCTGTATCAAATGGCAATACATCTTTGGGCAACACCATCAAATCATAAACAGTTTGTGAGGTAACCAAAACTTTTAAGTTTCGATCATAGATCACCCCTCGACTTGGATAAACCACCACTTCCTTTTCAGTAAGAGCTGTTCCCCTATCTGACCAATAAGAACTTACTACCTGCAATGAAAAAATACGAATCACATAAATTGATGCGACAATCAATACAATCAAGATTAGGGTGTAACGACGGCCGTCCATTTCTTACCCTCTTCCTTTTTGAACAGAAATCAAATATTGCCCAATGAGCATGAGCAAAACAGTGGCTGCAGCACTACACAATATATGTCCCATTTGATAAAAAAACGGGGTAACCCTCAAAGTCTCTGCAAAAAACAATACAAAGTGATGGCAAAAAGTCAAAATACCTGCATAAGTCAAATACCAACGAAGTCCTTGCTTTTGAATCGTGGGCTCTTGATTAACTTCATAGCCCTCACGTGGTGAAAGAATGCGCTGCACCATTGGCTGCAGCCATCCAAGAACAGTGCATGCGGTCATGTGCATGCCCATTGGACCTGAAAACAAATCCATGATGTATCCTACGCAAAAAGCAATTACAAGAACCAACCATTTGGGTGTCTCAAAAGGCAACATTAGGATGGCGAAAATATATACCCATGGCAAAATAAATCCATCCAATACCTGCAACCTCGAAACCACCAATGCTTGCAAGAAAACCATAAAGGCAATACGAAGTATATTAAGGGGTATCATCCGTGCCATCGTGCATGCGTTGTTGGTTCAATAATGAATCTTGCTCTTCCTTGTAAATATCACTTACTACTTGGACGTAGCTTAATTTTCTAAAGTCAGTAGACAATAGAATCTTGATGCGGTGAAAGTTCTCTTCCGGTTGGTCATTGATTTCACTAATGTATCCAATCAATAAATTATTGGGAAAATGTGACCCAAAACCTGTCGTCAATACCGTATCACCAATATTCACCTGAACATGTTTTGGGATATCCTTGACATCTGCATAAGCTGGATCAGAACCGGGCGGCCAGGCAATTAAACCAAAATCTCCAGAACCCTTCATCTTTACACTTTCTTGAAACTTAGAATTCAAAATGGGTAGGATGACAGAAAAATGATCACTGACACTAGTGACGACGCCCACTACACTGCCATTGCTGATTACGCCCATGTTGGGGCGTATTCCACCGAAAATACCTCTATCCAATGTGAGGTAGTTGTTCTCACGATTCACTGATGCATTGATTACTCTAGCGCTTCTGTAGGAGAATCTTTGTCTTTTTAAAGTGTCTTCCTTGTGATTTACCGTGGTATCCAAAACAAAGATATTGCTCGGCATACCGGCACGAAGTGTGGCATTCTCCAATGCCAATTGATCGTTGATCTCCTTCAAACGCAAATAGCGCTGAAGCTCATCTCTCCAACCATAAATTTTACCCACCCAATCTGAACTTTGCTGCAAGAAAGCCGCCTTTTGATAACGATTGGAAGAAAACAATACAATTCCTGAAAAAATGAACAACACAGCGAAAAGAATGAAAACAAAGTGCCGCTTGATCAGCTCAATAATATTCTTCATTCTCTCTACTCAACAATTACTCTCTCATTAAGAATTGGAAGCGATTGATATTTTTCAATGCAATTCCTGTTCCTCTAGCAACCGCGCGCAATGGATCTTCAGCCACGTGCACAGGAAGTTTGGTTTTCATTTGAATACGCTTGTCCAATCCACGCAACAATCCACCACCACCGGCCAAATAGATACCGGTCTTGTAAATATCTGCAGACAACTCAGGAGGTGTGTTGTCCAAACAGCTCATGATAGCTTCTTCAATTTTGCTAATGCTACCATCCAAGGCGCCAGCAATTTCAGAATAGCTCACTTTAATTTCCTTGGGAATACCGGAAAGCATATCTCTACCACGGACACTGTAATCTGCAGGTGGATTGTCCAATTCTGGCAATGCCGCACCTACTTCAATTTTAATTTGCTCGGCTGTACGCTCACCAACCTGAAGGTTGTGCTGACGACGCATGTAATCTTCAATGTCTTTGGTCAATTCATCACCAGCAACGCGGATGTTCTTGTCTGTGACAATACCGCCCAAAGCGATGACCGCAATTTCCGAAGTTCCTCCTCCGATATCAATGACCATGTTACCCATGGGTTCTTCAACGTCAATTCCAATTCCAATAGCAGCAGCCATCGGTTCGTGAATCAAATAAACTTCTTTGGCACCAGCGTGTTCAGCACTATCCTTCACCGCCCTTTTCTCCACTTCCGTGATTCCAGATGGAATACAAATTACCATTCTTAATGAAGGTTGAAATAAATTTCGACCCCTATTGATCATTTTGATCATTCCCTTGATCATATCTTCCGCAGCATGGAAATCCGCAATTACTCCATCTTTCAATGGGCGGATGGTCTTGATATTCTCGTGCGTCTTACCGTGCATTTGTTGGGCTTGACGTCCTACAGCTACGGTTTTACCTGATGTGCGATCTTTGGCAATAATTGAGGGCTCATCCACCACAACTTTATCATTCATGATGATAATCGTGTTGGCTGTTCCCAAGTCTATAGCAATTTCCTGCGTGAGGAAGCTAAACAATCCCATTTGGTCTCTATATTATTTGTTCGGTTGTGAAGTGCTGCCACTCCTTTGCAAATATCGAAAAGGAATTCCGATTTAATCGCATAAATGAACAAAATTGTCAGTTATTTTTTTTACTTAGAATGAAACCCAATTTTAGACAAATTTTATGGTTGTTGATCATCTTATTCAGCAACGTTTCAACTAGTAAACTATTTTCGCAAAAAAAATCGAATATGAAATTTGAATTAGCTCCACTTCCATATGCATATGATGCTTTGGAACCCCACATTGATGCAAGAACCATGGAAATCCATCATTCTAAGCATCACGCAGCCTACACCAACAATTTAAACGTAGCCTTGGAAAACTCTCCTCTAGCAGGCAAGTCTATCGAAGAGGTGATGGTCGAAGGCTTTGAAACTCCAGCAATCCGCAATAACGGCGGTGGATTTTACAACCATAATTTATTTTGGACTATCATGACTCCTGGTGGTGCAAATGCCCCTGAAGGTGAATTAGCCAATGCGATTAACGAAGCATTTGGTTCCTTTGAAAATTTCAAAGATGCCTTTGCCAAAGCAGCTACAACACGTTTCGGATCTGGTTGGGCTTGGTTATGTGTGCATCCTGGAGGTAAAGTTGAAGTTTGTTCAACCCCCAATCAAGACAACCCATTGATGCCAGGTAGCTGCGGTGGATTTCCTATTTTGGGAATTGATGTTTGGGAACATGCGTACTACTTGCATTACCAAAACCGTCGTCCAGATTATATCAACGCGTTCTTTAACGTCATCAACTGGACCATTGTAACCGAGCGTTACAACGCCAACAAATAATTATGTATACCCTCGATTTATTTCAATACAAAAGGTTCCCTACCCGAAATGTTAAGGTAGGAAGCATTGGAATTGGTGGTGAAAATCCGATTCGTGTCCAAAGTATGACAACCAAAGACACAATGGATACGGAAGGAACTGTTGCGGAAAGCATCCGCATGATTGATGCGGGTTGTGAGTTGGTTCGAATCACTGCGCCAAGTAAAAATGAGGCGGAGAATTTAGCCAACATCAAGCAAGCTTTGGTTGACAAAGGATACAACACACCTTTGGTTGCAGATATTCACTTTACGCCCAATGCTGCCGAGATTGCTGCTAAACTGATTGAGAAAGTTCGTGTCAATCCTGGCAATTATGCAGACAAGAAAAAGTTTGAAGAAATCGAGTATACAAATGATACTTACCAAGCGGAGCTAAAGCGAATTGAAGAGCGTTTTACTCCGCTTGTTCTCATTTGCAAAGAACACGGCACGGCCATGCGCATCGGCACCAATCACGGATCATTGAGTGATCGCATTTTGAGTCGATACGGCGATACTCCCGAGGGTATGGTAGAAAGTGCCATGGAGTTTCTGCGCATTTGCCAGAAAAATGACTTTCATGAGATTGTTATCTCAATGAAAGCGTCCAACACCTTGGTGATGGTTCAAGCTTATCGCTTGCTCATGCACACCATGATGAAGGAAAACATGAATTACCCCCTCCACTTGGGTGTAACCGAAGCCGGAGATGGGGAAGATGGAAGAATTAAATCTGCCGTTGGAATCGGTGCGCTGTTAGAAGACGGCATTGGTGACACTGTGAGGGTATCATTAACTGAAGCGCCCGAATTTGAAATTCCCGTTGCCAAAACATTGGTTGATCGATACACAAATCGCGCAAATATTGCCGGTGTGATTGAAAGACCATACACAATCAATCCATACCAATACCAGCGTCGAACTACCAAAGCAGTGTCCAACATCGGAGGAAAGCATGTCCCTGTTGTGGTAATGGATTTGAGCGATAAAAAAGAAATTACTCCTACGTCATTTTTTAGTGCAGGATACGCATACAGTGTCCCCATGGACAAATGGAATTTAAGTGATCTTGCATGTGATTACATCTACATTGGGGAACATCATTTAAACTTCGAAATTCCAGGAACTTTGGGCGTTATTCAAGACGCAAAAATATGGAATACGCAAAAGCATGAACGTTGCTATCCGCTATGGGAAATAGAGGATTTTATGGCCCAATCAGAAATTCATGACACCTTGAATTTTGTGCAATTGGACAACTCATTTTGCGATTCAAAAAGTTTAGACTTCTTCAGAGAAAAAACAAATGTCGTTTTTGTTCTGAATAGCCAACATCAATTAAAAATGATGGATATGCGCTCAGCATATTTGGGACTGATAGAACATCAAATGATGACACCCGTTGTCAATTTCTCTGCATACAGCAACGCGGATGAAGATTCATTTATGCTCGATGCTGCAGCGGACAATGGCATATTGTTCATTGACGGCTTAGGCGATGGCATTTGGCTACAAGCCCAGAACATTGCTGACCAACGAGTAAATTCTACCTCATTTGGAATTTTACAAGCGACACGAACCCGCATTTCAAAAACAGAATACATCTCCTGCCCCTCTTGCGGTAGAACGCTATTTGACTTGCAAGAAACCACTGCCAAAATCAGATCCAAAACTGCTCATTTAAAAGGTATCAAAATTGGCATCATGGGATGTATCGTTAACGGCCCAGGCGAGATGGCTGATGCAGATTATGGGTATGTTGGAACAGGTCCAGGAAAAATTACTTTGTACAAAGAGAAAACGGTGGTTAAAAAGAATGTTCCTGAAGAAAAGGCTGTTGAAGAACTCATCGAATTGATCAAGGAGTATGGTGATTGGGTGAATCCCCAAGATGCCCATTCTTGATGGGACAAAAGACGACTTTATTTAAGTAATTAAGCTACATGCCGCAGAGAAACATTGTATCTTTGCGGCAAACTATTTTTCACCCAAAATGACTGTAACAGTAGATGCAATCGAAGGGCTGAAGGAGCGCGTGTTCGCGCTCGGGAGGTACCTTTGACGTGGAGACTAAGAAACTCCAAATTCAAGAAGATGAAAAACTAACGCAAGACCCTTCCTTTTGGGACGATCCAAAAAAAGCCGAGGTTATCATGCGTCAAATACGAACCCGTAAAATGTGGGTCGAAGCCCACAATGCTTGCCACTCTGGTGTAGAGGACTTAACTGTCTTGTACGATTTCTTTAAAGAAGGCGCAGCCACAGAGGATGAACTCGACGAACAGTATCAATCCACCGAAAAGAAAATTGAAGAGCTGGAATTCAAAAACATGCTTTCCGCTGAGGAGGATGGCTTGAGTGCTGTTATGCAAATTACTGCCGGTGCTGGAGGTACAGAATCCTGTGATTGGGCTGGTATGCTCATGAGGATGTACATCATGTACGGACAAAAAAATGGCTACAACGTCAAAGAACTTGATCTTCAAGAAGGTGATGTAGCTGGAGTTAAGCAATGCACTTTAGAATTCAATGGCGAATTTGCTTTTGGTATGTTGAAAGGAGAAAATGGCGTTCATCGTTTGGTGCGCATCTCCCCATTTGACTCCAATGCCAAACGTCACACTTCTTTTGTTTCAGTTTATGTTTATCCGCTCGTAGATGATTCGATTGAAATCGATATCAATCCATCCGATATCACATGGGACACTTTCCGTTCCGGTGGTGCTGGAGGACAAAATGTAAACAAGGTTGAAACAGGGGTTCGTTTGCGACACAAGCCAACAGGTATCATCATCGATAACACCGAAACTCGCTCACAACTTCAAAACAAGGAAAAGGCGATGCAATTGCTCAAATCTCAGTTGTTCGAGATGGAATTGGCCAAGCGCAATGCCGCGCGTGAGGAGATTGAATCTGAAAAGAAAAAAATCGAATGGGGATCTCAAATCAGAAACTATGTCATGCAACCCTATAAATTGGTGAAGGATGTTCGCACCGGACATGAAACCAGTGATGTAGATGGTGTCATGGATGGTGATATTGGAGATTTTTTAAAGGCCTTCTTAATGGCCCAAGGAAACGCAGTAGAATAATTGAAATAAAAAACAACATGGAATACCGTATTGAAAAAGACACCATGGGCGAGGTAAAAGTTCCTGCTCATGTATATTGGGGAGCGCAAACTGAGCGCAGCCGCAACAATTTTAAAATTGGTCCAGCTGCCAGTATGCCAAAAGAAATTATTTACGCTTTTGGCGTTTTAAAGAAAGCAGCTGCCCATGCGAACTGCGAATTGGGTGTTTTGTCTGAAGAAAAGAGAGACTTGATTTCCAAAGTTTGTGATGAAATCATTGCCGGTCAATTGGATGATCAATTCCCATTGGTTATTTGGCAGACAGGCTCAGGTACGCAAAGCAACATGAACTTGAACGAAGTAATTTCCAATCGCGGTCATGTTTTGATGGGTGGAAAATTGGGTGAGGGTACTCCTTTGCTTAATCCAAACGATGATGTGAACAAAAGTCAAAGTTCAAACGATACCTACCCCACTGCAATGCACATCGCCTGCTACAAGATGGTGGTACAAAAGACAATTCCTGGAGTTGAACGTTTAAAGACGACTTTGCGCAAGAAAAGCAACGACTTCATGGAGGTTGTGAAGATTGGTCGTACACACTTGATGGATGCTACTCCAGTTACTTTGGGTCAAGAGTTGAGTGGATACGTTGCGCAGTTAGAACATGGCGTTCGCGCAAGCAAAAACACTTTGGCTCATTTATCAGAATTGGCATTGGGTGGGACAGCTGTAGGAACAGGAATCAATACTCCACGCGGGTACTCTGAATTGGTAGCGAAAAAAATCGCTGAATTCAGTGGATTGCCTTTTGTGACTGCACCCAACAAATTTGAAGCATTGGCTGCACATGATGGTGTGGTTGAGGCGCATGGTGCTTTAAAACAACTTGCAGTTTCATTAAATAAAATTGCAAACGATATCCGCATGATGGCGAGTGGTCCTCGTAGCGGTATTGGTGAAATCTTCATTCCAGAAAATGAGCCAGGTTCTAGCATTATGCCAGGTAAGGTTAATCCTACCCAATGTGAAGCATTGACCATGGTTTGTGCCCAAGTAATGGGAAATGATGTTGCCATCACGATTGGTGGAACACAGGGTCATTATGAACTCAATGTTTTCAAACCATTGATGGCCGCAAACTTCTTGCAAAGTGCTGAACTAATTGGAGACGCATGTGTTTCTTTTGATGAGCATTGTGCAGCAGGTATTGAGCCGAATTACACAAGAATTGATGAATTGGTGAACGGCTCATTGATGTTGGTAACGGCTTTAAATACAAAAATTGGATATTACAAAGCTGCAGAAATTGCAAAAACTGCACACAAAAACGGAACTACTTTAAAAGAAGAAGCTTTGCGTTTGGGATATGTGACAGCAGAGCAATATGACGAGTGGGTAGATCCTAAGAAAATGGTTGGTTCTTTATAACAACAAAAGTGAACGAGATACAAACACAAAACACAACCCGAGTGGCCGAAATGGCCGAAAACTTGATTGGTTCTGAGATTATCAAATTGGGTGGAGAAATCCGTGAGTTGATTGCCAAAGGAAATAAAATTTTCAATTTTACCATTGGTGATTTTGATCCGAAAGTTTTTCCGATTCCACAAGAATTAAAGAAAAATATCATTGATGCTTACGCCAATGATATGACCAATTATCCACCTGCCAATGGACTGCCTGAATTGAGAAAGGCCGTTGTTCATGCCATTAAAAAATACCAAGGTTTAGAATACGACGCCGAGGAAATTCTGATTGCTGGAGGTGCAAGACCCATTATTTACGCCATTTTCAGAACGGTTGTTGATCCAAATGACAAAGTGCTTTTTCCAGTACCATCATGGAACAACAATCACTACACGCATTTGACATTTGCGCAACAAGTTTTTGTAGAAACCAAGCCTGAAAATAAATTCATGCCCACTGTTGAAGAGCTTCTTCCACATATTCAGGAAGCATCACTTTTGGCTTTGTGCTCTCCTCTGAACCCAACGGGAACAGTTTTCACCAAAGAAGGATTGTTGTCCATTTGTGAAGCCGTTATTGAAGAGAACAAGAGAAGAGGTCCAGATGAGAAACCGTTGTATGTCATGTACGACCAGATCTATAGCATGTTGACCTTTGAAGGAGTCAAACATTACGATCCCGTAAGTCTAATGCCTGAGATGCGACCCTATACCATTTTCGTTGATGGCATTTCAAAATCATTAGCCGCAACGGGTGTTCGTGTAGGATGGGCATTTGGTCCGATGGAAGTGATTGACAAGATGAAGAGCATTTTGGGTCACGTCGGAGCTTGGGCACCTCGTGCTGAGCAATATGCGTCAGCGCAGTTCATGAACGATGAAATGGCCTATGAAAGTTTTATTCATCACATGAATACAGAAGTGTCCGCTCGATTAAACGGATTCCACTCGGGTATTCAAGGGTTGAGAAGCAATGGGTTTGCAGTAGATTCGATTGTGCCTGAAGGCGCAATTTATCTTACTGTACAATTTGATTTAAAAGGCAAAACGAGATCCAACGGTAATACCATGGAATCCACTTCGGATATCACAGCATTCTTGCTAGAGGAAGCACATCTGGCGGTAGTTCCTTTTAGTGCTTTTGGCGCGTCATCAGAATCTACTTGGTACCGTTTGTCCGTTGGAACTGCATCGATGCAAAATGTTACAGATGCATTGAATGACTTGCATTCAGCATTACAAACATTGCGTTAATCATCAATATTGCTTTATTAAAAAAAGGGGGCTAGGCCCCCTTTTTTTATTCCGTTCCAATGATGCATCGTATTCGATTGTCATCAATATCGATGGTATACATGCCGTGAGGCAACTGAGGGAAATCAATAGACGTAGATCCTGAAAAATTACGAATACCACTCCATACTCGCCTTCCCATCGCATCATACAACGCAATATGATGATCCTTAGCTTCCTCTTCGTTAGATGACAATGTTACCTTCCCATCTATGCTCGGGTTGGGATAGATTCTCCAAGTCAATGGGTCAACCATAAACGCATCATCGCTTTCTGCTGGATTTATCACCATTCCACTCGCAGCTCCAATTTTAATACATTGAACACTACCCCAATCTCCCACTTGACCTGAAGCATGCAAAGCACGGACCTGAACGTTGTAGGTTGCGTTATTGATCAAACCAGGAACGGCATTCAAGAACAAAGCTGTGGTGTTCATTCCACCCAAAACCTGAATAGCCTGTGCGGTTGAAGGTAACGTTCTTGTGAACTTCCATTCATAACGCAAAGTCCCGCAAACCGCTCTATCGGTCGCTATTGATTGCGCTAGTGTCTTTGTTGCCGGACAACGATCTGATGAACGAAGCGATACGTTCCCCTCTGGTTGCAATGTGACACTACAAGTAGAATTGGCAAGCGCTATCAACGATGTATAATTGCCCACCACATCAGGAATCAAATACTTTACATCAACGGACATGTTATACACCCTTGACTGGGTAGTTACATTCACCGGAAGTATGCTGCCCAAACGAGTAACTATCGAATTGGAACTTGTTGTTGTGTACGACCAAGGTTGATTTTCCAAAACATTAAAAACGTACTGTGACGCATTTCCTCTATACTGGGCTTTAAATGATGAACAAACATTCACATAAACACCAGTATAATTGCTGTAAACATGATCACAAGTTGATGCAGAGAAATGATTAACGCAAATCTTAGCACTATTGTTTATCGGACCGGATAAATGGCGAACTGCAATAAAATATTCACTGCCCAATTGAAGCTGATCAGATAACAAAATTTGATTGCCCGTGGTTTCCTCATGCTCAATTTCTATAAGAGATAGGCAACCGTTCAAAGATTCGTACAAGCGTAGTTCATTGTCACCTGTAGCCGCTGATAAACCAACGCGAATCGTATTGTACTGTGCCATCCATTTGTACCAAATAACAACTCCTTCATTATCCAACAATTCGCCTGCCTGAACAGCATTATTGAAATTGGCATTGAAAATATTCCCTGAAGTACATGTTGGATAAACAGCTGTTGATACAGAAGAAGCAACAATTGACGATGAAGATAAATCTTCATCAATTGAACCGTCACAATCATCATCTAATCCGTTACAAATCTCAAGTTCAGCATATTGACATGACCCATCATCAAACGTTGCCAATGGATCGTAATTGCAGGCCTCAGAATCCAAACAACCCGGAACCAAACAAACCTCGTCCTCCCCTGAACAATCTTCATCAATGGCATTGGCACATATCTCTGTTCCATTCAGATTGACATTAGGGCTTGAATCATCGCAATCTGTATTGTCCAAAACAAATCCATCTGTCAGTTGACATAATTCAACAGTATTGAATGGATTTCCAAAACCATCACCGTCAAAATCCACAAAATACAATTCCGTTGTCCCTTCATCAATGTCTCCATTGCAATTGTTGTCGATTTCATCACAAACCTCTTCCGCTGTCGGCTGTATCAATGGATTGGCATCATCACAATCTCCATCGATTGCCACATAGCCAAGAGGCGCACTGCAACCAGTTTCTACAACATCAGTAGTTCCAAAACCATCCGCATCGTTGTCTATAAAATACACTTCAAAATTCAAACCTTCATCTACGGTACCATCGCAATTGTCATCAAAGCCATTGCATGACTCAACAGCACCTGGAAAAATCAATGCGTTTTCATCATCACAATCTTGAGTGGCATCAAACCCATCTTCATCATTATCAACAATACATCCCTCATCGATTTGACCATTACAATCATTGTCCAAGCCATCGCCACACTGTTCGATGTTTCCTGGATTGATTGCCGGCGCTTCATCGGAACAATCACCATGCAAGGCAACAAATCCCATGGGCAGAATACATTTCACAACACTTACCGCGTCATTGCCATAGCCATCTTGATCCAAGTCTTCGTAATATGTTTCAAATTGCAAACCCTCATCAATATTGATGTCACAATTGTCATCTATATCGTTACATATTTCGAAAGCATTGGGATTGATTGATACATTTTCATCATCACAATCCCCTGGCTGTAACACAAAATTATCTGGCGACAAACATGCTGAAACGAATGCGTCTGGGTTTCCAAATCCATCGCCATCATTATCCGAATAATAATCACTCCAAGTAAAACCTTCGTCGATAGCACCATCACAGTTGTTATCCAAGTGATCACAATATTCAGCATTGGCTGGGTGTACGACGGTACTTTGATCATCGCAATCCAGATTATTGGTCACATATCCCGGAAGAATGTTGCATTGATTGACAAGCACTGCAGGATCTCCGTAACCGTCCTGATCCGCATCTGCATACTGAGCAATGGCCAAATTCTCATCGATATTGCCATCGCCGTCATCATCCAAACCATTACAAACTTCAAAACTTTCGTCATATACAAATTGACAAAAACGCGTCTCCCCAAAACTCGCCAATTGAGATTGAGGGAATAGTTCATTGCCCACTCCATCAAAGAAACGAACATCAGCCAATTGGTCTACATCATCAATTACCAAACTCAAACCTTGATTCATTTGGTAGTTGGTCCATGTTACATACAAAGTGTCATTGACGACTTCTGAGACAACCTGCATCTGCATGCGCTTTTTCCAATAATCTCCAAAATCATCCAAGAACATAAACTTGACATCGCCAGGCATTCCATTTACAAACATCTGTTGTGCGGGCAATTTGTATCCTCTGTTGGGGTGAATCAACAATACTGTAGGGGCATTGTTGTTGTGGTTCTTTAAGGTTACATCAATCCAACCTTGCGCAATGCTCAATGCATTTTGTTCGGTAAATGGATTTGCTGCAGACGCATCAGAAATCGTCATTGGAATTTCCAACACTGAAGTTTGATTGCCTGAAAATGTCATGTTATCAATGTCCCAAAAAGGGAAGTTGGTCAGAACATCATTGGCGGAAAAAGTAGAATTGTACAAATAACCGCAGTCTTGCAACGCTTTGGGCAATCGCTGATTGAAAGCCAAATGGCCTGCGCGAAATGATTTCACCGCAACACTATGATCGTTCTCTAATAGATATTTAGAAACCTCAACTTCACCATAAACATTTCCACCTGTAGTTATGGCATTAAGATGCCTAGGTTGATAATTCACAGGAGTATTTCCCAACGAAGTAAAAGGAAATCTTATCTCATCATCATAATCAGGAAAATGACCTACAGAATGTGATGCTATGCGCTGACCATGTTGCATTGCATACTGAACCTTGGAATATGAACCGTTATAAAAATCCGTCATCCATGAATCACTAAAATAACGCGTTGTAATATTATACATCGCATTCAAATTATTCTGCTCTTCATAGTCAATAAAAATCTCCATCGTGTCCATGGCAGTTCTACTATCGACATCATGCGTAATCATTACAACACTTCCATCACAATTTGGACATGTATGAGCACGCACAGTATTGGGCATGTGCTCGCGAATGATATTCATGATAAAGAAAATGAATGTGTCTGTAGTGGGCTCAAAAATGTTGGAGAATCCGCGCTGCGCATGCAAATCAGAATTGATTAAATTTCTGATGATTACATCACGCAAATCCAAGGAAAAAAGAAAAGTTCTTCCCGTGCCCGTTTGGTTGGTGATAACAGCATTGGTATTGTTGTCAAAATGTGCAAGCACCTGCGCAGATCCAGTAGTGGTATATGAGCGAATATTAAAGGGTTCATCTTGAGGGCCTGTTGTGTCTGACAATGAAATGACTTCTTCAAAGCCTTCATCAAATCGATCAAAATATTGCGGCGCATCATCCACGTGCCAAGTCATTCTTTTTAAATCAGTATAAGTTGTAAATCCAGACACACCAAACAAAGAATAAAGCGCAGGGTCACGAACGGAAGAAGCAATCAAAACTCCGCCATTGGCCACATACTGTTGAATCTGCAATCTCTCAGCAGCATTGAAGGTTGTCGAATAGATAATCGGTGTAAACAAAACCACCGGATGCGTCAATGCCTGTGTCAAGCTTGTTGTCTCATCATAATCGACACCAGCAACTTGTAATATATGCCTACAACTTCTAATTCGAGATTGATTGGCTTCTGCATTTCTGATGGACAGATCTAAGAGACCTATCTCTCGCTGCTGTGCAGAAGAAAACAATGAAAAAAAGACTGCAAAAATTAAAACGACGTATTTACTCATATACCCATAATTAGCGGGATGGCAAATTTAGTCTTTTGCGGCCAACTCGAAGTTAAATTATTGGTTTTTTGTCATTTACGCCCAACCCAAAGAGTGCAAAATCATATTTGACTGGATCGTTTGGGTCCAAAAGTCTCAAGTTCAAATCCAACTCTTTTACTGCCTTGGCATCATCGTTTCTTCGATTCAACAATCCAAACTCACGAGCAGTATTGCCGCTGTGTACATCCAATGGGATACATAACTTAGACATCGGAATTCGCTGCCAAATTCCAAAATCCACACCTCGGTCATCTTTGCGCACCATCCATCTTAAAAACATATTGATTCTTTTAGCCGCGGAACCTTCATTTGGATTGGCAATGTGCTTGGCAAATCTCGGCGGATAACCGGATCGCAGAAACAATTCTCTAAACGATACAACAGCTTCCATGGCGTCTCCTTTTTGAAATCCAGGTAAAAAGTACGATTCCAAAGAATCATATTCTTCATAAGCACTTCGGAGCAATGAAATCAATGTTTGTATATCTTCAGGATTGAGCGTTCTGTATATAAACTTTGACAATTGCTTGATTTCAGAAACCGAAGCCTCTCGCACGAAATCATATGGACTTTGATCCATGCAATCCATCCATTTTTTTGCTGTACTTATGATGGCCTTGCGATTGCCCCATGAAATCAATGCCGTCATCAATCCAGACACTTCTTTATCCAAGTTGGATTTAAATCCGTGCGGAATAGAAATAGGATCACTTTCAATAAAATCAATTCGATTATAAGCCTCTACCGCCATATCCAGCACTTCTTTGTGCTGCATAAATAGTGGCTTACTTCCCTTTGGTAAAGGCATACTCGACCAAGTTAGCGCCCATTTTCAATGCATTCAATCGGTTCTGCTCACTGTCATTGTGAACAGAAGCATCCTCCCAACCATCTCCCAAATCACATTCAAAATCATAGAAACATATGAGTCTACCTTCATAAAACAATCCCAAACCTTTGGGCGGCTTGTTATCATGTTCATGAATCTTGGGGAGGCCTTTATTAAAATCATATGCCGTGTGGTAAATAGGGTGGTCATATGGAACTTCCGCCCACTCTAACTCAGGAAATACTTTCTTCATTTCTCTACGCACATACATATCCATTCCGTAATTATCCGATACATGGAGAAAGCCTCCAGACAATAGATAAGTTCTCAAATTCACCACATCATCCGATGAAAAAACAACATTGCCATGACCTGTCATGTGCACAAAAGGGTAATCAAAAATCTCAGAACTTCCGACATCTACTGTGGCGATGTCCTCGTCAATATTGGTCTTTACATTCTTATTGATAAAACGGGCCAAATTTGTAAGTGCTGTAGGATTGGCATACCAATCCCCTCCCCCTCTGTATTTCATAACGGCAATTTTATAACCACCAGGAGGAACGGCCGCAATTGATTGCAAACAAAAAAACAAACCCAATACTGCTAACCCAATTTTCATACTCCCAAATATAAACAATACTTAACGGAACGATTGTAACCAAAACTGAAACCAACGTATGCCGTCATTTGAGAGTATCGATTCAGGATGAAACTGAACCGCATTCCAATTGCGGTCCACATGCTCTATGGCCATAATAAGATTGTCTTCTGATACAAAACTTACTTTCCAAACAGCTGGTAAATGAACTGAATCCGCCACCCAGGAATGATAATGAGCAACAACCTCTTTGGCATTCATCTCATTCCAAATTTCACCCACCCCAGTGGATATCGCTACTCCTTCCTGTCCGTGCAATGGAGCCGATAAATTGATCAAATTACCACCTGTGAGAACTACCATAGCTTGCAATCCTAGGCAAACTCCCAAAACTGGAAAACTTTCCGGAAAGGATGACATCCATACGAGCAAGTTACCGGAATCCTCAGGTAATCCCGGTCCCGGTGAAATTACGCATCCATCGTACAACAACCAATTGGGCATGACTGCCGCATCATTTTTTATAACATCAACTTGACAATTACATTGTTCTAAATAATGAACGATGTTCCAAGTAAAAGAATCGTAATTGTCAATCAAAATTATTCGCATCTTGCAGTCTCAAAGTTTACAAAACTACTATGAAAAAAACAGTTGTCAATTACGAAGGTGCACCAAAACCATTGGCGCCCTACAGCCCTGCTATAAGAGTTGGAAATTTTCTTTTTATCAGCGGACAAATTGCATTGAATCCCATCAGCAATGCCTATGAGCCCAAGCCTGTTGAAGAAGAAACCCATATGGTCATGCAGAGCATTGCCAGATTGTTGAGTGCCGCTGGAATGGACTGGAATCACGTCGTTAAAGCCAGCATATTTATGAAAGACATGGCGGACTATGTTAAGATCAATGAAGTTTATGGCGAATATGTGGGTGAAATTCCTCCAGCTCGAGAAGCTGTTCAGGTGGCCCAATTGCCAAGAGATTGCAAAGTTGAAATTTCAGTAATAGCAAGCATTTAAATCATGGAAGTTCTATCAAAAATACTGGGGTATATAAATCCACTGAATTGGTTCAAAAAAGAATCTTCTGATTTAAATCTTAGATTTATGCACGGCATCAACAAGATTTCTCTTTTGATGTTCTTGATTACATTGATTTATTTGCTGACGATTTGGCTTTGATCAACTAGCCAATTAATATTTCTTCGCCTTTGGTAGAGAAATATTTGGATTGTAAAAGTTCGCTTGACGAGGATGCCTCCAACTTTATTTTGACATCATACTTTTTCTGCCAAGCCTTCTTCAAATTGTTCCACCATCCTTTGGTTAAGTAGGCCTCAACCATGGGATGAACTTGCATTACAAATTCTTTTACCCCCATTTCTTGACCAATCACCCTGACTTCATTTTCCAGTTGGTCTGTGTACAAAACTGAGGCTTCTACAACACCCTTTCCATGGCAACTTGGACACTTTTCCGTGGTCTGAACTTGAGTAACAGGCTTCACACGCTCACGTGTAATCTCGACAACACCAAAACGACTAGGCGCTAAAACATTGTGCTTGGCCTTATCGGTCTTCATCGCATCACGCAAAGCATCATGCAACTTTTTTTGGTTGTCCTTGTTCTGCATGTCGATGAAATCGACGCAGATAATTCCACCCATGTCACGAAGCCGCAATAAACGAGCAATTTCCGTTGCGCATTCCAAATTGGTCTGCAGGGCATTCTCTTCTTGATCCTTTACTGAAGCTTGCTTTCTATTGCCGCTATTGACGTCAATAACATGCATTGCCTCTGTATGCTCAACAATTAAATAAGCTCCACTTTTCAAATTGACCTGCTTGGCAAAAGACGATTTTACTTGACGATGAATATTAAAAGCATCAAATAAATCCTCTACTTTGTGTTCTTTGACAATTTCTTCAAGCTCCGGTGCACTATTGTGCAAGAATTTTCTAACCGTTTTAGCCAGTTCAGGCTGATTCACATGAATAGCGGAAAAGCGATCACTCAAAATGTCTCGGAGAACAGCAGACGTCTTGTCCAATTCTCCCAAAATCTTCTGAGGCGCTTTGGCTTGTGGCAAAGATTTCACCATCAATTCCCAACGACTCACCAAATCCGTTAAGTCTTGGTCTAGCTCAGACACAGTGGTATTTACCGCTTGTGTTCTGATGATGACGCCAAAGTTTGCAGGACGAATGTTCTGAATCAACTTTCTCAAACGAGTTCGCTCCTCCTCGTCCTCAATGCGACTGGAAAGAGAAACTTTGTTTGAAAATGGTACCAAAACAAGGTAGCGACCGGCAAGCGTGATTTCACATGTTACACGTGGACCTTTATTAGATATTGGCTCTTTGGCTACTTGAACCAAGATAGGGTTAGATTGCCCTACTTGATCTTTTATGTTTCCGTCCTTGGGGATTTCCGGAAGCATCTTGACTGTTGACAAATGACCTGATTTAATGGTCCCGGTCATTACACCACGAACGTATTGCAACGTCGTGCCGAAATGAGGACCCAAATCGAGATAATGCAAAAAGGCATCACGCTCGTGACCTACTTCAACAAATGCAGCATTCAAATGAGGGACAAGTTTTCTAACTTTCCCCAAATAAATATCCCCTACCGCATAATTCTGAGTAGCATCTCCGTGATGTAACTCCACCAATTGCCGATCATGAAGCACAGCAAGGTGAACCCCTTTTGAGGTTTGATTAATGACTAATTCTACGTTCACAATAAAACAGGTTAATACAGAGCAAGGATACCCTCGCCCTGTATTTCACAAATTCTATGTCAGCTAATGCCAACTAAAAACTAGCGTACTTTCTTTTTGTGACGATTCTTTCTCAAACGCTTCTTACGCTTGTGTGTCGCCATTTTATGACGTTTTCTTTTTTTACCGCAAGGCATATTCGTAAATTTTAAAGGTTCGTATTCTATTAACTATTTTTCTGTATCAATTCTTTCACTTTCTGGACTATCGCTGTATCAGCATTATGTCTCAAAAGCTGCTGGTAATATTTCTTTGCCTTTGTTTTGTTTCCCAATAATTCCGCCGCTTGGCCAGAAAAAAACAAAGCATAACTATTCGTACTGTCTATATCCGCCGCTTGTTCAAACAATCCCAATGCAACATCCATCTGACCCATTTCTTTGTAAACCGCTCCCAAATCCATGTAGGCTGAAAGATATTGTGGATCCAATGCTATCACCTTCTCAAATCTAGGTATTGCTTTTTCAAACTGTCCAGATTGAACGGCAAAAACACCCAACCAGTATTGCGCTTCAACATTGTTAGAGTCTTTGGCAACAATTTCACGCAGCATCATAATGCCCTGCATGGGATTGCTTCCATTCACCAATTCAATTGCCTGCTGCAACTTGGTTTGATCTGCTGACATCTCATTGGCCACTGGTTCATCTTTCGAAGACCATGGCTTTCTGGGAATCATTAAAAAAAGAACGATAAGAACCAAACCGATTCCAACAAATACAATCGGCTTCTTGTTCTTGTTAATCATTTTCTGCCACTTTAACTTTTTCTTTCACAGCATCAACAAACTCCTTTGCTGGCTTGAAAGAAGGTACATAATGCGCCGGAATGGTTACCGTTGTTTTAGCAAGTATGTTTCTACCCAACTTCTCAGCTCTTTTCTTCACAACAAAACTTCCAAAACCTCTCAAATACACATTTTCACCCTTCTCCATTGAATTCTTCAAAGTGGTCATAAACCCTTCTACAATCGCCAAAACATCATTCTTATCTATACCTGTTTTGTTGGAAATCTCTGTCACAATATCAGCTTTCGTCATCTTTACTCTCTAAAAAGGTGAATATCAATTTTTTCGGGGTCGCAAATATACAACGTGTTGTGCAAAAAAAATCTCATTTTTGCGAAATCAATGAAAAAACAGGAAATTCCAAGCTTCAACCGATATGTAATTCCATGGTACTCAACCCATGGGAGAGACCTTCCATGGAGACAAACGCAAGATCCTTACGCCATTTGGTTGTCTGAGATCATCCTTCAGCAAACCCGAGTGCAACAGGGCATTTCTTACTACCACGAATTTCTAGCAAAATTCCCCAAACTGGAAGATCTTGCCCAAGCTGACGAGGATGATATTTTCCGCGTGTGGCAGGGGCTGGGTTATTATTCACGTGCCAGAAATCTTCACAAGGCCGCAAAGATTCTACACTTTGACTTAAAAGGAATATTCCCAAACAATTACAACGACTGGGTCAAAATACCTGGCGTTGGTCCCTACACTGCCGCCGCTGTCTCTTCTTTTGCATACAACTATCCAAAGGCAGCAATCGATGGTAACGTTCTCCGCTGGGTAAGCAGATATCTCGGTTCATTTGCCCCGATTGATTTACCAAAAACGCGCAGCGAAATCCAATCCACATTAGATGAGTGGATTCTTCAGTCTTCAGCCCATACTTTCAATCAGGCCAGCATGGAGTTTGGCGCCACACTCTGTACTCCTAAAAAACCCTCCTGCCCTATTTGTCCATTGCAATCAAGTTGTATCAGTTACCAAAACAATTGGGTGGATGAAATCCCGGTAAAATCAAAAAAAACCAAAGTCAAAGAACAAGGTGTGTTTGCATTGTTTGTACAAAACAAAAATGGTGAATGGCCAGTAACCAAAAGATCGGAAGGCGGTATTTGGCGTGGCTTATATACCCTTCCACTAATTATTCAAGATGACCTCAACGAGCAAAAAGGTTGGCAAGAACTTATTAAAAACCTAAATATTGAAGCTTCCCAACTGCAGGTAAATGAGATTTGGAAGGCGACACATTTACTGACTCATCGAAAACTTCAAGTGCATATCTTTTCAGTTTTGTTAGATGATATCGAAATAAATACGCATAAATTTGAAAAGTGGATTGACTCGACAGAAGCGGAAAGAATTGGCTTTCCCAAGATTTTCGTTGACTTTTTGCGACATAAAGACCTCGTATAAGGGCCTTATAGGAAACTTGGAAATGGCTACGTGCGTTACCTAGGTTTGTCGCATAATCCTAAAAATAAAAATTATGTCAGGAACAGTAAACAAAGTGATCTTAATCGGAAATATCGGAAAAGATCCTGAATTGAAAACCTTCGAAAATGGAGGTAAAATCTTAAGTTTTTCATTGGCTACCACCGAGTCATGGAAAGATCCCAAAACAGGTGAACGCGTTTCGCAAACTGATTGGCACAATATCGTCATTAGAAAAAGTTCATTGGCGGAGATCGGCGACCAGTATCTTAAAAAAGGAATGAAGATCTATGTAGAGGGTAAAATTCGAAATCGAAACTACCAAGTGAACGGAGAAACCAAATACATCACAGAAATTCATGCCGACGAGTTTACCATGCTTACAGCAAAAACTCCCGAAGCTTCTTCACAACCCATGGCGTTGAATGAACCCATTCCAACAACAACCCATGAGCAAAATGACGATCTTCCATTCTAAACCATGAACGATAGTATCCTGCTCGTTTTGGGAATGATCCCCTTACAAATCAACATTACCCTCTACATTGTGGGGGTAATGTTGCTTCTTTTTGCTAGCGCCGCAGTTTCAAGCAGTGAAGTTGCGCTTTTCTCATTTACACCTGAACAGCGAAAAAAAATTGATGAAGCTGAACATGGGGCGCTCAGCAAAATCAGAACACTGACCTCTCATCCCAACAAGGAGACTGCAACCAGACAAATTTTGGCCACCATTCTCATCGTGAACAATGCCGTCAATATTGCCATAGTTATTCTATCGACGGCATTGATGGAAACTTGGTTCCCACCTGAAGATTACAGTCCTGTTACTGCGCTCATCATACATGTGGTTCTTGTAACATTTATCATAGTTATGTTTGGTGAGGTAATTCCAAAAATTTATGCTACTTCCAATAATTTAAAAGTGGCAAGTTGGATGGTGGGTCCACTGAATGCGCTTCAAATATTCATTCGCCCTTTTGGTTGGCTTTTGATACAAGCTGGGAATGTCTTAAACCGAAGAATAAAAAACAAAATTGAGACCATCAGCGTTGATGAACTCGGACATGCATTGGCGTTGACGCAAAATGAAATGCGCTCGGTCGAAGAAAGAAGAATTCTTGAAGGAATCGTAACTTTTGGAGAGAAGAATGTAAGTCAAATCATGACGCCTCGAACGGATCTGGCTATGCTCTCATGTGAAAATAACATGTCCGAAATTATTAAGGAAATAAAAGAAAAAGGATACTCCAGATGGCCTGTTTTTGAAGGACAAATCGACCAAATCAAAGGGATATTGCATGTTAAAGATTTAATTCCGCATTTGAACGATGTTGATTTTGAATGGAAATCCATCATTAAGCCAGGGAAGTTTGTACCCGAAACCAAGAAAATAGATGACCTATTGGTCGAGTTTAGACATGATCGGAAACATCTCGCCTTGGTGGTAGATGAGTACGGAGGATTGTCTGGTGTGATTACACTTGAGGATGTAATTGAAGAAATTGTTGGTGACATACACGATGAATTCGATGTGGACGATATGAAGTTCTCTGTAATTGACGACAACACTTACTTGTTCGAAGGAAAAATTTCATTGGTTGATTTCTACCGGGTTTTCAGCGTAGACGAAGCCATTTTTGAATCTGCAAAAGGTGACAGTTCTACCTTGGCTGGTTTTCTAATGGAAATTCTAGGAAGGGTTCCTAGCAAAGGAGAAAAGCACACATTTGACAATTGTATTTTCACCATTGAAGCCGGAAATCACCGAAAGTTAGATAGAATTAAAGTACAAAAACAACCATGAGAAAAATATTCATCTTTTCTATTCTGATTCTTTCCTTGTTCACCCTGTTGTATTATTTTCTATTGCGTGATCCGGCAGCCGCTATTCCCAAGCCCATTGGATATTATCGAATTGACCTACCCAAGCATGACTACAGGGAATTTACCCCTATAGCGCCTTTCGCTATTCCCGTATCCGCTTTTGCAAAAGTTGAAATTTTAGATAGAACGCAAAACGCTGATTCTTGTCGTTTCAATATTTATTATCCCAGATTAAAGGCACGTGTTCATTGCACTTTTCTTTCTGTAAAAAATAATATCGATCAGCTTGTTGCGGATGCATACACTTTTGCTTCGAAACATGAAATGAAAGCCAGTGCCATTGAAAGAGAAATGATTGATTTTCCCGATAGAAATGTTTTTGGCATTCAATATCGCATTGAAGGTGAAGCGGCCTCTCCTCTTCAGTTGTTTTTGACAGATAGTACGTCAAAATTTCTGCGTTGTGCATTGTACTTTGAAACAGCGCCCAACCCCGATTCTATTGCCCCGGTCTATCAGTACATTGAACGTGACATTCAATATCTGACCGAGCATCTCAAATGGCGTTAACTAGAGCTTACAAATTTTCTTAGCCCATTGCCCTTGAGGTGATTTGATTATCGCCCAATAATATCCCGCTTCAATATCAAGTTGAAGAGGATTAATACCTGCAAATAGCTGTTGCTCTAAAATCCATTGACCTTGTAAATTCGTAAGTATCATTGTTCCAGATACAGGAATCTCAATGTGCAGAACATCCTTCATTGGATTCGGCCAAATTTCAAGACTTGCCAAAATATCTTCGTCAATACCAACGCCATCCAAACCGTCGCAATTTTCATCGATATCGTTACCAACAATATCCACCGCATTGGGATATACACTGGAATTCTGATCGTCACAATCCGTTCCGTCCGGTATAAAACCCATTTGTGATTCACACAAATAAATGGCCATATCCGGGTTGCCATAACCATCTCCATCTTGATCTTCAAAATACAACGTTGCTTCTTGTACACTTGATGTCATGTCATTGCAATCCAAATTATTGTCTACTCCACATGGATCCATTACAGAAGACCCCCATCCATCTGCATCAACATCCTGATAAGTAACCAAATTATCGTCACAATCCTCCATATTGGAAACAACTCCAGGCTGCTCAAAACATTCCAAAACCAAAACATTTGCATCACCATATCCGTCCATGTCCATGTCTTGATAGAAGTTCAACTGGACAAACTCATCTATCTCTCCACCATTGCAGTTGTCGTCGATATAATTGCATATTTCAACGGCCGATGGATTGACCGTCGGGTCAAAATCATCACAATCACCTGGGTTGAGCGTCGTGCCCGGCGGGACAATATCACAGGGACTCTCAGTGAAGTTGAAATCATCGCCATATCCATCCATATCCGCATCGATGTAAAAAATGCATGTCTGTCCAAAAGACATTGAAAAAATGAAAAGGGAAAAAACCAATAATAAATTTCGCATAGAAACAAATTTAACCCACCGCATCGTCAAAATGAAATTAAGTTTTGTACAAATAAAGACTTAACCTATCTTTGCACTGCATTTGAGAGAGTAATAGAGGGGTGGAAGCCCCTCTTTCTTTTGCTGACCATTATGATTACTAAGGAAACCGTCGCATCGTTCGTTGCTCCATTGTTGGAGGATTCAGACCTATTTATTGTTGATATTCAAATCAATCCTGGAAACGCAATCGAAGTATTGGTAGACCGCGATAGTGGTTTAACCATTGATGATTGTAAAAAAGTGAGTCGTGCAATTGAAGGTTCTTTGGATCGTGAAGTTGAAGATTTCTCTTTAGAGGTTTCTTCTCCCGGCGTAGGAAAGCCGCTTTTAGTGAAAAGACAATACTTTAAAAATGTGGGCCGCAATGTGGCCATTAAAACTTTAGATGGACAAAAAATCGAAGGTCAATTAACCTTGGCCAACGATGAAAATATTCAGGTAGATTTCCGAGAAAAAGAATTGATACCTGGAAAAAAATCAAAGCAATGGGTAGAGAAACAAGTGGTCTTAACCTACGCTGAAATAAAAGAAACGAAAATAACGATTAGCTTCAAATAAAAATTAAGTGCTATGAAAGGCGTAAACCTTTTAGAATCTTTCGGTGAATTCAAGGAATTCAAGAATATCGACCGCGAAACGGTAACCAACATTTTGGCGGATGTATTCCGCAATATGATCCTCAAAAGATGGGGAGCAGAAGATGGTTTCGACATCATCATCAACGCCGAGCGTGGTGACTTGGAAATTTGGAGAACCAGAGAAATCGTTCCAGATGGAGAGTTGGAGGATGAGGTGGCGCAAATCGAGGTGAGCATGGCCCGCAAGTCAGTTCCAGATTTGGAAGTTGGTGAGGAGTTGATTGAAGAAATCAGAATTGAAGATTTTGGACGTCGCAATGTTTTGGCGATGCGCCAAAATTTAACTTCTCGCATCATCGAGATGGAGAAGGATCACATCTACCAGAAGTACCGTGAGCGCGTAGGTGAGATAATCTCTGGTGAGGTTTATCAAGTGTGGAAGAAAGAGATTTTGGTTTTGGATGATGAAAACAATGAGTTGATCCTTCCAAAGGAGCAACAAATTCCTGCAGATTTCTACAAGAAAGGCGACACTTTACGTGCAGTAGTTTCTAAAGTAGAAATGCGTGGAAACACACCTCAGATTATTTTGTCTCGTACCGCTCCAGAATTTTTGGAGAAATTGTTTGAGCAAGAGGTTCCAGAAGTTTTTGATGGTTTGATTACAATCAAAAATATCGTTCGTGAGCCAGGTGAGCGCGCTAAAGTTGCTGTTGAAAGTTATGATGACCGTATCGATCCAGTAGGTGCATGTGTGGGTATGAAAGGTTCTCGTATTCATGGTATCGTTCGCGAATTGCGCAATGAAAATATTGACGTTATTCAATATACGACCAACGAACAACTTTTGATCTCTAGAGCATTGGCACCCGCAAAAGTTAGCTCGATTACTTTGGATAAAGAGAACAAGAAAGCAGATGTTTTCTTGAAGCCTGATCAAGTTTCCTTAGCCATTGGTAAAGGCGGACATAACATTCGTTTAGCTGGCCGCTTGTGCGGTTTTGAAATTGATGTTTATCGCGAAACCGAAGCTGATTTGGATGATGTGGATTTGGAAGAATTCTCTGATGAAATCGACAGCTGGATCATTGATGAATTGAAATCAGTAGGTTGCGACACCGCTCGTGCTGTATTGGATTTGTCTAAAGAAGAATTGGTACGTAGAACAGATTTAGAAGAAGAAACCATAGATGAGGTTTTGCAAATATTGCGCTCTGAGTTTGAATAAAACTCTGCCAGTATTATAGGGATGAGGGGAAAGGAAAGTTTTAATAAGAAAAAAATCAAATGTCAGAAACAAAGGGACCGCAACGATTAGGAAAAGCAGCCACTCAATTAAATGTGAGTAAGGACACGATTGTCGAATTCTTGGGTAAAAAAGGATTCTCAATCGAAAATAATCCTATGGCCAAAATAGAGGCCGAGGTATATGATGTTCTACTTGCAGAGTTCGCTGGAGACCAACAAGCCAAGGAAAAAACCAAGGCCGTTGCTACCAAATACAAAGAATCTCGTGAGACCATCACGATTCAAGACTCCAAGAAGAAGTCAGATGTTACAGAAGAGGAGAGCCAAGAAATTGACCTAACTCAATTTAAAAGAAAACGTCCTGAGTCTACCTCAAGCGTTTTAGATGCGCCAACCCCTGTTGAGGAAACCACTGAGGAAATCGTTCCTGCAGCAGCACCTGCACCTGAGGAGAAATCGGAAGGTCCTAATGAAGTAAAAATTGTTGGGAAAATTGATCTTTCTACCATTCAATCTGGAAGAGGTAAAAAGAAGAAAGAACCGACTCCCGCTAAAGAAGCACCTTCTGAAAAAGCCAACAATAAAAAGGCTGAAGTAAAAGTGGAGGTTACTCCTCCTATTGTTGAACCTGTAGCGCCTCCAGTTGAAGCAGCTCCAGTTGTGGTAGCTCCTGCACCTGTGGTTCCGGAAGAAAAAGAATTGATTCGAGTTAATGTCGAGCGTCTTGCAGGACCTAAAGTGATGGGTAAAATTATTTTGCCTGTAGAGCAAGAAAAGAAAAAGCCCGACCAAAAGGCCAATGACGATAACAAGGAGAAACGCAAGCGCAAACGCGTTTCTAAGGTTGATATCACTCGTCAACAGGAAATAGACAAGCGTACCCAAAACCGTCCTGGTGGCGGTCCTGGTGGACATCATCGTCCTGGCCAAGCTGCTCCAGGACCCAAGCCTCCTATGAGCGAGCAAGATATCCAGAATAAAATTAAGGAAACTTTAGCTCGTCTTGGTGGTCAAGGAAAATCCAAATCTTCAAAAAATCGTCGTGACAAACGTGATCAACAAGCGCGTAAGTTCGAAGAAAAACGTATTCGCGAAGCGGAAGAAAACGCAATCCTGAAATTAACGGAATTCGTAACTGTATCTGAGTTGGCAAACATGATGAATCGTCAACCGACGGAGATCATTGCGGCTTGTATGCAGTTGGGTATTTTTGCATCTATCAACCAACGTTTGGATGCGGAAACCATACAGATCATTGCTGAAGAATTTGGATTTGAAATTCAATTTGTAAGCGCTGAAGTATCCGAATCTTCGTTTGAAGAAGCCGATACTGAGGAAGCTATGATGACGCGTCCTCCTGTCGTTACTGTTATGGGTCACGTTGACCACGGTAAAACATCGTTACTTGACTTTATCCGTAGCGCAAATGTTGTTGCAGGTGAGGCCGGTGGTATCACGCAGCACATGGGTGCCTATAGTGTTAAGCTTCCAACAGGAAAACAAATTACATTCATCGATACTCCCGGTCACGAAGCGTTCACCGCTATGCGTGCTCGTGGAGCTCAAGTGACGGATTTGGCGATTATCGTGATTGCAGCAGATGACAACGTCATGCCGCAAACAAAAGAGGCCATCTCTCATGCGCAAGCAGCAGGAGTGCCTATGATTTTTGCTTATAATAAAATTGATAAACCAGACGCGAATCCAGATAGAATTCGTGAACAGTTGTCTGCCATGAATATTTTGGTTGAAGAATGGGGTGGAAAATTCCAATCTCAAGAAATTGCAGCCAAGAAGGGATTGAACATTGATAAACTCCTTGAAAAAGTAGTTTTAGAAGCAGAGATGCTTGATCTCAAAGCCAATCCAAACAAGCGTGCACACGGTACAATCATTGAAGCATCCTTGGACAAAGGACGTGGATTTATTACCACATGTCTTGTATCATCTGGAACAATGCGCATCGGAGATCCAATCCTTGCTGGTCAATGGAGTGGACGTGTTCGTGCGATGTTCAATGAGCGTGGTCAAAAAATTGAAGAAGCTGGCCCAGCAACTCCTGTATCCATATTAGGTTTTGAAGGAGCTCCAAATGCAGGTGATAAATTCTTTGTATTTGAAGATGAGCGCGAGGCCAGAGAAATTGCTACCAAGCGTCAACAATTGCAGCGTGAGCAAAGTGTAAGAACAAAGAAACACTTGACCATCGAAGAAATTGGTCGTCGTATTGCTCTTGGCGATTTCAAAGAATTGAATTTGATTGTGAAGGGTGACGTGGATGGATCAGTAGAAGCATTGGTGGATAGCTTGCAAAAACTATCTACTGACAAGGTTCAGGTTAGTATCGTTCACAAAGGAGTCGGTCAAATTTCTGAAAGTGACGTATTGTTGGCCTCTGCATCAGATGCTATCATCGTTGGTTTCCAAGTTAGACCAAGCACTGGTGCGCGCAAATTGGCCGAAGCAGAAGAAATTCAAATCCGTCAATACAGCATCATCTACAAGGCAATTGAGGAAATCAAGGAAGCCATGGAGGGTATGTTGTCTACCAAAATCGAAGAGAAAGTTGTTGGTACTGCTGAAATTCGTGAAACATTCAAAATCACCAAGGTGGGTACAATCGCCGGTTGTTATGTTCAAGATGGAAAAATCAACAGAAACAACAAAGTGCGAATTATTCGCGATGGTATCGTAATGTATTCTGGTAACCTTGGATCTCTGAAACGTTTCAAAGATGATGTGAAAGACGTTACCAAAGGTTATGAGTGTGGTTTGAATATTGACAAGTTTAACGACATCCGTGAAGGTGATATCGTGGAAGCATTTGAAGAGGTAGAAGTTAAGCAAACACTTTAATGAAATCTTGGATTCCCAACGGCATAACTTTAGGCAACCTAATTTTAGGCTGTTGGGCCATTTTATTTCTACCTGAAAATCCCATTTATAGTATTTACTGTGTAATCGGTGCTGCAATATTAGATTTCTTTGATGGATTTGTAGCGCGTTTACTCAAAGTATCCTCGGTTCTAGGTGGACAATTGGACTCACTCGCTGATGTGGTTTCATTTGGAGTAGTTCCAAGTTTGTGGGCCTATCACCTTTTGCCCCATGACGGCATTCTGCAGGTCCTTCCCTTTATTATTGCTGCCGGGGCTGCCTATCGCTTGGCTCGATTCAACTTAGACCCAAACAACAACAGCGGACATTTCAAAGGATTACCAGTTCCTTCCAATGCAATGATTTGGATGGGCGTGGTGGGATTTTCCTATAGCAATTATGTAGAAATACCAACAGCTCTTACCATTGGGCTAATTTGTGTTACAACTTTTCTAATGGTTTCCACTACTCCTCTGCTTAGTCTTAAAATCAAAGGCTTTGGATGGAAAAACCAAGAGATTATTTGGATACTATTATTATCGTCTTGTGTTATCTTAGGAATATCCTTGATAATTTTTAAATCTTTTTACTTGGGTATCATCGGTGTAATGGCCATGTACCTAATTTTGTCATTGTCTTATTATAAAAAAATATCGTCATGAAATTCAAAGCAGAAGTTGATGTAATGCCATTGGAAGCATTGCTTGATCCACAAGGAAAAGCTGTAACCTCTTCCATGGTTAATTTGGGATTGTCGAACATAAGCAATGTTCGAATAGGCAAGCACATGACACTTTGGTTAGACGCAGAAAGCATCGAAAAGGCCAATGAAATGGTAGATCAAGCATGTCAAAAATTGCTTTGTAACGCAATTATGGAACAATACCATTTTAGTGTCGAGCAAATAGGATGAGATCCAGAATAAAATCTGAGGCGGCATTTGCAGTTGCAAAGAGCCTGTTCCCTGGTGGTGTTAATTCACCAGTAAGGGCCTTCAAATCAATTGGAGGTAATCCTATATTTTTCAGCAAAGGTGCAGGATCCCATGTTTGGGATATAGATGGAAATGAATACATCGATTACTGTTGTTCATGGGGACCACTAATTTTGGGTCATGCACCTAAAAACGTTGTTTCAGCGGTAACAGAATCTGTAGCCAATGGCAGCAGTTTTGGAGCGCCTACCCTTTTGGAGAATGAATTGGCAACGCTCATTCTTTCTAATCACAAGTATATCGAAAAAATCAGATTTGTTAGCTCTGGAACTGAAGCTGCAATGAGTGCAATTCGTCTAGCTCGAGGCTATACAGGACGAGATAAAATCATCAAATTCGAAGGTTGCTATCATGGACACGTAGACAGTCTTTTGGTAAAAGCAGGAAGTGGATTAGCCACACTAGGAACCTCCGACTCTGCTGGTATTCCTGAGGCCTATGCCAAGGAAACCATTGTCCTTCCTTTGAATGACATTGATGCCGTAAAGCGCGCGGTTGAAACGTATAAAAATCAGATTGCTGTGATTGCTATTGAGCCTATTCCTGCAAATAATGGACTGCTGATTCAAGATGTTCAATTTCTTCGTGATTTGCGAACCATATGCACCGAAGAAGGCATCGTCTTGTTATTTGACGAGGTAATTTCTGGATTCAGAGTTGGGTTTGAAGGCGCAGCCGGATATTATGGCATTCAACCCGATGTTATGGCTTTTGGAAAAATAATTGGTGGCGGCTTGCCCGTTGGTGCTTACGCTTCAAGCGCAGAAATCATGTCCAAAGTTTCCCCTGAGGGTCCAGTTTATCAAGCAGGAACACTCTCTGGAAATCCTGTAGCTATGTCAGCTGGAATAGCTCAGTTAAAAGAATGCCTGAAACCTGGATTTTACGAGAATCTAAAAGCCAAAACGGATTTTATGGTGAACGCCATCAATGAATACGCGTCAAGCAAAAACTACGGCTTCCATATCTTTTCTGTAGGCTCGATTTTTTGGCTATCATTTGGATTCGCTGAAAGTATCAGGTCCATGAAAGAGATCAATTCGGAAGAAGTGAAGAGGTTTGCGCCTTTACACGCCGCCTTAATCGAAGAAGGGGTATACTTGGGTCCAAGTGGATACGAAGTTGGATTCATCTCTGACGCACACACCAAGGAAGATCTTGATAAGACCATTCTTGCTTTCAAAAAAGCCCTTGATA
>JACCDU010198468.1_pt1 | contig 38464 bp, 54 predicted proteins | sample 7446081 | NCBI WGS metagenome assembly JACCDU01 (sample SAMN15323447, study PRJNA562643) | freshwater metagenome | isolation source: river surface water | place: USA:Blue River Watershed | collected 2017-08-17
CGGGGGAACGACCCACGACAGGCACCCCCTCGGGAAGGACCCGCGATCTCATCGAGCCGTCCTCATCGCCAATTTCCATGCCTGCTCAAGCTGAGCCGCGAAGTTGGCAGCGACGACCTTGCGCCCGATGCCGGGCAGGTCGAGCCGCTTCTCGTATCGAGGCGGCTGCTTGAACAGCATCACGGCCTGCAGCTTTTTGTTCGCGTTCACCCGTGCATAGATGCCATAACCTGCGGCTGCGTTCTTGCCGCCGCCGCGCGGCTTGCCGAGAAAGTATCGCTTGGTCTTGCCGCCCGTGTTGACCTGGCGCTGAATGGCTTTGATCGTGGCCAAGCTCACGCCGCCGAACGAGTCGGTCTTGACGTTGCGGGTCGGGACCAGCGCGGCGCCTGCCTGCTCGTCAGCGTCCGTGCCGGCGCCATAGTAGCGCTCAAAGCCCTTGACCCGGCGAGCCCCGCCTTGCACGCCGAACTTGAGGTATCGAGCCTGCTTGTCCTTGGCGAACACGAACGCGGTAAGGTTCCGTTTCTCGGCCCGCTGGATAGTGAACGCTCTGCGCGTGAACGGGTTGGGCTTATCGAACGCCACCGGGATCTGCGCATGCACCTCGTCTCTGACCAGCTGGGCCGTGCTGGTGATGGCCTTGGCGATCGTGAACGGTGCTTGCCTGCTCGAGAACTGTTCGAGCCTTGGCAGCAGCCGCTTGATGTCGTGTTGGACGGTGATCTGCATGGGTTGATGGTATCGCAGAATTGCACAGCGCGTGCGGGGCAATCCGTGAAAGTTAGTGAGTGCTCACATCGGAAATCTGAATGTTGACAATGTTGGGATACGCGCGCGGAGAGAATAAAAGTGTTTTAAAGAGAGAGATATAAAAAGCCTATTCTTTATCCGCGCACGCGTCCCAACAATGTCAACATTTGAGCCTTCGATGTTGACAATGTTGGGAGGGATTTTGAAATGTTGACAATGTTGGGAGGCATCAGCGCTTCCGTATCTCATCGAGCTCAGACCTGATTTTCTCCCTTCGATCGCGTTCGAGCTGGGCAAGTTCGGCGAACTTCTGGTGAACCCGTCCATTAACAACCCATGATGTCGCACCTCGCCGGCTTGTTCGATCCTCGTCCACCGGGACGATCCAAGACGCATCCTCTAGCGATTGCATAATCCGGGTTCGCTGAAAGTCGGTCATACCGCGCCAGTTCCGATACTGCTGGATCAAGTCACGGTTGGAGATCGCCACGCATTCGCGGGACAAGATATACCCGGCAATCCATCGGACGTGCTCCATGTCGCCGGATGCGCCCAGCACGTCTGTGTAATAGGCCAGCGCGTGCGGTAGCAGAAACTTGCGCATCAAGCGTTCAACCCGTTGGGCAGCCTCGCCCGACACCTGCGCAGCGCAAGGGTGAACTTGGGCGGCCGCACAGTCGATGGCGTGAAACGTCAGCAGCAGTCGAGCGAACAAACCGGACCACTTGCCGAGGTGAGATCGCAAGCCTCCAGGAAGTGGTTGATAGTCGGCCAGCTCTGCAGCATAGCGGTTGACGCGCTCTCGAATCTGGTGCGCCTCCTCGGTCAGTGTAACGACCGTCTGGCCAGGTTGTACGGCATACAGGTGATCGACTAGCCTCGAGAACAAGCGGACTGCATCGGCATCCTCGGCCCGGTCCTGCTCGAGCCTGTTGCGGCCGACGATGACCATAAACCGCTGCATCAGCCCGTCGTCGGTCATGTTTTGAGCGATTCGACGTATAGCGTCGGGCTGGATGCCGCCGATCATCGAAACCGACCAGTTCGGGATCTTAATACTGCCCCGCAGCACGCGATCGACCACCCGCCCGCCACCGTTGTAGGCCTCTAGCCAGTGCGCCCGGTCCTTGCCGCCAGTCTTGCCGCCTGAGTAAGCGTCCATTGCGCCGAACCAGCCTGAGAGCTCGTCCTGGATGCAAAGCACGCCGCGACTGTTGGTCTTTAGGATCTCGGAGAGCGCCTCGACGGTGATGTCCTCGACGACCATGCGGTCATTGTTGGCCGGTTGAGGCGGTGTCGGGTGATCGCCGGTTTTCTTGGCTTCTTTTTTGGCCTCTTTGTAAGCCTCCATCTCGGCAGCGTGCCGAGCCTGGTCGCGCTCGTTGGTTTCGTGCAGATCCATGTCGATCTTGCGCAGTCGCTTGGTTGCCCTCTTGATCGCCGGCGACTTCTTGACCGATGGAGCTCCGACGATAGCGCACCAAAGCCTCGCGGACTCGGTCCACCCTTGCTCGTGGCGCTTCGGCTGGATGCGAATGTCGTCGTGCAAGGCAGCAGCGCAGGACACTAGAGCCGGGATCGCGATCATCGCTGGATCGACGCCGATGAGGTCGCCCGAGTCAAAGGCGTAGGCTGCGATCGACTCCGGCAGCATGTCCCGCTCGATCGCAGGCGCAGCGAGCTCCTGGAACAGGTCCAGCGGGTCGGATTGGTCGGGAGGCGTCAGCACCGACTGCTGGCCAACGTCCAAGGTCGTGATCTCGCCCGTCTCCGGGTCGATCCGTTCGGGTCTCAAGGGTCTGACCATGCCCAGCTGCTGGGCAGCGTCCCGTGCGGCCTTGGACAGGTCGCCACCGTGCTCGTGATGCGCGAACAGATCAAACGGCGCCACCGGCTGCCCTGATGCGTCGGAACACAGTGGATCCGAGGCGTGATGGATCCAGGCCCGGTTGTCGTCTGGCCAGACCACGACGCCCGCCAGGCCCGTCTGCGAGTGCGGCGATAACCAGCGCTTGCCCTGCTGCCGGTATCCGTAGCGGGCAAGCTGCTCGGTGATGCTATGGGCTCGATCGTAGGCGTCGATCACCGAGTCGCCGCGGTGCTCACGCGGTCGGACCGCGACCGGCCGCTCAGGCTTGGACCACGGGCATACTGCCTCGAGCTGCGGCTTAAGCGCTGCCCAGTTGGACCAGAGCGCCAGCAGCCATTGCGGCGGCTCTGGCAGCCCTTGCGACGCAACGGGCCTTGTCAGCCAGGTGTAAGGTTGGCCGGTGGCCGGATGGATCGATGGCGGCAGCACGTCCTGGCGCTGCTGCGTATCGGCGGCCCGGAGCTCGAACACGGTCACGCGGCCGGGCTTGTCTTTGTTGGGCCAGGTCAGCGCGTGATAGTCCAGCTGGAACCCGTCGGGCACCCGGAACATGACGCGCACGCCTGGTGGTTGGCCTTGGCAGGTCGGGTGCTGAGCCAGCAGCCCGTCGAGATCCCATCCGAACTCGTCGCAGATCGCTCGGGTCGCCTCGTAGTCGTCGACATCGAACGAGCAGACCCGGCTCGGTCCGAGCGCGACGCCGACGTTCCAGTCGGGATTCTGCAGGAAGAACGTGCGCGCCCTGTCCGGGTGATCGAGCAGCTTTTCGCCCCAGTCTTTAGCGAGCGGCCGCTTCTCCCGCGGTGGCAGCGGCACCAGGCGCATGCCCAGCTGCGAGACGTAGCTCGCGGCATAGTCGGCGATGGTGGGCGCGTTCATTGTTCCACCACCGTGCGGCCGTTGAACGAGTGCGCCACGACCGACTCGCCGCATTCGCGCCAGGCGGTTTCGAAAGCGGTCTCCTGGTGCTTGGTCCAATCGTGCCGCCAGAAGATGACCAGCGCCCCCCGCTGGTCTCTGAGCTCGTCGATCAGCGCCTCGAGCTGGTCACGGCTGCAGGATAGGATCGCGCAGGCAAGCCGCGCGGTTTTCTCGAGTCGTTCGATGCGCCATTGCTGGCCATCGTAGGCAGTGAGCTTCATGTCTTTCCTTCCGACGCTTCATTGTTGCTGGTCTCGCCGCGTCGATGATGCGAGGTGCAGAAGTAGAGCGGCCGCCGCTCCGGGAATCCGAGTATGCCCTCGGCGCCAGTTGATGACAGTCTGATCGGAGACCTGAAAAAGTCTCTCTAGATCACGATTCTTCAGCCCCGCCTGCGACTGAAGTTCCCGAAATTCACGCGATTGCATTGAGCTCTGCCCTGATCTGACGATACCGGTCCGGGTTGGTGGCGGCCGGCGGCACCCAGCCGAAGCGGCGCCAGGTGTCGGCGACGTTGGTCTGGCCGGATGGTGTGTATCGAAACTTTGGGTCGTGCATGGGGATGGTGGGGGTCATGTGTTCTTCTCCTTGAGTTTGGCTTCAATAACGCGGGCAAAATCCATCGGCGTGTGATCGTCCCAGAATTCGCTGGTATCGATCGATCGAATGTCAGCATCCGTCAGCCCAACCCATTTGCGCGGTATCTTGTAAAGCGGCACCCAGCCGCTACCCAGCCCGGCACCGTCAAATCGCACGCGACTGCTCACCGGGTGATACCAGAGGATCGGGTCAGCCTGCTCGATGGCAGTGCGGAGATCGGCAGCAGCATCAAATGCTACCTTGTGCGGATACATGGTCACTATTGGCCCGCCTTCCTTCGGCTTCCTTACCTGGATTCGTGTTTCGGGGTTCTCATACCGCGCCAGTGTCTCCAACGCCTCAAGCGCCTGTCGCATTGCCTCGATGCTCATTTCCGTCTCCACAAAAACCGCAACGTCAGACCATCAACGAAGTTTTGTTTAAACCGCGTTTCAGGTGCCCAGATCACATAACCAAGCAGGATGCCCACGGCCCAGCCGATAAAAAAGGCTTCGGTCATTTCTCACCTCGTGCTTTTGCAGTGGCGGCGCGGGCTGCGGCCACTACGTCATCCGGTGCCAGCGTCTGCCAACCAAGCATGTCTTCCAGCGCCTCCAACAGATCCGGCGCGGCTGATACAAGGCGGGCGTCTTGTGGTACAGACGGGCATCGCTTGTCGTCGTGGAAAATGGTCTCGTTGTTCGAGCCGATCACTGTGATGTGCGTAGAACTCTCTCGAATCGACCACGGCCCCGGCGTGTGCTTGCTCATGCCTCAATCCTCAGCTTGTAACTTGGTTCAATCAGCGCCTTGATCTCCGCTGGTATCTTCGGCAGCGGATACCAGGCGACGTACCAGTCATGCTTGCCGTCCCACCATCCCGTCTGAGCGATGCCCGCCTGGTTGAGCAGCAGCACTTTCGGCCCCGTCGGGCAGCTGGACATCGGCCGCCACACTAGGCCGGGGTCGGTAATAGCTCTTTGGTTTGCGTCCACGTTTCAGTTTCTCCGAAATAAGTTTGACTTTGACCGCGTGCTCATCAGTGCCTCGGCCCAAGTCTCGAATCATCCAGAGCTTGCACTTGCACTCGTGAGCCGGCAGGAACACCGCTTGCAGGTCTCTGACCTTCTTCTTGGCGTGCCGGAGAAATATCGCGCGCTTGGTGTCGGACAGCGGCACCTCGTAGGACATATTCACCGCAATGGTCATGAGATCCTGCTCGAGCTCGTCGACGATCTGTGACGGGGTCACCATTTCGCCTCCCCGACCTCAGTCGTCATATCCGCGAACGTGCGGGTAACTCGTGACGGCAGCCAGTGGTCGCTGGGCCTGATTAGCTTCTGCGGGAATGGCCACTGGACGGTGACGGACGATCGACCAGTATTGTTGACGGCCGATTTCGACGGACTGAACGAGGTTGTCTTGTTCGAGCTTGATGAGCGCATCTCGGACTCCGGTAATTGAGAGCAGAAAGTAATCGGAGAGCTGCTGGATGGTGACGGGCTTTTTGTGCGTGCCGAGGTAGCGCAGGCACTTGTCGACGGTGCTCATTCGCCGGCGCCGATCATCACGCCCAGCATGAGAGCGAGCGCCAGGCCCAGCGGCCATGCGGCCTCGAGAGCAAAAGCGGCGCCGGTGGCGGCTGCGGATAGGACGAGAGCGATGATGGGCATGGGTGTCTCCGGTTGGTGCGCCACGACGTGCAGCGCATGACCGAAGTATGCCAAAAAATTTGGGTTTGTGTGGATTAGGGGAAACCCTAAACGTTCCGTTTTTTGATTATTTGCAAGGCTTCGTCAGCCGATCGCGCAATCCCTGCGATGCCGCCACCGAGCTGGACTTGGCGAATAAAGTTGAGCTGCGCCTCAGTCGGCCGGCCGCGCGGCGCCTTGACCTCGATCGCAGTGAACACGCCCAGCATGCCGCCCACCATCTCGTGCGTGATGATCACCGGTGTCCAGCCGATGAGGTCGGAGCCGCCAGGGTTGCCGACTCCGTAGCGAATGACGCGGCCTTGATCGTCGCGGTAGGCGCCGACGTTGTTCCGGTGCATGACAGACCCGGCCCGCGACATGGCGAGCCGGATCTGCTGCTGGATAGCTGCCTCAGACACTCGAGATCAGCTTGTCGATGTACCAGCGGGCTTTTTCGAGGTCCTGCTTGCCTCCTTTGTGCTTCCAGCGCCACAGATACTTGATCGCGTTCGCCGTGCAGACCGCATCGAGCCCTTGCAGGTCGGCAGTCGCCGCCGCCAGCGCGTCGATGCACTCGATCGTTCCCCGCGTGTAGTGCGGCGGATGGTTGACCATGTCGGCTTTCGTGTGGAAGTTCTTGCGCTCGAGCTCGCGCCAGGCTTCCTCCTCCTTGGCGTACTCGTCTATGTTCGTCCAGCCGCGGATGACTTGCTCACCCATGTTGCTCCCCTTGTTCCAGTCGCAGCTGCTGCTGCAGGATCCGGGCCTCGGCGATGACATCGCAGCAGGCGGCCCGTGCGTCGGTCGTGCGCTGCTGCTGGACCAGCTGGTCGACGGCAGCGACGCGGTTCTTGAGGTATTCGAGAATGGTTTCGGCGTTCATGTGGCACCTCAAAACGGCACGACGTCGTCGTCTGGATGTGGCTGGGCCTGCCTCTGCTGCCTCGGCGCCTGCTGCTGCTGGTCATTGTTCGGCTGGAACATCGAGACCATTACCCTGTCCTTGCCAGCCTCGCGCGGCACAGCGGCCAGGTTGATGAGCGGGTCCAGCAAAGCATAGTGCCCGCCGTCGTCGCCCTGCATGATCACGCCGATGTTTTGATACCTGTTCTTCGGCTTGCCGTCCCGGTCCGTGTAGCTGCCGGTCTTGACTGCCAGGTCATACTTGCGAGTTGCCATTTCAAAATCTCCTTAAAAGTTGTCCGGGAGATGCGCTCCCGGTCCGTTGTCTTTCCAACTGTCCGCCATTGCCCGCGCCGGAGGAGACAGAAAGCGCGTCAATGGCAGCTGCTGTTATGCGGCACCTGCAGCTGGCCGTGCGGCGTCCCACAATTTCCGCATGTCTGACTTTAATCGATTGGCGGCTGCTTCGCCGCGGTGCTTCTCAACATCTGCTAGGAACTTGCGACGCTCGGCCAGTGTCGGCATGGCCAGCACCGTGCGGGCCTCGCATTCAGCGCGCCAGTCCTCGCATTGATGACAGACGACACGACCGTCGATCAGTGTCTTGAACGGTCCGACCTCGCAGAGTTGGCAGCCGAGGCAGGTCATGCTCGCAGACCCCTCGCGCTGCGAACCCGCGCCATCTGATAGGCCCAGCCGATCGAATAGCCGCGCTTGATAGCGATGTCCTTCAGAGCCTCGATCGTCCGCGCCTGGCGCACCTCGTCGCGCTCGCGTCGCTTGATCTCCTCGATCTGGGCCAGCTCGCCGGCACGCTGCTGCAGCTTTGATAGCTTTGGCGCCTGGCGATGACCGCAAGCTGGGCACTCCGGCGCTGGCCGGTAGACAAAGAAACACCGCTCACACTGCCGAACGACCTCGGGCTCATCGTCGGCCGATCGCGTGCGCTTCGGCGTGCCAGTGAGCGCCCACTCTCGCGGATCGGTCGGCAGGCCGTGGCGGAAGCAGTTCCCGGCATGGTCCAGCACGATCAGCTCGCGCTTGCCTGGCGCCGTTCGCAGCCCGCGGCCAATGCTCTGCAGGTACTTCACGACCGACTGCGTCGGCGCCAGCATGATCACGCACCCGATGCCAGGCGCGTCGACGCCAGCGACCCAGAGCTGGCAATTGACCACGACATCGAGGTCGCCAGCGTTGAGCCCGTGCAAAGCCTCGCGCCGAATGTGCTCGGGACTGTGCCCACCGATAGCCATCGCACGATACCCGGCAGCCGCGAACTCCGACGCGACATCATTGGCGTGCTTGACGTTCGTGGCAAAAGCGACCGCCGGGCGGCCATGCGCGAGGTTCCGATAGTGCTCGACCGCGCTGCCGGTGATGCTGGGCCGGTTCATGCGGTCGGCCAAGTCGCCTTGCGAGTAGTCGCCGGCCACCGTCCGCACGCCGGTGAGGTCGGGCTGGCTGGGCGCGAAGTAACGGATCGGCACGAGCAGCTGCTGCGCGATGAGTTCCGAGGTCGTGCAGCTGGGCACCAAGATGTCGAAAATCTCATCGAGCCCCCGGCCATCGAGCCGCACCGGTGTCGCGGTCAGGCCCAGCAGGTGCGGCCGGCCAGCGTCCTCGATGACCTTGCGGTACGTCTCGGCAACCGCCAAGTGACACTCGTCGATCACGATCAGGTCGGGCTTGCGGTAGCGGCCCAGCCGACGCGCTGCGGTCTGGACCATGACGATCTGAACCGGCAGGTCTGGCTGATCCGGTCGACCAGCCATGATGTGCCCGTGCGGGATCCGCTCGCTGGTGAGTTTGGCGCTTGTCGCGTCGAGGATCTCCCGCAGGTGCGCCAGGAACCAAACCGATCGGCCCTTGGCGACTGCCTCGCGGATGATTACGGCGCTCGTGTGAGTCTTGCCTGATCCGGTCGGTGCGACCAGCACCGGCGCACGCTTCCCGGCGCGATAAGCCGCGCGGAGATCGTCGATCGCCTTGAGCTGGTGCAGGCGTAGGGTCACACGCGCCCCCGTAGCCGATCCGCAGCCTGGTTGATCCTCGCGATGCTGGACAGGCGCGGCTTGGTCTGACCCTTCTCCCAGCGCCAGACGGTCGCGGTACTGACCCCGGCCTCGCGGAGAAGTTCTCCGACCGTCACCCGAGACTGCACGGCCAGTTCCCGGATCTTCCAGCGGATGTCCTCGAAATTCATGGTTTGGCGATGTCGCACGAAGTTGGTTTGCGGAATCATACCGGAAAGAAAATTTGCGTGCGTGTAAATTTTAGGAATAGAATCGCATCGCGGTGAATTGCCGTGAACCTAAACGGAGAGAACATGGATCCAGGAATTTACGCCGGCATCTCGAACGAGGCGTATCACAGCGGCCCCGGCATCAGTCAGTCGGCGCTGTCAGTGATGGCCCGCAGCCCGTTGCACTATTGGGCAAAGTACCTTGACCCGAACCGTGAGCCGACGGAGCCCAGCGCGGCCATGAAGCTGGGCTCAGCGATCCACACTGCGGTGCTAGAGCCGGGAGAGTTCGGCCGCCGGTATCACGTCGCGCCATCGGTCGATCGGCGCACGAAAGAGGGAAAAGCGGAATATCAGCTCGCGCTCGATAACGCCGAGGCGGCCGGCGCGGTGCTGATCACTTACGACGACGCCAAGACATGCCTGGCCATCGCCGAGCAGGTGCGCAAGCACCCGACGGCTCGCAAGGTGTTTGCCACCGGTCAGGCCGAGATGTCGTGTTACTGGACCGATAAAGAGACCGGGCTTTTATGCCGTTGCCGGCCCGACTGGCTGAGCCTGCCGATCATCGTTGATTTGAAGTCTACCGACGACGCAGGCCCGACCGGGTTTCAAAAGTCTGCTTGGACATTTCGGTACTACATGCAAGCCGCGTGGTATCTGGACGGAGTCGAGCAGGCGACCGGCATGCGGCCCGAGGCGTTCTTGTTCGCAGCGTTCGAGAAGTCGGCGCCGAATGCCTGCGCTTTCTACTTCGCTGACGAGGCGATGCTTTACATCGGCCGGCGTGAGTATCAACGGCTGCTGCGCCAGCTCGCCGACTGTATCTCATCCGATACATGGCCAGGTTACCCCGCCGAGGTGCGGGCTTTGGGTGTGCCCAGCTGGGCGATTACCGCGGCCGAGCGTGCCGCAGGGGAGCAAGCATGAGCTTCATCATCCGCAAAGCAGAGCGCCAGGGTGCGCGGCTGCTGATCCAACTGTCCGGTGTATCAGGATCCGGCAAGACATATTCAGCGCTGCAGCTGGCCTATGGGCTCGCCGGCCAGCAGGCGGACAAGATCGTCCTGGTGGACTCTGAGAACCGCCGCGGCAGTCTGTACGCGAACGCGCTGCCGCAGCCGTTCAACATCCTCGACTTTTACGCACCGTTCTCACCGGCGCGATACATCGAGGCGATCGACGCGGCTTGCCAGGCCGGCGCCGAGGTAATCGTAATCGACTCAGTGACACATGAGTACGAGAGCGAAGGCGGTGTCGAATGGATCGCCAACCAGACCCGCTTTCCAGACTGGAAGCGCGCCAAGGCCGAGCACAAGCGGTTTATGACCCATATGCTGCAATGCCCAGCTCATATCATCGCCTGCACCCGCGCTCGGGAGAAGGTCGATTTCTCAGACCCAAAAAATCCGCGACCGCTGGGCATCCAACCAATCCAAGAGAAAAACTTTTCGTTTGAATCAACCGTCAGCTTGATGATGCACGACCAGGGGCGGCGGCAAGATGTCCTTAAATGCCCGGCGGAGCTGCAGCAGGTATTAGGCCGAGGTGACGGATATATCACCGCAGCTGACGGGTTGGCGTTGCGTCAATGGGTCGATGGTGCGGCCCCTGTTGACCAGGAGACCGAGCACCATCGCGGGATGCTGCAGAACGCCACGGAGCGGGGGCTTCAAGCGTTGCAAGCCGCCTGGCAAAGCACGCCTTCAAGGGTGCAGAAGAAACTCGGTCGGCCATTTCTAGAGCAACTCAAAGCTGCGGCGGCAGAGTACGACTCGCTGCGCGGTGGTGCCAACCAGGTGCCCAGCGCGGTCGCTGCGCTCAACGATCAAGAAAACACGGGAGGCGTATTTTGATAGACGTGCATGAATATCTGACGCCGGTCGAACTGGTGAGCCGTTACAAAGGAACGATCACCATCCGCACTCTGGCCAACTGGCGCAGCACCGGAGACGGTCCTGCATACACGAAGGTGGGCGGTCGGGTGCTTTACCCGGTCAAGTCCGTGATTGAATGGGAAAGCGCGAGAACTCTCGGGTGCAAGCGCTGAACCATACCCTAAACCGTACCCGCGAGCCTTCACCGGCTTGCGGGTGCCGGTCGGATTATCGAGGAGTTTTCGGGGGTTAGGTGGTGCCGGCTAAGGGACTCGAACCCCTGACCCCCTGATTACAAATCAGACCGACGGGCATCACCGTCAGTCACCCAACATCATCAAAGATCAATAAAACCGGGCTTTTTCAGTGGACCGGCGCCGGAGCCTGCGGTATTCCTTGGGCTCCAGATCCACCAAAACCATACCCGGAACCATACCCATGCTCACCGACCGCAAGATCCAAGCCGCCCTCAAAACCTGCAAGTCCGAGACCGTCTTGAACGACAAGGCAGGCGGTCGAGGTACCGGCAGCCTGGTGCTGGTCATCCGGCGCGGCGCCAATGGTGTCACCGCGAACTGGGCCGGCCAATGGTGGCTCGGTGGCAAGCGGCAGCGGCGGCAGCTGGGCCGATACCCGGACATGAGCCTGGCCGACGCCCGTGAGCAGTATGCCCAGCTGGTGCGCGGCGCCCTGGCGACCGGCGTCAGTCCGAAAGTGACCGTACCGGTCCAGCAGACCACAGTCGCTGGCCTGGTGGCCTTGTATTGCGACCGGATGGTGGCCGACGGCAAGTCCAGCGCCGGAGAGGTGCGGCGGGCTCTCGACCTGGCGGCTGCGTATTGGGGGCCGGACCGGGCAGCTGGATCGATCACGCCGGCGGACGTCAGCGCGTACCTGGCCTCGATCTATCAGCGCGGGTCCGCCGTGGCAGCTGACCGGGTTCGAGCCTACATCTCGGCCGTGTTCAACTGGGCGATCAAGGCCACGCATGACTACCGGGCAGAGAACCGTCGGGACTGGGGCATTGCCAGCAACCCGGCCGCAGCCGTCCAGCGCGACGCCGGCGCCAGCAAGCCGCGCGACCGGGTGCTGACCGAGGATGAGCTCAGAGCGCTTTGGGCGGCCACCGCTGGGCCAGGCTGGGCGCCCGAGACCCGTGCCGCCATCCGCCTGATGATCGTCCTCGGCCAACGTGCCCGCGAGACCCTGCGGATGGATGTTGCCGAGCTCGACCTCGATGGCGCGGTCTGGACGATCCCGGCCCCGAAAACGAAGGTGAAAAGGTTCGCCCACCCGGTACCGCTGCCGCCCTTGGCGATGGCGATCATCCGCGAGCTCCTGCAGGTTCGTCGCACGGGCCTGCTGATGCCGATCGACGACCACGCCATCACCAAGGCGGTCGAGCGGTACCTCAAGCGCACGAAGGCGCCCCGCTGGCAGCTGCGCGACCTGCGGCGCACCTGGAAGTCGCTCGCGGCTGCGGCCGGTGTCGATCGGTTTACCCGCGACTTGATCCAGCAGCACGCAATGAATGACACTGGCAGTCGGCATTACGACCGTGCCGACTACCTGCCGCAGAAGCGAGCGGCGCTGAAACTTTGGTCGGACCACCTGGAGAAGATCCTTGAAACGCCCGAAACCCGACTTCGACTTTGTGGCCGAGCAAGCGGCCCGGATGCACTACCTGCTGCGTCAGCGGGCAGCGCTGCCGCGTGAGGATCTCGAGTACCTGGTCGACAAGGTCGCCAACCTGCGGGACCAGCGGCTGCAGCAATGCGTCGCCGAGCTGGTCGGCTGGGGAGATGAGGAGCGGGCCGAGCTCGAGACCTTTGTGGCCATTGCGATCGAGGTGATGCGCCGCACCAGGGTCACGACCCTTCGCGAAGCCGCCCGCGTCGTCGAACTGCGTTACATGCTCAAGCAAACAGCCGAGCAAGCCGCTCCCGCAGCTGGGCACATTCCAGACACAGGGACAGGCCCAGCTCACGTCGCGCGGGCAGGTTAGGCTCCTCGCACTCGATGCACAGCTCTGGCGCCTCTGTGCGCTGCTTGGCGCGTACCGCTGCGATCTGTGCGTCGAGCAGCTGCTGGGCTCGATCGTTGGCGATGTCGACTTCGTCAGCCATCAGCGAACGGCCATGTATAAACCGACATTTGCGACCGCATAACCGGCGTAAACGATCGCCATTGACGCCCCGCCCTTGAGCGCCTGCTCGATGGCGATGTAGGCGTAGATCACGCCGGTGACGATAATCAGCGGGCCGCTCATACGTCGATCAGTTTGCCACGAAACTCGATCACGTTGTCACTGAAGCGATGCGCCAGCTCCGGCCAGAGCATTTGCCCGTCCTTGAACGTGAGCACCGCAAACCCGCTGCGCCAGTTCAGCGGGTTGTCCTCGGTGTAGTCGCGGAATTGCGGCCCCTCGGGGTCCGCCAGCGTGCCGGTATCGACGCCGAACCGGGTGCCGCCATAGTCCGAGAACGGGGTCACCTTAAGCGAGTGCAGGTGCCCGGTCACCATCGATTTGCCCGACGCGACCGTGTTGTTGTGCGTCGCGTGAATCCCGCCCTTAAACCGGTGCTTGACGACGACCGAGTCGTTCAGCCAGACGGACCAGGTCGGTTCCCATTTTGGGAAGTGATCCCGCAGCTTGAAGCCGGCCACCTTCTCGAACTCCGGTGAACCGTTGGCGAGCCTAGACTCAAAGCGTGCATCGTGATTGCCCAGCGCCCAGATCAGGCGGCAATTCGGCTTGACCAACTTCTCGATCTCGCCAAGCGCGTCCTGGCAGGCTTTGATCTCCTCGGCGGCCGATGGCATCTGCTGCCACATGATGCGCGGGTGTCGGGAAATCGACGCCCCGTCGAAGGCGTCGCCGTTGTTGACGACCGCGGCCGGCTGCAGCTCCTTGATCGCCCACAGCAGACCGCGAAACGCGGTGGTGCGCAGCCCTGGCCAGAAATGCGCGTCCGAGAACACCAGCACCGTGCCGTTGCGGATGCCGAGGTTGAGACGGTTCGAGTATTGGCCGCCGACGGAGTGAAACCGGCCCGCATGCCCGCCGGTAATGCTCAGGCTGATGTTGTACTTTTTTTCGATGGTGCGGCGGCGATTGTAAATACTGCGAGCCGTGACGCCGATGGCCTTAGATATAGCAACCGGCGACCGCAGCTCATTCCATACCTGGATGAATTGAGTATCAGACAGTTCAGGTTTCATTTGGCAATTGGGCGATGAGGTTTTCGAGCACGTTGATGACGCTGTGCTCGGCGGTCTCGACCGCACCTTCTATGCTGCGATGATCAGCTGCGGTGACGATCAAGTCGTACAAGAAAACGTGCAGCACCTCGTGAAGCGCCGTCTTGTTGAGCGACTCCGAGTTGATCTCCTCGCCCGCCCAGTCGCCCAGCCGGTAGGTCGCAAGCCTGGCGCCGGGATGGCACTCGACCTCGGCCATAGCCCCGCGCTGGGCCGGCTTCTGGCCGCGCTCGATCCGCCAGTCGCGCAGGTTCAGCACCCGCTGCCACTTGGCGACGTATTCGTCGAACTCCCGCGCCTGGTCCGCGCTTGGTCGATTCTTCACATTAGCTCGGCTTCGGCCTTTCGCCGTCTGACCAGCCCCGGCAGCACCTTGCCGCCACCTCGCACCCAGCGCATGAGCTGCTCGCGGGATGCGCCCCAGTTCTCGGCCAGGATCGTCCGCCGCAGCGTGCTCGTCTGCAGCCGGCCGACGCCGAGGTTAAAACAGAAGCTCACGATCGCGTTGCACCGTTTCGGGTGCAGCGCCAGGTTCGGGCAGGCCCGGATCGTGCCCGGCAGGTAAGTGTGCCGGAGCTCGTACATCAACAGATCGTCGGCGGCCTGCCTCGTGATCGGTGGATCCTGCAGCGTGACGCGCCGGCCGTCCTGGTAATAGGTCGAGCCGTAGCCGATCGTCGGGATACCCGCTGGGCACAGATACGGCCGAGCGCGGAACCCTTCAAACTCACGACACAGTGCTGCAGCAATGCCAAGATCCATCAACCTTCCGAGACCTTCCTAAACAGCGAGACCGGTACCCGTGCGATGTCGGCGTCCGACCACGCGAATTGAATGAATTGACCTTCCAGGCGCCAGCACCCCGTCGTGGTCTTGCCGTCCTGATGGTAGAGCGCCAACTTTGCGCCATCTTGACAGTGCCCGGACTGGTCGTGGAGCTCGACCCGAACCTTGCCGTCGGTGGCTTCGGCAATCACTGCCGCCTGCGCCATCGAGACCGAGAGACACAGAGCAACAGCGATCGACTTCATGAGACCCCCTACAAAAGAGATCGTTTCTCGAGCGTGCGATTCAGGAAATGATAGTTCAGGATCCCGGCCACGAGCGCCACGAAATCCGGCGTCATCACGAACCGGAAAACGTCGTCGATCGACCCGCCGCGGTAGATCACAGCTGCAGCCATCACGATCTGCATGGCCAAGTAAACGCCGACCAGCGCATACGTCACGACCGGCCGCACGCTGGCCGATAGTCTCGCTGCCCAGCCGCCGGCGGCCTTCGTCATATGGGTCTGCTGCTCGATCGCCGACTTGAAGGCGTCGATCACTCCGGTGTCGAGCGCCGCCTCGCGCTGCGCTCCGATCTCGGCGAGCTTCTGCTGCCCGCGCTGGGCCTCGAGCTCACACTGCTTGCCGAACATGGCGAGCTCGTGCGCCCGCTCGTTTTTTCGGTCCAGCCATTTCAGAAATTCCGGCGCAAGACGAAACAGGCCGCCAATTAGCGACCCGATTACACCCCCGCCCAGCATCTCGATCATCGAGGCACCCATCCGACCCATGTTGCCAGCTTGGTGGCTGCGGCGCCGATGGTAGCGGCAATGCCTGCCACCAGCATCAGCGCCTTCCAGCCCCCGTGAGCCTCTGACAGCATCCGCTTGATCTCGGCGATGTCGGCCCGGAGCGCGTGAACCTCGCGTTCAAGCGCTTCGATCTGAGCATCGTGCCGACCAACCTGATGATCGAGTCCCATTGTGTAATTTTAGCGCAAGGTGGCGTGATTTGATTAGGTAAAGCGTGAAAATTAGGTCTTGATGATGTAATTCACGACAAGACTTGGCTGCATATTGTTGTGAGCGCCGCCGCCGCCGGTGCTTGAGCTTAAACCTAGAGACGCGACAGTATTGGTGCCGTTGATCGTATAGGTTCCAGAACCGCCGGTGCTGTTCGACTCGGTGGCATACTCAGTGCTCAACAAGCTGGGCGAACCTGTTGATGTGTTTTCAGTGTTGAACAGGTAGTGCTGATGCGCCGGCATCTCACTGGTCGCAAGCGTGTGCGTCTCAGCCCCGCCCGTGTTGCCCCGAGCATTGCCCAGCGTAGCCGTGCCAGTGCCGCCAGCTCCCACCGGAACACGCCGCCGGAAGTCGGGCACGTTAAACGTCGTTGAGCCGTCGCCGGCTCCGTAGGTCGTGCTGAGCACCGCGAACAGGTCAGCGTAAGTCGTCCGCGAGACCGCGGATCCGTCGCAGATCAGGTAACCAGTCGGAGCGCTCGCGCCCGCATACAGCTTGATCGTGCCCGACGGGTCGACGGTCGTGGCCAGCGGGAACAGGGTAACCCATGCCGAATTTGCCGCATTCCGCTGCTTGAGCATTCCGGTCGTCGTGTCCGCCCAGAGCTGATAGGCGTAAGTCGTGGCCGGCGTCGTGGCGCCTGAGTTGACGGTGGCGACCGCAGCCAGCGCGTTGTTGAGATCGGCGCGGAACTGCGCGCCGGCCTGGTTGTCGAGAACGTAGTCGTGTTGGCTCATAGTTCGGCGTCTGCGTTTGTTGGGTTTTCTCTTGTAAATTGCCCGCTCGTGCTTTGTGTAACTCTATACACGAACCCATTTTCACGAATAAACGAGCTGTTCTCTGCGACAGTTGAAAATGATGAGGTCGCGGTTTTGAAAGTAATGGAAGGAATGGTTCTCATCACGACAGGGAACGACACATGAGTACCCTGAAAAACTTGCCCAGGCACATCGTCATATCCATACATCGCCGAGTAAAACGAAGCGAAATATCTTTGGCACATAGCCAATTCTGCATTGATCATTCTATGCTCAAACGGTGTCGCCACACCGCCAGGCTCAAGCTGGACATCTCCGATCGTCAGTGTTTGCGAGCCCAGCAGCGCACCGCCAGTGAACACGATTTCGATGCCGGTCGTCGCTGATGCGCTGACATTGATCTGCGCGGAATAGGTCGCTTCGGTCGAGCTGATCGAAAACGAACCGGTGGCGATCTGTGTCCTGGTCGGCGATGCCAAGGTGCCGAAAGTGTCAGCGGTGTTTGCGTAGTACGCTGTCCAAGTGATCGATGTCAAAGAGCTGGACGACAGCTTGACGGAAAGCGTGCAGGTCCGCCCAGCCAGGTCCATCGAGTTAGCGGCCTCGATGCGTTGGCCAAAACCGACGCCAGTGTTAGAAGCCGCGCCAGTAAACCGATACCGATTCTGAGCGCCGCTTGTGATCCGCGCTCCCGTGACGTTCGCGCCGGTGCAGTATCCATACCAACGATCCACGCTGTAGGCGAGTGCTGCACCGGCCGTAAAAGTCTGCGTTGCCCCAGCGTTGCGCTGATCAATCTTCATTGCGCCGTTGATGATGCGGTTCCGGTGCCCAGCCAAGTGCCCCCCGGCGATCGCCTCGGCTTGAGACTGCCAAGCATTATTGCCGGAGTTCCGTTGCTTCATTGCCTGGTTGGTTGTGTCGTACCAAACCATGCCGGCGGCCGTCGCAGTTGGCGCGTTGCTGCCACTGTTTTGTGACTGGATGGCTGCCGCAAGTGAGTTGAGGTCAGCCCTTACGCTGGACCCGCTTCCGTTTGCCACGTCATAGTCGTGCTGGCTCATTGTCCTGCCTCTTACGTTGTCTTGTACCCGAAGCCCTTAGCGATCCAGTCCATCGTCCTGGCGACGTTGGTTCCGGCTGAATTCTTGAACACGATCGTAAACCCATCTGACGATTGAGCAGACATGACGATGTAATCGCCCGTCGCCATGTTGTAAGGCGTCACCGCAATCGCCGGCGTCGCGTAGAACGGATTCGCAAAAGTGACCGTCAATCCGCCGGTTCCGACTGCGATGTTGTTCGCGCCTTCGATGCGATCTGGAACGTCGACAGTGACGCCCAACTCAGTGATCTCGACCTGCGTGTACGCATCCGATCCGCGATCGATCATGACCCGGAACTTGAACGCTCGCGCCGTGTAGTCGCCAATGTAGAACGTCCGCCAGTCAGACCATGTCGGCGATCCTGCTGGGTTGTCGTTTGTCGTGGCAACTTGGAAGGTTGCTGATGCGTCGCCCAGGATCTCCTCGGCGTCGAAGTTGATGATGGCGTCCCAGTCGGTCCAAGTGTCGACATAGTCGGCCGTGACATCGCCCTGATCGATGTCGCCGATCGTGTCGATGTTTGGCCAGCGATCGACTAGGTTCGCTAGGTTGACCGTGTCCGCCGTGAAATTGATCGACACTCGGCTGGTATAGACCGCCCCGACATCGATGTACGAGGCGAACTCGTACATGCCAGACTGTACGGTCGGATCCGGGAAAACCTCGCCTTCCTGATAGGTGCCGGTCGTGAAATCGAGATCGAGCGACGGAGTTGGCACATAGTCCAGCTTCAGTTTGCTGGACTCGACGAACATATCCGTTTTTGTGCCGGAAAAGCTCGGATGCTGGCTGTTGGTAACGACCGCGTTGTACTGGAAAATCGATAGGGTCTGGCTGACGACGGTTGCCGAGTTTAGCGAGAACTGCCCGCTGCTATCTTCCGCCCTGGCCAAATATGTGCCGGCAGCAATGGGAACAGTGCCGCTTGTCGATGAGCCGGAGAATTCGGCGACTGGTATTGCTGTGTTCCAGTTTGCCGAGGCGGATTCCGTGAACCTTACCGCGATCCGCCCCCCGATCCTCACGTCCAGATCCGGGTGCTGGTCCCACTGCAGCAGGCCGGTTGCGCCTTGCGCCACCAGCTGCAGGCCGGTGATGTCTGCGGGTCTCGCGGTCTTGCCCAACACAGTGGCCGAAAACGTATACGGCAACGATCGCTTTTCAACGATGCTGATCGCGTAGATCGTGACCGCGTACGTCCCGATTTCGCAGTCCAAAAGCTCAAGCGACGCTGAGTTCGCGATCTGCTCGATGACGTTTTGGCCCTCGATCCGATACTGCACCAGATACTTGGCGGCATAGGCCGAAGGGGCCCAGCTGATTGTCGCGCCGACCTTCACGTCCGTCGGCGTCGTGTAAAGATATTCGGTCAGCTGGCCATTGGTCACCGGCTCCGGCGGGTCGTCCAACGAGGTGATGCTCCGCGACTGCAGCACGAGCCCGTCCTCGACGGCTGCGTACTTGTCCGGGTCGTGGCGCACGCCGGTAATCTCGATCTCGCCGTCGACCTCGCTGATCGTGACGACCCGGAAGGTCTGCGCCTCGACGGTCGCGCCAGAGATCAGCCATTGCGCCCCGGCTTGCGGTGCAGCACTCAGCGCCGACGCCAGGGTGACCGACTGGCCCACCGAGCTGGACACCGTCCGCGACTCGACCGCACCGCTGGGAAGCATCACGAACATGGTCCAGGTGCCGGCGCCCAGCACCAGCGGCGCATCGACCCCGACGACCGTCGTCGTGGCGGACACCACACGGCCGCCCAGCCGGGTGCCTGCGCGAGCCGAGTCGGCGACCTTGATGATCTGACCAGGTCTGACGACCGCGCCCTCGATGCCCGTGCGGAACGACACCGTTTCCGACTCGTACCGCTCGGAATACAGCAGCCAGCGACCGACCCGGTTCGCCTGGCCGCGGCTGGTGCAACCGACGGCCACGACCTCGGTGGGCACCACGCCGAACCGTGCGATCGCCTCGGCGTCCTCGACGTATTCGATCTTCTGCTTGTACAGGTCCGCCGGATCGTTCCAGGTCACCAGCGCGACCGTGTGCCGGGCCTTGGCGCTGGCGCCGGAGTAGGTGAAGCGCCCCTCGATCACGTTGGCTTGCGTGTACAGCGCCACCGGGTCGCTGGGCGCGTCCTGCGCGACCGTCAGAGCGCCCGAGGCCCAATAGACCATCGAGCGGAAGCAGCTCGCGAGGTCTTGCACGACCTTGAAGGCTTCCGCACGGCTCTGCAGGTAAAGGTTACAGGTGAAGCGCGGCTCGAGCCCGCCGAACCCGTCGTTCACCAGTTGGTCGCAATACTGGCTGATCGTGTAGAGCGCCCACTTGTCGACCTGCGCGGCCGGTATGTAAGTGCCCAGCCCGTAGCGCTCATTCGTGACCAGGTCGTAAAAGCACCATGCCGGGTTATCCGTCCACTCGGTTTTGAAGGTGCCATCCCAGACCCCGGTGTAAACGCGGGTCGTCGGGTTGTAGTTCACCGGTACCTTGACCTTGATCAGCTTTACATCGTAGCCGCGCGTCGGCACGCCCTGGAAAGCTGCCGCGTCAAACCGGGTCGTGACGATCGCCGAGTTCGGATAGCGGAGCTTTGCCTCGATGATCTCGGTATAAGTGTCCCAGAAGGTTTTATTCTGGATCTTGAGGTTCGTGCTGTCCGCCGTGATCCGGCGCACGCGGATATTCCACGGTGCGGATCCGGTGAGCGCGATCTTGTAGGCCCGTTGATATTTGCTCGTCGCCTTGCCGTCGATCGTGTCGGTAACCTTGGTGACGTAGCTGCCGCCGCTCGCCTGGACATCGATCGCGATCTGCACCGAAGTCCCCACCTGCGAGCCGTCATCCTTGGCGCGGTAGAGCGCCGGCACGCTCAGGATCACCCGAACCGAGTTGACATCCGAGTTCGAGACCGTCCGCACGACCGAGGTCGCTGCCGTCACCTCGGTGGCCACGTTGAGCGACGACTCGATCGCCGCGGCGTCCGGGATGTAGGTCTGCGCCTGCGTCCCCGGCCGGGTTTCGTAGCTCACATTCTCAAAGTTCCGGGTGCCGTCGGCGTTCTCAAGCGGCGTGCCGTTGAGATAGATCGACTTGGCGCCATTGACCAGGCCGACGATCTCGCCCTCGGAGATCAGGTCAACGATCCGCGCGAACGACTTTGATCGTAGGTCGCTCATGCCTCGATGTCATCCACTGATAAGCCGGCGCTGATCACCGCGCTGCCGACGATGAGCCGACCGTATCCGATCGGCACCGGGTGCCCTTGCGATGTCGTGTTGACCGCGCCATCGAACACGAATGACGGTTCGGTCGCATCGGCGACGCCAGGGGAGGGAGGCGTCGGTGCGAGCAGCTGCGAGATCCCGCCGAGTGCAAGCGAGACACCGATACCGAATGCGACTTGGCCGATCAGGCCCGAAAAAACAAGCCCTTGACCGGCCACCAGTGCGACGCCACCGGTAAAGAATGCCGCCGCGATGATCGCGCCGCCGATCAGGATGCTGGTCAACGGGTTGCCGCCACCAGCGCCGGCGATCACCGGAACGATCTTGATGGTCTGCCCAGCTGGATCATGCAACTGGTCCAGGTTCACCGCGTCCCGGTTCGACAGGATCCGATAACCGACGTTCCGCTCGTGGCTGCTCGACAGGAATCCAGCAAAGTCCCGGAAGTTCGCGCACAGCGCTCGAATAGCTTCGGCCGGAGACCGAACATCGAGTCGGTGCATCCGGCCGAACCTCTTTCCCAGCTCACCTTGAAGGATGATTGTCCGCATGTCTCAGAACGTGCGTCACTCGGCGCCGCCATTGATCGTCGAATATGTCCCGGCCCGATAAGCGGCCGCGAACGTGATGCAAGATCACATTATCCCCCAAATAGACCGCGGCATGGTTCGGAACTTTGCTCGCAGCCTGCATCAGCAGCGCGTCGCCAGGCTGCAGCTTGGCGAGCGGTATCTCGTGGAACCCTTCGTCGGCGAAGTGCTGCGAGTATAGATCATCGCCCCGCAGCCACCACTCCTCGGCCCGATCGTAGTCTGCCAGATACAGCGAGCAATTGATCCTGTACCAATCCTGTATCAGTGTGTAACAGTCTGATACACCGTGAACCCATTCGCGGCCGATCAGGTCTCGCGTGTAGCCGGCCGGCTCGAGGTAGGCCCAGCGGTTTTCGGGCACCCGCACGATATGCCAGGGTAAGCCGCTCGCCTCGCACGCCTGCCGATCGATGATGCTGGGCGCCTCGGGCATATTCGGGTGACTGTGAACGACCGCTAGGATCTCGCCGGCGTCGCACGCCCTGGCGTAGTCCCGCGGATCCAGCACAAAACACTGCGCCGCGTTCGATATGTTGTCGCACGGGTGATACACCGCGCCACGGCTCGCCTTGACGACCAGCCCGCACGCCTCGCGCGGATACTCGGCCATCGCGTGCTCGTAGGCGTCGGCCTTCACCGAGTGAGCCCCGCCGACGGGAACGCTCCGAAGGGAAGCGGCGCGTACTGGCCGAACCGCAGCTTGCAGCTGGACAACCGCTTGCCGCACGCATCGAGCGCCAGCGACCCGACGACCTGGTCGGAGGTGTTCCAGTAGTTCGTGCCCGCGTATCCGCACTCGGTGCCGCGGTACTTCCAGACGCAAACATTCTGGATGATCTGCCTGCGCGGCAGCTGAACACCGGCCACGTCGAACGCGGCCGCCAGCTCGAACTCGACGAAGTCCTTCGTCTCGACGACCTTGCGGTCGACGTAATAGATCTCGTCCGAGAACTCAGCCGTCGGGTCCGCAGTGCTTGAGCGCACCCGGTAATCCTGCGCGGTGAAGTTCAGATCCAAGCTTTGCGCGTTAAAGTTCGCATCGTCGAGGAACTTGGCCAGCGTGCGCTTGCGGGTGAGCTTCGCGCCCAGCAGGTCGTCATAGCTCAGCACCAGCGCCGTGATCGTGCCGGCGACGTTGGCGACCGCGAGCTTAGGCCGCGGCAGCTGACCGTTCCCTGAGTAGTCAAAGCCGCTCGCCTGGATCGGAAACGCGGTATAAGTGTTGCCCTGCCAGACGATATTGCCGCTCAGCTGGTTGGTGCCCGCATGAAACCGCAGCAGGCTCCCGCCGAACGCGGTGCAGTCCAGCACGAACAGCTCGATGATCGCGCTCGGTGCGAGCTTCTGGATCTCCGTCCTGATCGCCGCAGCCGTCACTCGAACACCTGTTCAAACGTCGCGCTGATCGTGTTCAGATTGAACCGGTTCATCGTTTTCTGCCACTCGCGGCACACGACCTTGATCGACGCGGTCGAGTCCGGTGGCGTCCAGGTGAATGCCTCCACCGCACCTCGAGCCGACAGGAACCCGGTGATCGCCGCCGTGTCCGTGTTCGATCGGTTGGCAAACGTCAGAGACCAGACCTGCGCCTGCGTGTTGATCCCGTCCGCCTGGCGCTGCTCGTACCCGTCGCCGAACTTGGCGATGCGCACCCGCGGCTTGACCGTCTGCTGGGCCGAGTAGTCTGGCGCGTAGGTGAATGTCGTCATGTTAGCCCGCCAGCAGCCCGCCGGGCCGCTTCTGGTTGATCAGCTCAGACTTGACGACCCCCGCGATGATGCGGCCCAACTGGCCAGCGCCGTCGTTGCTCTGCACGGTCGTCGAGCCCGACTCGACGTTGACATTGACCACGACATCACCGCCGCCGCCTTGCATCGTGACCGGGATCGACCGGCCGTCGGGCAGCGGCACATAAGCCTCGGGCATTGAGCCCTCGCCGAATACCGCGACCTGCGGGCTGGTGGCGACACCGCCGCGAGCGTAGCGCTTGAGAGGCATCTCGCCCGACAGGCTCATAACGCCGCCGTTCGCAAAGCCGGGAATTGCACCGAACCCAGGCCCGCCGCCGAACATTCCGCCGATCGCCCCGAACAGCGGTTGCGTGATCGTCCGGTAAACGGCCATGCGGATCAAGTCTTGGATGATCGAGTTCGCCATCGACTTGAACGAGCTTTGCGCACCGGTCACGAAGCCCGCGATCGCGTCCGCGCTCGACTTGCCCCAGCCATCAATCGCCGACTGCAGGTCGTCGAATAGCCCCTTGCCGGCGTCCTTCATCTTGTCGGTCGCCTCGTCGAAACGGTCTTGCGCCTTGAACACCGCGCGGCTGTAGGTGTCCCAGTCGATGTATCCCTGCTGCAGCATCTCGTTCAGCTTCGCCAGCTCAATGTTCAAAGCCTCAGCCGGCGTGCGGGTCTCGGTATAGAGCCGCTTGGCCTCGTCCATGCGCTGCTGCTCGCGGCGAGTTGCGTCCTGAGTAAGCCGCGCCATTTCCTGCTCGCGCTCTTTGTCGGCTTCCTGCTGCTGGGCGAGCGCCTGGCGCTGATCGAACAACCGACCCAGCGCCTGCAGCTCCTCGTCGGTCATGCCCAGCCGCATGCCCTGAATCAGTAGCAGCGCCTTCTCGCCCTGCGTCAGCTTGGTGACCTCGTCCTCGAGGCGGCTCAGCATCTGCAGCCGTGCCTCGGCCATCCGAAGCGCCTCCCGGTCTGGCTCCGCAGGCTTGGCGATCGCGGCCTCGACCAAGCCCGACTTGGTTGCGTCGATGCCTGGAGCCGGTCGCGCAGCGTCATCCATGCGCTTCTTGATCACCAGCAGCTGCCGGAGCTCCTCCTCGGCCACCGCGATCTGCATGCGCACGTCGGTCACGTCGCCGAATATCGCCTGATTGATCTTGTTGGCGAGCGTGTCCTTGGTCAGGTCCGCGAACAGTTCCCGCAGCCGCGTGAGCCTGCCTTGCACCTTCTCGATCGAGGCGTCGACGTTCTTGAAATCGGTGCCCATCTCGATGATGACCTGCCGACCTGCGCCAAAAATCTGATCGAAGATCCCGCCGCCGTCCTTCTTGATCTGCAGCAGCGCATCGGTCAGCCGCAGCATGTAGGGCATCAGGTCGTTTGCGATCGCTCGGCCCAGCGCTCCGGTGGCCGACCCGAGCAGGGTCATGTTGTCTTGGTACTCTTTGGCTGCCGCCGCGAACTCCGTCGAGATCTTAGACTTCGTCTCGTCAAGCCGCTGGTTGAGCTCGGTCAGGAACGGCAGCAGGTTGGTGGCCGACTTGCCGCCGAGCTCGGTCATCACCTTGCTGATCAGCACCGGGTCCAGCCCGTCGATCGACTGCGCGAGCTTGATCAGCAGGTCATCGGCCCGGATGATCTGGCCGCTGGCGTCCCGGACATCGACGCCCAGCGCTCGGAAAATCTTTGCCAGCTGCTCGTTGCCCGTCGCGGCGTCGACCGCGTTGTTCGAGAGCTTTTTCATGGTGTCGGCGATCGACTCCATGTCGGTGCCCGACAACTTGGCGACGGTATTGAACCGCGAGAGCTGCTCGACCGATACACCCGTCTTGATCGACAGGTCCGCCAGATTCGCCGCGGCGTCGATCGCACCCGTGACCAGACGGCCCAGCGATGCCACTCCGGCAGTCGCAGCGAGCGCTCCGAAACTTGCCCGCAGCCCAGCGAACGCGGTCCCGGCCTTGTCTGCGGCGCCCTGCAGCCGCTCCATGCCGGTCTTGAGCTGATCAATTGCCTGCTGCCCGGTCACGCCCGCCGTGATCCGCAGAGCAACGGCCATATCCATCGCCATATCAGCCCCTCGCGTTCAGCACGTTAAGCGCTGCGATTTCCATCGCCTGTAAGTCGCTCATCATCGCAGCCTGGTCCGTCACAGAGTAGATTCTAAACAAAGCCTCGGCCGCTTGATAGTTGAGCCCCAGGTAAGCCGGTCCCGCGATGACGTTCCATTGCGTTTGCAAGCGCATGAACATCACCACAGTGTCGGCATTCTCCTCCCAGACCCCGAAATCTGTATCGGTATCTGGCAATCCTTGGACGACTTGAAGCGGCGCCCCGAATGCTGCCAGATCGTCCGCTGATTCATCGATGACGCCACCCCGCGCCCAGTGCCGGGCGGCGTCCGTTAGTTTTTTCGCTTCGCTCCCGCGAGAGACTGAAACAGCGCCATCACGATCGACGCGGCAACCATCGGGATGTCCAGCAGCTGATCCAGCGCGGCCTCAGAGTAGGGCACCGGGTTCGCGCCATCGGTCACCCCGGACCAGCCGACCACGACCTCGCGCACCAGGTCCACGTCGCGGATCTCGCTGCGTTCGATCTGGCCGCGGATCTCCTCGAGGCGCGACTGGCTCAGCCGCTTGAATTCCGCGTCGAAGCTTGCCTTCTCTGTCCGCCCGCCGTCGACCGGCAGCTCGACGGTCACCGGCCAGGTGTAGCTCGTTGGTTGAATGATCTTGAACATCAGGCCCAGATCCTTACAGGGTTGGCCGGTGTCACGCGGTAAGCGTCCAGCTCCGGCACGAGGTGATCGGCCGCCAGGCGCACGTTGACGTGCCAGCCTTCGATCGGCGCCATCTCGGGCTGCTCGCCCATGTCGGTCTCGATGGTCTCACCGGTCGGCTTGTAGATCACGCCAACCGTGTCGATCGTGGCGCCGGGTGCGGGTGCGTGACCGGCTGGTTGGATGACCTGCTCGTCGGTTCCGATGAGAGCCTGCGTCTCGATGAGGAGCCCAGCGGCGAGAAGCTGCTCGGTGGCCTCGGCTTCATCGGCAAACCGCAGCATCAGGTCGTTCCAGAGCGGCACGGGAGGGGTCAGGGGGAGATCGTCAAGCATGGTGTCCTCACGCGGTCAGAGCTTGGAGTTCAGCCGAGCTGAGCTTTCTCGGGTAGTAGGCAAACCGTCGAATATGCCCGCTCATGTATTCGTCAAACCGGCCGAGATACATTTGTGTTGGCAGCGTCAAAGAATCAGATGCTGATGCGCTAGCGACTGTTCCACCGTTGACCACGGCAAGCAATTGAGACCCAGAATACGCAGTTGCGGTTTTGAACGTGGCTTGATTCGTTACAGAACTGGCTGATACAAGTTGGGAGACACGATAAAAATCAGTCGTTCCATTAGCGTTTACATATTGACCAACACGATCTGGATTAGTCGTTCCTGTCTTATAAAGACCAGGGTATTTCCCAGATGCCAAACCAGTGTCGCCCTCAAAATAAAAGCTTCCCTCCACGCTATTAAACCACGGCGACAACGTATTCACACTCGCAACATCCGCGCTTCGTGTGACGGAGGCGGCGACTGTGGGGATGTAGCTGGTGGCGAAGGATCCGGCTTCGAGTTGGGCGCCCCAGATGTGGAACCCGCTAGTTCCGTCCCCAGTATAGGACCGGGTTGTGCCGTTGACGTTGTAAATAACGCCATCTACCCGAGTCGCAGTGTCAGTCGTTACGGTAATTGTGGCTCTGCAATATCCGTTATTGATAATCGTGTTTGTAGCACTAACAAACGTGAACCCAGTCGTACTACCAACAGCGACTGATGTTTGTACTACGGTTCCGCTTGTGCTGAACACCGCGGCAAACCCACCCGTGGTGCCATTGGTGATCCCAAGGCCTAGATTGCGAGACCCCGACGCATTCTTGAAATACACCGAAAACGTGTAGGTTATATTTGATCCAGCTTTTGATAGCTGTTGATTTAAAAAATGCTCCCCAAAATCAGAATCTTCAATCAAGGAATCTGCGGTGGTGACACCATCAGGAGCATTGCTGGCATTTGCCGTGACAGTTGACTTGAATTTACCCCACGCTGCATTATCAAACTGCTCCGAGTACGTCAGCAGATTCGTCCTCTGCTCCTCCACCAGCAACCCCCTAGCCGCCAGCGTCACCGGGTCGTAGTCAAACCGCGGGCCGTAGACTGCGGCGCTGGTGGTGGGCGTGTAGTCGAGAGGGTAGGGGCCGACGGAGAGTTGTGCGCCCCAGATGTAGATGCCGGAGACGCCGTCGCCGGTGTAGCTGCTGGTGTTGTCACCAGTAGCCAATCGAAGTGCAAGATTGGCAGTCGATCCCGTCGTTGCGATTACAGTGATCGAAATACGATACCAACCATTGCCGACTGAAGTAATGGTCGGAGATAAAACCCCGTTGCCATAAGAACCAATCACCCCGGTGGAAAGGTTAAAAAATGAATAGGGCGCAGTTGAAAAAGCAAGTCCACCGCCGTAGATGGCGCACCACGTTCTAGTTGATGCTTTGACGTAATACGATTTTGTGTAAGTTACACCGCTGACTGCACTAAAATCCTGTTGAATCAGATGTGTATTAGACGCCGTTGAATCTTCAATTAACGAGTCTGCGGTAATAGTGCCATCTGGCGCGGCGACAGTGTTTGCGGTAACACTTGATCGTGTTTTCGCCCAACTCGCGTTATCGAACTCCTGCGACCTAGTCAGCAAATTGTGCGGCGCATACTCCACCCGCCCCGTCGGCCCGATCCTGGTGGCGTTGCTCGACCGGCTGAACGTGATGATGTCGGAGAATGCTTTCGATACCAGCGTCATATCAGACCTCTATTCGGTACGTCTGAGTCGTGAAGTCCAGGTCCAGCGTCTGACCGGTGTACTGAGCGCGACCGATGGCGGATGACAAAACGGCCGCGATTGCGGCCCGGATGGCGGCTCGGATCATCGTTAGATCGCCACGGTGACGCTGGTCGATCCGCCTGCGCCGCTCACCACGGCGCGGATCGGCGTATTGATCGGCAGGTCCATCAGCACGGCCGACTCTGCGGTGAACGCGGCATATTGCAGATCGACCCAGTTGGTGCCGTCATCCGACACCTGCAGCTTAACCGTAGCGCCACCGAGGGTGCCGCGGATAATCAACAGGACAGGCCCACCAGGGTGCAGGACCGACGAGCTGTTGCCGTTCGTCGTCCGTGCCGAGAATAGGTATGTTGACATGATCAGCTCACCACGATCGAAATTTCGTCATTGCCTGCCGTGCTGGGCACGAAGGTCATCGGGACCGACAGCATGTGGATGCCGTTCGCGTCCTGGTACGTCGGCGGTCCAAGCGAGACCCGGCTCGAGGTGACCTGAACTCGGTTGCCTGCGACCGTGCCGTGCGTCACTTGGAAATTGCTGATCGTGGTCGATATAGCAGCCGCGAAGTAGTCCTTCTGGGCGATCGTCGGAGCCTCGATCACGACAGTGCCGCTTACCTGGCGATCCGTCATCAGCACGTCCTCGGCGCCCACCAGCATGCGATAGTTCACCGCGTTGCCGAAGTTAATCTCAGCCGACGCCATCGCGCCCGAGTAGCTGTGCAGCTGGAACCCGGTCGTGTTGTCCGAGTTGGCCGCGAGCGGCGTCTGGAACGAGGTATAGGTCGGGCTGGGCAGAACCGTGTCGGTCGGTGCGTTGTACAGGCCCGTGAAGCTGAACCGATACACCGGGATCTGGCCCACCTGCAGGCTGATCTGCACGTTGCCGCGAGCGCCGGTGATCTTGTGCAGCACGCCGTCGACGTTGTAGTAAATCGTCACCGACCCGAACGCCGACGACACGGGCGCGTAAGTCACGGACGTGCTTGGCGAGACCGTTGCAATCATACCACAGGCCAGCAGCAGCGGGCCGTAAGCCGGAGCCGTGCCAGCGGTGCCGGATCCGGCGACCTCGACCTCGAACTCGCAGGTCACATGCACGCCGGCCTCGATCTGCTCGCTGGCGCCCAGGTACGGTCGAACCAGGTCGCGGCCGACCAGCTCGGAATTCTGCGGCGTGATCGACAGGTTCCGCACCAGGATCGCGTTAGCGGCCCCGGTCGGCGTCGAGTCCGTGCCGTAGGTGGTTTCGGTTTTAGCGAGGATCACTCGCTTGCGACTGAGTAGGGGCATGTTGACCTCGCGCTCTGATGCGTAATTTTACCCCAGCACGTTGAGTGCTGTGCGATATGTGACAGTGTATTCGATGCTGACCACGCCCGCAGGCTGATCGGCCTCGAGCATTTCCCAGCTTGTAGTGCCTGGCACGATGTCCGTGACGTATCCGCCCAGCGTCGTGTCAGCGAGCAGCCGCTGGTGGATGTCCAGCACGATCGGGTCCGCGACCTGGTCGGGAACTGGAGCCCGGACGATCACCGCGACCCGCACGGCCATCGTCCACTGCAGGGTGCCCAGCGTGTCCTGGCTCGCAGCGTCTGACACCGGCTCGACGACGATCGCAGGCGACTCGCCACGCGCAAGCGGCTCGACCCGGCTGCGGTACACGCGCCCGGACACATTCACCGTCGGCGTGAGCAACAGCGCAATGCGGGCTAGGATCGTCTCGCGTGTCGACACCGTCCAGACCTCATAATCGCCCTGGACAAAGTCCAGGATCAGCCGCTCGCCGGCCATGCGTCATACCTTCTGCAGGTACACGACAGCGAAGGCGCCATCGTCCTGCAGTCGTACCTCGCGAACCGTGTAGGCAGCGCCTGCCACGGTCAGCGAGTCGCCATATTTCAAATTCGGATACACGCTCGCCTTGACGGTCAGCGCGTAGTCAGTCGTGATCACCATGCCGCCCGCGATCACCTCGCTGGGCATGTCCAGGATCCCCGTCGTCGCCGTCGTGCCATTGGTGACGGCCACCGCGAACTCTGCGGTCTGCAGGAATACGTCGAGGTTCTCAGTCAGCGGCACGCTTGCGGCCCTTGCGCTTGACGGGCTCGGCCACGGGCTCCTCGCTCGCGGTGACGGCCACGTCGACCGCCTCGATCGCCTTGCCCAGCTGGATCAGCAGCGCGGCGTCGCGGTCGGACAGATCCTCGACGGATCCCTCGCGGACCCTGCGGCCGTCTGCCATTGTCGTTCGAGTTATCAGCACGCGCATGTGAAAAAACGGGCCAAGGTTATCCCTCGGCCCGTCCCTGCTCAGTTATCAGGCCAGGTCGGCATCGCCGTAGCAGAAGCTGACCGCGTTCCGCACAGCGATGTCCACGTCTTGCAGCGCGACGACGCGGACCGTGCCAGCGGTCGAACCCGAGTACGGGTCAACCATCAGGTCGAGACCGGACCACATACCGACGAGGAGATCGGCGAAGTTGCCGAAGAACACGTCGCCAGCGGTGACCTGGTTCGAGGTCTCGGTGCGATAGCCGTTGACCGTGTTGCCCGGCTCCCACACGAACTGAGCCGTGCCGGTGGCCTTCTCGGTCGTCTTGAGCGCACCACGCTGGGCCGGGTTGAACAGGTAGACCAGCGCGCCAAGATCGGCGTTGTCGATCGCGACTTCGCTCTCCATCGCCACCAGCTCCGCGAACGTCGGGTTCGTCGCCGCGAAATCCTTGGTGTTGATGCCGGACTGGTTCTTGATGCCGGTGGGCTGGTTGTTGAGACCGGTGCCGTAGAGCGCGGCAGCGTCAACCGCCAGAGCGATCACGGCGGCCAGGTCGCGGCGCACCATCGCCTCAACGTCGATCGAGGACTGGATCAGCAAGCGGCGGCTGATGTCGGTCCAAGCGCCGACGGTCTTGGGCGACATCGTGACCTGCGCGAGGGTCTGCTGGCTCTCGGTCGGAGCGTTGTTCTCAGCAACCCAGTAGGCGGTCGCAGCGGCCGACTGCTTGGGGATCGCCACGTTGCCAACGAGACCGGACATCATGGTCGCGCCAGCACGCATCACGACCGCGCGGTTGCGCAGCATCTCGATGAACGAGTCAGCCATCAACTCGGTGGCAACAGTGAAGCCGCCCGCGTTGTTGGTGCCAGCGGTCAGGTCGCGCTTGTTGCGCAGGATCTCGCTGGGGATGAACAGGCCGCGGCTGGCCTTACCGGCAGCCTTCGCGCCCGCCTCGGACACCTCACGCTCGAACGCGGCAGCGTCCCACGCGGCACGGTCGCCGGGGTTCGCCAGCGCATTCATGGCGCGGAGGAACGAGTATTCGCGGACTTCCTTCTGGGTCAGTCCGATGTCGGCTTCTTTGCCGGTGACAGGCTTCTGTTCCACTTGGATATTCTCCAGAAATGCGGCGCGGGCCTCGTCGAGACCTTTGCCAGAATCAATAAGGGTGCGGGCCAGCTCGGGCAGCTTGTGCCGTTCGCCCAGCGCGCTGATGGCGGCAATACGCGAACGTTCGGCTTCGGCAGCCTGCGTCGCAATCACCTCGACATCGATGTGTTGCTCGGACATGGTTACTTCCTCGGAGGGTTGATCCGCAGGCTGTGCGGGTTCAGGCTCAGCGCGCGTCAGATTGATCGCACGCATTTCGCTGGTCTCGGCCCGCCCGACGCCGACCGTCGGATCTGCAGGGATCGTCACCATCGAAATCTCGTAGGGCTCCCAGCGGGTCGCCCGGTAAACACTGCGGCCGTCGACCTTCTCCTCGACCATGTCGACGATCCGGTATCCGAACGACACATTGCGCAGGATCCCGTCGTTGACCATGCCCAGCACCTCGTCGGCGCGTGCGGTCTTGGCAAAACGAACCTTGGCGTATCCGCGCTTGTCCTTGTCGATCCAGGAGCGCTCGACGACGCCGATGATCTCGTCGGTGTTGTGATTGAACAACAGCGGAGCGCCATCGTTCAGCCGCGCCAGGTCGGCGGCCTTCTCGCCGTGCGAGAGCACCTCATCACCGAACCAGCGTTCGACCGGCAGCTCGCTCGAAAATGGGAACTCGATCGTGCGCGATTCCGTGTCGACCTGGATCGAATCCGTCGCTGCGGCGCGGGTGAGCGCCGGAAGTTCGAGTTTGTCCATCAGTCCCCCAGTCTACTTGCAGCGAATTATACCGCGAAGTTAGGATTCACTGACATCGTCGGACTCGGCTGCATCTTCGGTGACATCTGCGGCTTGCATCGCACCGTTCGCGGCCACCTCGTGCGGGTCCGTATCCAGCACGATCCCGAGCTGCTCGGCCATGTCCAGCTCGCGCCGGCGCTGCTGCATGAGATCCTCGAGGTCGCCGCCCTGCGACGCCACCACGTCAGACAACGTTGTAAATCCGCAACGAACCGCGTCCTTGTAGGCCGCCATCTCCTTGGCAGGGTCGACCCACTGCCAGCCGCGCGGGATCCAGCGCACCGCCCGGAACGGCTCCGGGTTGGTCTCGTACTGCGCGAGCTGCAGGTCGCCCGACAGCACGGCCAGGTCCAGCCACTCCTCGAAAACGCGGCGATGGAAGCACTCGATCATCCAGCTCTGCAGCACCCGCCACTGGTCGCGGTCGTCCAGCAGCGATAGCCTCGAGCTCGAATAGTTCGACTCCGAATAGTCCCGGCTGAGCGTCGCATACGAGACCCCGATGCCGGCCGCCATCGACCGCAGCATCGCCCGAACGAACGGCTCGTACTGCCCGCCCGGCCGCGATGGCTTGCTCTCGGTGTAGGTCTCACCGGGTAGCAATCTCTCGATCTTGCCAGGCTCAAACGTCGTCACCGGCTGGTCGTCCTGCGTGCCGTCCTGCATCGCGTCGTCCTCGGGCGACGTGATGAACCCCATGCGGCATGCCTCGGCCCTGGCCGCGATGACCTCGGCTTCGGTGTAGCCGTTGAGGTGGTGCATGCGCATGATCGCCGAGGCGATCCACGGGAACCCGCGGGTCTGGCCTGGCCGCTCTTGGCGATACAGGTGGATGACCTGGTCGGCCGGAACCCGAACCGTGCGCGTGTCGAGCGTGCCCGACACCGCCAGCGGATAGTCGCCGGGATGCTGGACCTTGAAGTGATACGCCACCGGCCGGCCCCATTGGTCCCGCTCGACACCCATGCGAATCTCGTTTCCGGTGCCCTTGGCCATCTCTGTTAGGTCAACGTCCAGCCGATCGGCCTCGATGATCTCGAGCCCCAGCGGCACCCGACTGCCGCCGAACTGCTGCCGCACCATCCGCACGAACACCTCGCCCGACTCGGCGACCGACCGGATGGCCAGCCGCTCGATGTCCGAAAACGACAGCAGCCCAGCGACGTGGCAGTGCCGCGCCCGCTTCCAACGGTCCCAGGCCGCCTCGATCGCCGAATTCGTCGTGTCGTCCATCCGCCCGCCGCGGCGCATCCGCACCGACGCCTGCATCGTGATGCCCTGGCCGATGACGTTGTTCTCGATGACCCGCAGCGCATTGCGGACGTAGTCGTTATTCTGTGCCAGGTCACGCGAGCGCTGGCGCATGGTCTTGAGACCCTTGCGCAGATCAGCGTCCAGCGAGTTCGTGCTTGTCACCCAGTCGGACACCAGTCGGTCATACTGCGCCGCCTGGAACTGACGAACCCGCCGCACCTCGGCCTTACGCTTGAACCAGTCACGCCATCCCATATCAGCCCCCGAACCGGACGTACACCGCCCGGCCACTGTCCAGCCCCTTGGCGATCCGCTCGGCCCGCTTCTCGCGTGCCACGTCGGCCTTGAGTTTCGATTCCAGCGAGATCAAGTCGGCCATCGGGATCTTCTTAAGACTGCGATTGCCGATCGTGTACTCCTGCGCTCCGTTGCCGCCGTTCAGACGGCCACGCATCTCGGCCTGCACGGCCTCGAGGTCGATCTGCGCCTGGCTGCGGCCGTCGTAGTTGGTGCCGACAGCAATGTTGCCCAGAATCCGCACCTCGCCCTGCTCGAGCGTGTAGCGCTCGCCGGCCTTGGTGACGTAGAGCTGATACCAGTGCGAGTCGACGTGCAGCGGTGCAGTCTGCGCAGCGGTCAGCGTGAAATTCCAGCCGCCCACACCGTCCGCGACACCGGTCGCCGTGATGCTATCGTTCCCGGTATTGTGCTTGAGCACGAACGTAGCCACCCAGCTCTGATTGCTGGCGTAGTCAGGCGTCGCCGGGATGTTGAACTTGACGGTATCGCCGGCGTAAATCGACGTTGGAACGCCCATGCGTCACCATTGCGTGAGGAAGTTTCCCCGTATTCTACGCTGAACCGGCTTTTTCTGCTCTTGCTGCGGCGTGACTTTCTCAGTCTCCGGCGTGATCTTGAGTGATCGCTCCAACTGCTCCCAGACCGTGCGCCTGTTGTACCGCGTCAGCATGAGCTGCAGCGCTGCATAAGCGTAGACCGCACAGTCCAGCGCTTCATTGCGAGCGCCACTTTTCTTGATCCATTCGCGCACCGGAAAGCCCTTGACGTACCGGGTAATCTGCTTCTCGGCGGTAAGCTGCTCGAAGAACCCCTCGGGCAGCTCGCCGTGAAAGTGCAGGTATCCCGGCCCAGGCTCGTTGAGCTTCATCCGAGCGTACAGCGTGCCCTTGATCGTGTCCGAGCCCACCGGGTAGACCTCAGCCGCCCCCTTGATCGTGCGCCCCTTCCAGTTGAAATCGACCTTGCTGGCCTTGCCGATCGGCGGCTTGCCCCGCTGGCTCTGACCCTTTACCGCGACGATGCCGTGCTGCTTGCGATCCCGGCAGTAGGCGTACACCTCGCTCGTGAAGTGCCCGCCTGAGTCCACCGCGGCGGCTGCGATCTTCAATGGCTCGGCCAGCTCGTGCGCCACCGGCTTGAGTAGCACCTCGTCCAGCTGCTGCCAGACCTTCGGCTGCGACGGGTCGCCGAATATCTCCATGTGGTCGATCGCCCAGCTCTCCTCGCCTTGCCCCCAGCCGTACAAGCTCACTGCCAAACGGTTGTCTTGGACATCGACCCCGGCCGTCACGGCCAGCACCCGAGCAGGCGCGACGCCTGCCTGGTAGAACTCGACCCGCTGCTGCAGGTCCGAGGCGCCCAGCTTGGCTGAGTAATCCTCCTCCCAGGTCTCGCCCAGCACCGTGTTGACGAAGGTCTTGAGCAGCGCGGCGTCGGACTTCGCCGCCAGGAACTCCGCGACGATCTCAGACCAGGATTTCCAGCCGAGCGGACTGTACAACGAGGACAGGTGAAACCCCGCCGTCCGTCCGTCGCTCGCCGCCGTCGGTCGCCATTCGCCCGCGGCCAGCATCTCCGACTTGTGCCGCTCCTCGATGAGCACGCCGCATTCCTCGCAAGCGTAGGCCGCCGTCTGCGGGTCGTCGTCGTGCCATTTGATCTGTGCCCAGCGGAGCCACTGCTTGTGGCCGCAGTGCGGGCAGGGGACAAAATAGCGGCGTTGGTCGCTCGTGTTGAATTCGCGCTCGATCCGGCTCACGTCCTTGATCGTCGGCGTCGAGCACAAGTACACCTTGCGCCTTGAGAACGTCGTCGTGCGCTTCTCGGCGAGCTGAACAGGGTCGCCTTCTCCATCCACATCCGAGGGGTACGCGTCGACCTCGTCCAAAAACAGGTACCGGACCGGCATCGATCGGAGCCCAGCGGCCGAGTTGGCGCCGGTGATGATCAGCACGCCGCCCTGGAATTCCTTCGTCATCATCGAGTTTCCGCCGTCCCGGCTGGCGTTCGCGGCGATCCGCTCGTGCAGAATCGGCGTCTCCTCGATCATCGGCGCCAGGCGTTGCTTGCTGAACCGCTTCGCGGTGTCGACCGTCGGCTGAACCAGCAACATCGGGCCTGGCGCGTGATGGATGACGTAGCCCAGCCAATTGTTGCCGGTCTCGGACTTCCCAACTTGGGCGCCGGCCATGAACACGACGCGCTGTACCGGGCTGTTCGAGCCCAGGCAGTCGAGGATCTCGCGCAGGTATGGGGTCCGCTCGGTGCGCCAGCGGCCGGGCTCGGCGGATGCCTTCTGCGACAGCACCCGATTGGCGTCGGCCCAGCTGCTGACCGTGTGGTCAGGATCCGGCCGGAGCCCGTCGAGGAAAGCCTCGCGGTAGACGAGAGCGCCGTCGCTCATGCCCGGATGCGGTTGAAAAACCGTCGCAGCAGGTAGGACCGCGCCAGGCTCACCCCGGTAAAGATCGCGCCAATCGTCAAGTGTTCCTTGACGGTTGCATCGATGCCAAACAGCGGGAACACCGCCGCTTGGGTAGCGACCGCGACACCGTAGCCGACCGCCACATTGGCGACCGACTCGACTGCGGACATGGTGCGAGACTGGGTCATATGTCGAGCTTCATGTCCTCGAGCGCCCGGCGGATCTCGTGCGTCAGCCGCTGGTGAACCTTGAACTGGTTGGTCTCATTGGCCAGCTCGGCAGCCACCCGGTCCGGGATGTTTAGCAGATTGTCGCGCACGACGCGGGCAATCTTGAAAGCCTCGTTCTTGACTGCTTCGGTACGGACCAGCTGCTTGGACTTTTCCTCGAACTCCAGTCTCGCCAGGCGGGCCATGTAGGCCTCGCGCAGCGTGCGAGCCTGCTGGAAGGTCGCGGTGCGCGGCTCCGTCTGCTCCGGCTCCGGCGTCGGCTCCGGCCGCGGAGGTGGAACTGCCGGCACCCGCTGCTGGGACTTGTCCGTGTTCGCGGTCCATTCTTCGTCCGCTATCTCGGGAATAAGCCGAGCTTTCCCAGTCGCACCAAACACTACGGAGCGCGAAAGCCGGCCAACCTTCACGGCCTTGCGCACAGCCTCGTGCGACACCCCGCGGCGCCTGGAATACTCCGTCAGGCTGACGCTTTCGTCGCTCAAGCCGCGATCTCATCGAACGACCGGCCGTCACCCTCAAGCGTCGCCTTCTTGCCGGTGAACTCCTGCCAGCGCCGGATGATCACGTCGACATACTTGGGCTCGAGCTCCATCAGCCGCGCCACGCGCTTGCTCTGCTCGGCCGCAATCAAGGTCGAGCCGGAGCCGCCAAACAGGTCCAGCACGGTCTGCCCGGTCTTGCTGCTGTTGAGGATCGCGGCCTCGCATAACGCGACGGGCTTCATGGTTGGGTGCAGGTCGTTTTTCTTGGTCCGGTCAATTTCCCAAACACTCGGGACCACGACCTCAATGACATCGGTCGCGCCCTTTGATCCGTGAAACTCGTGCTTGTGGTTCCAGCCGTACAGCACCGGCTCATAGTCGCTCGACCAACCATAGATGATCGGCTCATAGATCGACTTGTAGTCGCTGTTGGAAAGGTTGAGGTGCTGCTTCTTCCAGATAATCAGGTTGCGCCACTTCAGCCCGACATCCGTCATGGCGTTCATCAGCCAGTCGATGCCCAGCCGGTAAAAGCAGACGTACCAGGCTCCGTTGCAATACTGGCTGATGGCGGTCGCCACGTCGCGCAGGAACTTCTCGCCCTCTTCCTTTGACAGATTGTCGTTCGCGATGACGTCGTGCTTCGACCGCGTGTTGCCTTGCCCGTCAATCGCCCCGGTAAAGTTCATCAGGTAAGGGGGATCCGTGAAAACCATGTCCGCCCGCTTCCCGCAAAGCAATCGATCGACGTCGTCCAGGTTGGTAGAGCTGCCGCACATCACCCGGTGCTTGCCCAGCAGCCAGACATCGCCAGGCTTTGACACCGGCTCCGGCTGAACCTCCGGCACCTCGTCAGGATCGGTCAGCGCCTCAGACGGTTCCCCGTCCTCGGCCAGCAGGTCCTCGAGCTCCTCGTCGCTGAAACCAATGACGGACAGGTCATAGCCTTCGCCGCTCAGCTCCTGCAGCTCCTGCGCCAGCAGATCCTCGTCCCAGCCGGCATTGAGCGCGAGCTTGTTGTCGGCCAGGATGTACGCGCGGCGCTGCGCGTCCGACAGGTGGTCCAGCACGATGACCGGTACCTGGTCGAGTCCGATGCGCTTGGCCGCGGCGAGACGGCCGTGCCCAGCGATGATGCCGTCGGCGCTGTCCACCAGGATCGGGTTCGTGAATCCGAACTCGCGGATCGATGCCGCAATCTGGTCGACCTGCTCGTCGCTGTGCGTGCGTGCGTTCTTGGCGTAGGGCTGCAGCCGCGCGACGGGCCAGAGCTCTATGCGCTCGGCCATTGCGGCTATCGGTTGAGTTATTGCCATAGTTTGAATTTTCGGGTGCAACCCGGTTGGTTAGTGGTCACTAACTTTACGTCGCGCGGGGGAACGACC
>JACCDU010052202.1_pt1 | contig 38362 bp, 57 predicted proteins | sample 7446081 | NCBI WGS metagenome assembly JACCDU01 (sample SAMN15323447, study PRJNA562643) | freshwater metagenome | isolation source: river surface water | place: USA:Blue River Watershed | collected 2017-08-17
GGGGTTTGCAGCGTTTGGGGCGGGTTGGTTGGCCCCGGGTTGATTGGGCCGGGTCGATTGGGCGGGGCGGGGCGATTAGCCCCCAGATCATGCCAAACCAGGGCAAAACGGGCAGATTTTGTACTACTTTCGGCGCTCAGACCGCCCCAAAAACCGATACTCGGCCCATGCGAATTAGGGTAAACCCTGTAATACTGTATGCCCGTACAGTAATACTAGGGCCAAAAAAACCCATAAAGCCACTACGCATTTCGGAAAAAAAATTTTGAAAGAAAAAAAATGCCTAGTCAGGCTAGGCAAAATATTTCCCCTTCCCAAAATCTGGCAAAAATATTAAAAAATTTTGTCAAGCCTTCTCAAATTTTCTGACAAGATTTGTTGGTGGCTTCCAAAAACTTTCGTCAATCCTGTAAGAAATCACATCGTTTTTCTGTGATTTGTAGCCAGAAGCGTATGCGGCTCTGGCAACTTGAAGTGCTTTGGCTTTTGTATCAAATGGCCCTTGCGAACCCCAATACCAGCCTGATGATTTCTTGACGAGTGGCATTATTTTAGGAATCTGAGCTTGTATTTGGTGGAATCTGCCAGATCAAGCAATTCATCCACGATGTTTTGCAGTTCGCTGTCTTGCGGAAATCCTGGCATCTTGCGATAGCTTTCAATTTGGTCACAGACGTACTGAACGAGCGCCAAACCATTTTCACCCAGAAAAAGTGCCTTTTCCGCGAAAATTATTTTGGAATATCTGCCTTGGTATGCCTCAATGAATTTGTCAGCCAAGTCATCAAGACCATCGTAGAAGTCGCCCAAAGCCATGTGCTGTGAGTAGCTGTCAGTGCCAAGATGGTGGATATGCCCTGCTGTCACGCCGTTAAGCAGACACATTGCAAACTCTCCCATCACATTGGATGGTGCTTCGTTGATGCTGAATTTCATGGTGGATTCTCCTTCCATCATTGTATAACCGTAACGTCTTTTGAGCGAGAGCGCAGTTTGTTGCGTGTTTTCTCAATCATGCGCTCGTATTCTGATCGACTGACTGATGTGCGCTGTAGGTGATGCCACTCTAAAACCTCGTTAATGGCTTTAAGCCCTGTTCCTGTGAGCAGCATCTTACCTGTGGCTTCAAATCGCTTGGCGGCTTGTTTAAGCTCGATCTCAGCCATCATGCAATCAACCAGTGCTTCAGGGCCAATGCCGCTTCTTGCCATAACCTGACAGATGTTGTTCATATCTACCAGTTCTTGCCACGTTTGAAGCGTAGCTTTGCCTGTACGCATAGCCTCAATGGCTGCTTTTTCGTTGCTTTTAAGCTGGTCAAGGCAATCGTCTGTTGTGATGCCAGCGCCAGCAATAGCATGAGCTATGGGGTCAATCAGTTCATATACCTTGCGGCGGCAAACTTTTCTCATGTGTTTCCCTTGCTCGGATGGCGGCGGCATACTGAAACAGTAGCTCCGCAATAAAGTTTTGCAGTTTTCTGTCTCCACTTAGGCCACCCAAGTCCGTGGACTCAATCAGCTTCGCACAAGCCTCACGCTCATCAGCACGGACAAGGGCTTCAAAGACTTTAAGCTCGGCGGGTTCTGCCGTGATAATTTCCCCCCAGCTTGATGTGTTTCCATCCACATCCATGCCTGCCTCACGGGCCATGTCTATCGTGTCTCTCATGTGTTCTTCTCCAAAAAATCTTCGCACTTGCGCTTCCAGCCCCACGAATCCTTGAGCCAGTAGACGGGTGCGTAAAAGCGTGGTTTGTGCAGCATGGCGCAGATCAGTGTTGGCTTAGGAAGTGCTCTCATGGTGGCGTGTTTGCACTGATCGCAGTGTTGAGTTTTCATGGTGTGTTCTGCTCCCGCAACGTGGCTTCGATGGCTCGGACAAACTCACGAATGTGATTGCTTGGGGTGATAACTGCATCCCAGATAGCGTCAATCTGCTCATCCGTCAGCGGCTTGCGCTGTGCTGCGGCTTTGATTGCACAAGGCTTGCAACGTGAAGCCCTTTTATCAACGCCAATGACCTCAGTGTTACAACCACAACAGGTCATCATGTAATTTCCCGGTGCATAGCCGTATGCTTTCAGGTGCTCCCACTGTTCAGGCTCCTGCACAGGTGCTGCGGGTGGGGTGGTGTAGAGAGGCTGGGCCGTGGGGCTGCGCGGCTGTTGGTGAACTAACTGCCATTCGCCGCCCTCACGTTTCCAGCGCCACGCCACCGGCTCCTGCACAGGTGATGGCTCAATCCAAAACAACTCTCCAATCTGCTCTGCCGTATAGTCGCCAAAGTTATTGGCGCTCCATTTGACCAGCGTCTTGCCAGTTGTGGAAGTGGCCCACACGGTGCAAAGCTCATCAGTCTCAATACACCGCAAGACATCGCCTCGGCGCAGTTTCACAGGTTCCTGCACAGGTGCTGAACGGGCTTGCTTGATGGCGGTGATGGCGTCAACACACTCGTTCCAATATTCCACAGTCAAACGCTCTTGCTTAGCGTCTTCGAGCATGTGCTCCAACGCCTCCAGCGCCAAGTCCAATGCTTTGTCTTTATCCATTATTCTTCTCCTGCACAGGTGCTGCGGGTACGCCAGCGCCATCGCAAACAAAGCACTCTTGATCTGTGCCTATGTCAGGATCACGCACCATTCGACCTGAGCCATTGCAGTTGCCACACGCCACCGGCTCCTGCTTCTCTGATTGCTCGATGGCGGTGCGGAGGGCGGTGTGTGCGGCATTGGCTTTGTCAACGCCTGCGCCTGCCCAATGCGGCGTAGTCCATTGTTCCAACGCCTCCAGCGCCAGCTTCATTGCTTCAATGGTCACAGTGGAGCCTCTTCATGGTTATCTGGGTTGAACTTGGGGACTTTGTTGCCCTTGTCTTTGGGGTTTGGGAATGGTGGGAAAGGCCACATCATGTTCCCCTTGTGCCCCAATCGGGCATCTTTTCTTTGGCGGCAAGTGCTTTGAGTTCCAAAAACAATACATCCAATTCTTGGTTGTTGAATCTGTTGCTGCAATAGCAACCCCAAAAGTAAGCTGCCTCTTCCCACAAGCATTCCTTAAACAGCCTGTCACGCACAAATGCGCCAGGGCTGTTGGGCATATACAGTTTTAGTGGGTTTTCAATCTCGGCTCTCATAGCCGCTGCAATAGCTGCGTAGTTCATATTTGTCCTATCTTGTTTAGTGTCCACTCAAGCAGTTGTTGCTGAGTAATGTCATAGTAAGCCACAAAGCCTTTGCTGCCTAGCCCGTGAAAACCCTTATCCCCACGGTGATGTTCCACACACAAAGGTATTAGGGTTTTGTAGTCGCCTTTGCCCCAACCACCTTCTCTTAGGTGATGTAGTTCCACTAGCCCCGGCTCATGATCGCCGTAAAGGTGGTGGCACAGCGCACAGCCAAGGCTTGCTACGGCCTCTTTATGCTTCTTCTCTGCGTTCTTCAATCGTAACTCCGTTCGTGCCGGCCCAATACAGCAGCCACTCGGTAAAGCTAATGGCTTGCTCTTTGGTGAACCGTCTGCTTTGGTGGCCTAGCTGGACAACTCGTTCGCCATCAATGCTTGGCATGATTTTGCTAATGCTGGACATTTCGCCACTTTCGTGCGCCCACTGGTCAATCAGAAATCGTTTCCACGACTCTGCTGTCCAGCGGCTACCGTGTAACTTTGCTTGTTTGGCAATCTGACCAATGATGCTGTGGTACAACTTCTCTTGGTCGCGGCTTTTCATGTCAGGTGTCATAAAGCGCCAATTATGCGTAAAGCGTCTTCAGGGCCATCAATGCGGTGCAAGCTACCACCTATCCAATTTCCAAAAAAGTCTTGCTGTAGCCTCGTTAAAGCCTTTTTAGGGCCATCCTTGATCTCGACCAAGAATGTCTGGTTGTTGTAGCCCACCAAAAGGTCAACAGGTAAGCCAATGACCCACACATAAGCACCTGCTGCTCTTAATGCCGAAACAATCTGCGCTTGGTTAGCGTCTACACGGGCTGCGTACCTCATATTAAATTCCTATTTTGTAATCTTTAAAAACAGCACCTTTGCTGGCATCACCTTTCCAGCATTCTTTAACCCAACCACGTTTACCAGATTTATATGTACGCCAATGCCCTCGAACTTGATGCCTTCTTGGGCTTGCATGAGTGCCACCTTGTGGATCATTTTTTTGCGTTGGTGGTTCAATGATGACTGTGTGCCAATCAAACTTTAATGCAGGTTTTCCTTTAGCTATACGTTTTTGATTGATAAAAGTTCGTTGTGGTGTTGGTCTATATCCTTGAGTGTGTTCAGCTAATTTAATTAAAACTGCAAGCACCATACGATGAACTTGTTTTATATCATCAAGATTAATTTGCTTATCTTTTCGATAAACCTTAAAACCATCAGCAGTTGCCACATAAGCAAAAGGTGGAAAATATTTACCACCGTGATACATTGAACAGCCGCTAACAGTTATTGATTGATCGCTTTTAGCAAGCATCAACATAAAGTCTTTACCTGTAGTATCTAAACCAGCAATGCCAGTGCGCTTTGAAGGTATGTTCATTAAAAATTCAGCAGGAACTTTCATTGCTAATGTGCTGTCCATTTGTCCAACATCAAACCACAAAGCCGTTTCAGGCTCTGGAGCATAACGAATAGCTTTTTGAATAAGAGGAGTCATAGCAAGGCATCCTCTGCGTCATCACGCTTTTGATTTTCATATTCCTTGATCTGTTTGCGTGTCCAAGGTATTGGGCCAGATGGTGGTGGAAAGGGCCAGTTCATTCAAGTTCTCCTGATTGCAGTTTTGCCATGTACGACCGAATGCGCTGTACTGAGCCAATGCCGTAGCGTCTTTCAAGGTATTCAATGCGTTCGGCAGTCAACACCCTGCATTTAAGAGTCTGATAGGTGGAAAACAAAATTCTTGCTTCGCCCAACTCAATCATGTACCTGTCGCCTTCGTCTGATATTGGTCTTCTTGTCATTTAATCACCGCAAAAGCAAGGTATCGTTTCATCGTTGCCAAAAAAATCTGTTTGGTCTTTGGCAAACTCCATCATTTGAGCGTAGCTTGGTCGGTCTTTGCAAAACCTACCGTTAATTTTTGCCTCTTGTTTTGCCCACCAAACAGCGCGTTCAGGTTGATGCTGGATGATGCTCAAAATTTGATTGCCACCTTTCATAAAGCACAAATCGCAGTTGCCAAGGGTTGTAACCTTGTTTAGAAATAACAAACCAAGATCAAAACTTTGTGATTTCCAAAAGTCTTGAACTTGTGCTTGTGTAACGCCAGTAATTGCCAAAGGTGCGTGTAGGCTTTTTCGCAATTTCACCACCCGTTTTGGTTCGTCTGCTCTAATCCCTGCAAAGGTGTCAAATTCTTTGTGACCAATGCTTTCCATGTAACGCGCAATAGGAACAATCTTTAACTCTGTTGTGCAAAAACGCATAACTGAATTGGGCAAAAATTTCTTTCGCGAAATCATTGCTTCAAACGGTTCGCCATTCCTGCTGGCTGTCTCGTAAGTCACTTCTGTCCATCTATCTTTGGTTTCTTCAGCATCCCTGTACTCAAGCCACACAATCGGCACATTCCAATTGGTTGAGCAGTCATGCACAAATTTCAAGGTTGCTTCGTCTTCTTTGCCTGTATTGGCAAAACAAACAACAGCGTCTTCAGGCAAGCTCATGTCGTGAGCCTCAAGCACTTTGTAAAGCATATAAGCAGATGTTCTGCCACCGCTAAAGCTAATGCAAGTTGGCTCAAAAATTTTGTATGGATTGCTCATAATTGACTTGGGTAAGGGTTAAGGGCAATCAAGCCCCACTTCATTTGCGGGTACTTGCGAACAATGTTTGTCTTTTGCAGACGCTGGATGCTGGCCCAAACTTGTTTTGTTGTCCAGCAGGTGATTTCTTCAATCTCTTTGCTGGACAGTTCGCCGTGTTCAAGCAACTTTTTAAGGGCGTAAGTTCTTGTCATGCCGTTAACAATCTCCATGCTGTTGCTGCACACAATGGGACTTGTCCATTGCCAATGGCTTTAAGTCTGTCCACCCTACAGGCCACCCCATCATGTATTCCACCGCCGCTGCTGGTGGGTACTGCCAGTTCTTCAGCACTCTGAAGTAGTCTGGCAAACTGTTCGTTGCTCCACGGCCCGACTTTTGTTGCGCTTGTATTGACCTGGCGCCTCTGCCGTCCCTGGCGCACGGAGTTGGCAACAATCCAGATGCGCTCCCTCTGATGGTTTGCTCCAACGTCTGCTGCTCCCAGCACTCCCCATCGCGCATCAAACCCCATTGAGGCCAGGTCTCCGAGAACGGTTCCAAGCCCCCGAGAAGTGAGCATTGGTGAGTTTTCCACGAGCGCGAATCTGGGTCGAACTTCGCGAATGACCCGCGCCATTTCTCGCCACATTCCGCTGCGTTGTCCGTCGAGTCCGTCACCTCTCCCGGCAACTGATATGTCCTGGCATGGAAACCCGCCAGATACAACGTCAACAATTCCTCGCCACGGTTTCCCGTCAAAGGTTTGAACGTCATCCCATATCGGGAAAGGCGGGAGAACTTTGTCATTTTGTCTTGCGGCAAGTACACAAGCTGCGTATGGCTCCCATTCAACGGCACAGACTGTTCGCCATCCAAGGAGGTGTCCACCAAGTATGCCTCCACCAGCACCTGCGAAAAGAGCCAACTCATTCATAACCACCTTTCATGTTTTTGCAAATTGTCCACAGTTTGTTATTTTTTGTCATTGGTAGATACCCTAGGCTTTTTTTAAGACTTGGTTGATTTGTTGACGGATGTGGTCAGGCATAGGAGCAGCCTTTTCCCGGTCAGCCGCAATCTTGAGCAGCACAGGGTCAGGGCCAGAGTGTTGGGCAGGGACTGTTGTTCGGGCAATGTCAGCAGCCTGTTGGGCAAAGGTAGGCTTAGGTGCTACCCACTCTGCCTTAAACCCCGTCCAACCTCTTTCAACGCATTCGGTAATTGCCCTTGCAAGCGACCAACTGGCTTTGTCTGCCTCCCGCTTGATTCCAGCCAATGCCGTAACAGTTACCGGGGCTTTCTTCGCTTTGCGTAAGGCAAGGAAGTCTGCCCACACTGATTCTTCAACATTGACAGGACAGACAGCGATAGCTGTCTCTTTCTTTGGTTTATGGTTATTGGTTATTGGTTCTTGGTTATTGGTTGCTATTGGGGTAGCAATGGGGGGGCTATCACCACCCTTTAGCCACCTCTTAGCCGCCCCACGTTTTCCGTCTTCACTAAACTTTCGATACTTGGCAATCTCATCGTCAGCCCTTGGGTTTATGTACCCATCCTCAGTGGAGACAAAAAACTCATTGAGGACGGTCAAAACGTCTTGCTCATGCTCTCTCATGCCTATTTGACGAGCAATGTCCCGCTGCTTGATTGGCTGTTCATGCAAATAATAGTGGTCGAGAAGTCGGCGAAAAGCCAAATCTTCCATCTGCGAAAGATGATGGGTGTGACTTTTGTAGTCACCAATGTGAAACTGGTAAAAGTGCATTGAAGCAACTCCGCAAATCTCCCTGAAGGAAACAACGGCAGGTGGGGAGTTCACTTTTCAGCAGAGTAGCTACTCTCTGCCTAGCCGGGTTTCACAAAACTATACCACCAATCAAGCCCTTGAGAAAGCGGTAATTGGATGAGGGTTGTAATTCTGTGGTCTGCCAGTGTTCCTGGCATTAACGATGTCTTGCTTGCTCAACAACGTAAATTCCTTGCTACGCCAGTCAAAGGCATTGCCAGATGACTTGACCGACCCATCAGGCCAATACTTTACATCTTGGGTATCTTGACTTGTCTTTTTGCCTGTCAGCCTGTAGGAGTAATTGCGCTTGTCTGTCAGGCCGATGTTTTTGTATTGATCGACAACAATCAGACCTTCTTTTAGCAACTCATCCCTTATTTTTGCCGCGCTGACCTCAAACTTGTTTGTCATGTTGTTCGTGATAGTTCGGTGCGACTTCGGACCGTTCTTCAGTTGGTCGAGGTAGTACCGCTTTGCTTGTAGCATATTTCAACTTCCTTTTTTGCTGTTAATTCAATGGCTCGGGCTAAGAGGGCAACAGTAGCTGCCTCAAAGTCTCCGGGATCAAAAGTGTATTGCTTGACAGATTGGATTGCAATTACGCAAAGCTCCTGTGCGGCAATTGTTTCGTGGTGGTCTAATGTAGTCATGCTGGCGAGGTTATCATTGTTAACCAGCTTGTCTATTAGGGTATGTCCTAATGCTTTTTTGTTTGATGCGTCATAACATTGAGGCTCAACAAGACAGGAGTTCACATGAACACAACATTTCTTACACGGGTTCGCAACTTGTACTGCGTAGATGGTGTGCCAGTTAGCACACAACGACACAACTGCCGACAGTGGATTAAATCAATCCGCTTTCTTGGCGACAAATGGCTGCTTGCCAAACCAATCAATCGTAAAAGTTAAGGTGTTCAGCCAACCTATTTAATGGCTGTTTTTTTAGGAGAATGAAATGGGCTTTGTAGCTTCTGACAGTGGTGGTGGTAACTTCAAACGTGTGCCTTCTGGCGTACACATTGGTCGTTGCTATTCGTTAATTGACCTTGGCACACAGTTGTCTAGCGGTCAGTATGGAGAGAAATTGCAGCACAAGATTCGTGTTGCCTGGGAGTTGTTTGGTGAGGATGAGGAAGGCAAGCCTTTGACCGTTGATTTTGACGGTAAAGAAATGCCTATGACCATTAGCAAGTCATACACCTTGTCTCTCAGTGAAAAAGCATCACTGCGTAAAGATTTGCAATCTTGGCGTGGTCGTGAGTTTACTGATGAAGAAGCCAAAGGCTTTGACATCAGCAAGTTGATTGGTGCTTACTGCATGGTCAACGTGACTACAAGTGAGACAAACGGCAAGACGTACAGCAACGTAGCCAACCTTACCCCCTTGCCCACAGCATTGAAGGCCAGCAAGCCAGCGCCTGTCCACGACACAGTGATGTTTGACTTGGACAATCCTGATTGGGCTGTGTTTGACACGTTCCACGACAAGCTCAAGGACGCTATCAAACGTAGCCCTGAATTTGCCAAAGCTGCGGGTCACACTGTTGCGCCTACTGGTTTTAGTGACGAACCTGATTTCTGATATGATAAATACAACAGCTACCTTTAGCGGGGGAAAAGACGATTCATCACCGTTCTGCTGTTGTCTTTTAGTGATGATTTCCACCAATGATGAGGTGCGACATGAAAACAATTCAGCAAAGACTTGACGACAAATCTTTTTTTGTTCCGTTTTGCGGTTGCAAAATATGGACAGGAGGAAATGTTCCAAGAGGATATGGAGTTATTCATTACAAGGGCAAACAAAGATATGCCCACAGAGTTCAATACGAATTAGCCTATGGAGAAATACCTAAAGGATTTTTTGTTTTGCACCAATGCGATGTTCCATCTTGCATCAATCCAAATCATCTTTTTCTTGGATCGGCAAAAGACAATACGCAAGATATGCTGAAAAAAAACAGATGCAATCCAGCAAAAGGTGAAAAAACTGGAAATGCCAAATTAACTTGGAAACAAGTAGATGAGATAAGAAGCCAATACATTCCTTATCATCGAAAATTTGGTGGAGGAGCGTTGGCTAAAAAATACAAAACAAATTCGTCAACAATAACTAACATTGTTGCTAACAAATATTGGACAAAACATGACATCACTTTATGAGATTGCCACATCGTTTCGTGAACAACTTGATAACCTGTTTGATCCAGAAACAGGTGAGGCTTTGCCAGCGTTTGACGAGTTCCGGGTCATGCTCGGTAACAAAGCAAACGCTGTCGCTGCCTACGTCCTTAATTGCGAGTCAGATGCTGAACAAGCAAAAGCCGCCATCAAGCGAATCAAAGCCCTTCAAACGGCCTACGAGCGCAAAGCAGAGAAGTTGAGGGAATACCTTGCCGAGAACATGAAAACGGCAGGAATCCACGAAATTAAGGCTGCTGACGGGTCTTTTGTGGTTAAGTTATATCTTGACCGTGACGAGTCTGTTGTCATTGAGGATGGTGCTAAGTTTGCGCCTGAATTGTGCAACGACCCCAAGCCACCAGAGCCAAGCAAAACCAAGATCAAGATTGCCATTCTTGCTGGTGAGCCTGTAGCTGGTGCTTACATTGTTCGCAAAGATCGTTTAACCATCAAATGAGGTCACTATGAAAAAAGTCATCATCGCTCTTACGCTTGCCGCATCTGCCACAGCAGTGTGGGCAACTTGCACCACTCACACAATCATTCAGGGTAGCCGCATGGTTACTTGCACCACTTGCTGTTACGGCCCTGGTAACTGCACCACCACCTGCTTCTGATTTTTGGGCCGAAAGCGGATGTTGCAACGGGGGTGAGTCCCGACTGTGGGGAGACTTCCCTGCCCACAGCGCAATGCAGCGAGTAGGCCCACCTTACAAGGATAAGACATGAAACTAAAAGATTTTTTTGGCGGTCATCCTTTAGACCTTTTCCCAAGGGTTAGGAAAGACGATCCCATCACATCATTTGAAGCGGCAGACTCAATTGTGGAAGCTGCATCCAGACACCACAAAATCATCCTTGAATGCTTGCAAAACAACGGGCCACTTGGCAAAGATGGCATTGCAAGGCTAACGGGTCTTGATGGCAATCAAGTTGCTCGGCGCATGAATGAAATGAAAGTTATGGGCATGGTGTTCTTAACTGGCAAGACAGTCAAATCAGATTCAGGGCGTAACGAAAGAGAGTGGACAGTATGAAAATGATTGAAGTTTGGGAAACAGACGATGGCAAGACATTTAAAAGCATCACAGAAGCAAGGGTGCATCAAGAATGTCTGAAATATTTGCCTGAGATTGAAGCATTCATTGAATCAGATGCTTGCAATTACAAAGGCAAAGCGGCAAAAACAATCATCAAAAGCGCAATAATTTCTTGGGTATTTTGGAAGGCTGATGGAGGCAACAAATGAAAGAAACACAATCGTTTGGCATGACAGAGTTTCAGGTCATGCAGTGGGCAGAAGCAAGAGGCATCTACGCAAACGGCACAGCATTAGGCCAAGCAAAAAAGACGCTTGAAGAAGCTGGTGAATTGCTTGCCGCAGTAGCCAGTAATGACCGTGCAGAAATTGCCGATGCCCTTGGTGATGTCATGGTCACACTGGTCAACGTAGCCGTGCTGTGCGACATGGATTTGCGCCAGTGCTTTTACAAGGCTTACAAGGTCATTGAGCCACGCAAAGGCTACATGAACAAGAACGGTCAGTTTGTGAAGGAGTCGTGATGATTTTTGACCTTACTACTTCTGCCCTTGACAAACAAGTCTCTGGCGACCATTACAAGAACAAAGCCATCCAGCCTGTTGTCTACATCCACGCAAACAATCTTGGATTTTGTGCCGGTAATGTAGTGAAGTACGTTACTCGCTACAAGGACAAAGGCGGTATTGCTGATCTTGAGAAAGCCAAGCACTACATTGAGTTGCTTATTCAGCTAGAAACAGAGCAATCTCAGCCTGACGCCGTTTAACGAGCCCAGGCAGGACTTTGCCACCACCCTTAGTCCAAACCATAAAAGCCTCCGCAGCACCCTCCCAATCGCCTCTATTGGCCTTCATTCGGATGGTGCTGCGCTGTAGGTTTCCTAGCCCTGCATTGAAGGCAAAAGAGACAAGAGCGTCAAAGCTGCCTTGACGCCCAACCACGCTGGGAACAAGTCGTAGAACACCACGTTCAAAAGTCTCGACATCTTTTCGGAATAGCGCATCGATTTCATCTTTGCTCCAAATGCGGAAGTCCTCTATCTGCAAAGGCATTTCTTTGCGAATCATGGCTGTTGGATTGGCGGGTGTACGCACCACAGGCAATTTGATTTGCTCTTGATATAGCACATGACCATAGCCAATGGTCCAGATGTGAGCAGGGCAGAGGTAGGGCTTATTTCTAAACCCTTCGTACCTGTGCATCAGGTCTTCACCTGCCTTGCTCAGTTTCATGGCTTTGCCTTGCAGTTATCAAAGTGGTAGCGCCTCATGTTGCCGCCACCCCCACTGATTTGGCAATGTGGACACTGAACAATTTCACGTTTACCTTTGCAAGCCTCGCTTAGTTTTGCTCGATAGTCTGGATTAGCAAGTCTTTTTGCAGCACCAGCAACGTATGTTTTTTTGTTTCTTTTGGAACCAGTTGCGCCGTTGGCGTTTGGGGCTTTGTTGTACAAAAACCCATTCCATATTTCAAGCACAGCAGTTTCAAGTTCCCTTGCTTCTTCAATGGTTTTGGTTTCTTTAATTACTTTAAAGTCAAACACATCCACGCCGTATTTCTTTGCGTCTTCTGCATACCCTTGATAGTGCAAAAACAAACCAGTTTTGATGTATGACTTGTGGTGTATCAAACGCAGTTCTATGTGCTTTGAGCTGCCAATGTAGGCTTTGCCGTTTTGCGTATTAACAACTGCGTAGATACCAATGGTCATTTTTTACTCCAAGTTCTTGATCCAAACCAAAACCCTAGTATACCACTGAGCATAGCCATTTCATCTGAACTAAAAACAAGTTCAGAGTAACGAATTACATCATCCATGCTTTGGATCAAATGCGGATGGTTGTACATATACCAGCACATAAACGCATTGACCAAAACCAACTCAATCACAAAAATGTAGGTCACTGTAGGACGCACAGTGCCAACATAGTTAGCCACCCATTGGCTAGACTTTTCAAGCACCTTCTCGTCATGTCTAAGGGCTGCTTCAGTCATCTGGGCATCAGTCTGCATTGCCACCTGCTCGGTGCGGATTTCCTCAACACGGGCTTGAGCCGCAAAGCCAGCAGCGGCTAGTTGCAGTTCACGCTCGGTCTGGACTCGAGCCAATGCCAGTTCATGCTTTTGGTCTGCTTTGTTTTGGAAGTATTCCAGCAGCTTTGGTAGGCCAGAAATCAACAAGCCACCAAGGGTAGAAATGAGAGATAACATTTATGCGCTCCTTGCATCCATGAGAATGTAGACGCCAAAGCCTACCAAAAGAAAAATCAGTATTACGCAACCGACTACGATAATAATTTCCAAAAGTTCTTCACGATCTTGCTTTGCCCTTAATGCACGATCACGGGCAATCTGTGCGTCAATCTTGTCTTGCTTATTCATTTCAGCAACACGGGCCATGATGGAATTCCATACGTCCATGTTGTTGGGGAAGAACAGACCTTTGACCTGTTCCTCAAAATCTTTCTGTGCTTTTAGGTCAAGTTCAATTTGAATGGCTTTGCCCATGTTGGAGCCACCACTGCTTTTGGCTTGGTTTAACGCTTTGGTGACTTCATGCTTTTGCTCAAAGTATTTGCCAAGCAATGGGCCAAGACTCCGAACATCATCCACTGTTCCTGAGACTTCTTTAATCATGGCAACCGTCTTTTGAACAGCAGCCATGCCAGCAAGGGCCAATGTGATCGGGTCCATTATCTCAACACCTCAATAAAGATTTTGGCGCACCAAATAAAGAGGCCAACTAAAAAGGCCGCAGCAACAAAGCTGACAGCCCAATCTTTCATCTCAGTATCCACACAGCCGAAAAGATTGTGCCGCCCATAGACAAGATCATTACGCCAGCAGTCTTAATTAAGATGCTTTCTAAACGCTTTAACCGTGCGTTAATTTGCTCATAACGAATGGCGCAGACTTCTTCATGTGTTGAAAGTCTCGCGTCTGTAGCGTCAATCGTGCTCATCTCATCAAATCCTTGTTGGCAAGTAATCGAGTGTCGTCAGGCTTAAATTTTAAAGCCTCATCAATCTCTTGTCTTGCCTTATCTTTGTACCCAAGATGCCAAGCAGCAATGCTGCAAAGATCGTGTGGCTTGTCAGACCATGCTGACGGGTCCATCGTGTAAACCTCTAGCTTTTGGGTGATTTTGAGCGCCCTAGTCGCGGCAAAGTAGCAAGTCTCCCAATCCTTATTATTGTAGGAAAACATGGCGTAATCTACCCAAGGCTCACGGGTGTTGGGTTCTTCAAGGCAAGCGCCCTGATACCACTTTTCAGCCTCTTTAATTTCACCTAAGTTTTCGTGTGATTTGCCCAACAGCCTCATGGCATAGCATCGCTCATGGCTCCAGCTTGCTTGTGGCATTGTCAGGTAGTTTTTGAGCGCAGGGATAGCTTCTTGCCAATGAGAATAGAACGTCAATTCTCTGGCGTAATAGAAAGCATTTCTGTGGCAGTACGGGTCTTCTTTAACAGCCAACTCTAGCAATGGCAGATACTGGCTGCGCGACTTTTTGTCATCAGGATGATGGCTAACAAGCAACATATCCGTATGTGCGTACACTTCAGGCACTCTGGCGTCAGCACGGATACATTCATGGATTGGATGATGCCAATGGTAGCCGTGTCGGTGATGTATCTTGTCGCTGTAAAACACAACGCCGTTGCTCCAATCAAACTTGTAGCGCAGTCGTGTTGTGCCTTCTGTCCAAAGTCTTTCTACCTCTTGCCGCCATCCTGGCTCTAGCACCTCATCTAGGTCAAGGGAAATGCAGACATCGTAGTCTCCGGGAATCAATGCAAGTGCTGTGTCACGGGCTTTGTCAAACCGCCAAGGCTTGACGCAGATTTCGTGGACAACTGCTCCGCAATTGATGGCAAAGGCTTGTGTGTTGTCGGTAGAGCCAGTATCCGCAATCAGAATTAAATCAGCATCTTTGGCTGACTCGCAGAAACGCCGAACAAACTGTTCCTCGTTTTTACTGATGGCATATACCGCAATTTTCATGTCTTATCCTGTTTAAAAGAAGGCAAAGAAATTACCTGTGTTTGTCGCAGGGGGAGCCACTACCGTACCGTTGATATAACTCACCGACAGATAGTCAATGCCACCGCCAGCCGTGAAACTCAATCCTGTGTTGTTACCAGCATCTGTTGAGTTAGCGCCCATCAACCATGCAGTGGACTTCTGCAAGGTGGCCTGAGTGGTGCTTGCGCTGCCAAGCTGCAACAGATTACCTGCTGTCCCGTTGATGCTGAAGCTGGTGAACTCGTTGGTCGTGTTGCTCTGAAACTGGATGCGACCAATGGCTGTATTGGTAAGCCCTGCGAACTTGTTAGAGCCTGTGACTGTCAGAGTACCTACACCGCCTTGGTTCAATGTAGGATAGGTCTGGATGCCACCACCAGCAAAGGTCTTGGCAGATGCGCTTGTCAGGCTGATCGTGCCTGTGCCTGTAACTGTTAGGTTTGTGGATGTTGCACAGTTCCAAATTGTTGCGGTATTGGGAGCAAGAGTCCACGTTCCATTTATTGAAAGTGACCTTGTATTTGTATTTGATGAATCAAAACTTCTTGAACCGCTGTTTGTTGATGAAAGTGTGCAATTAAATCCACCATCACTAAAAGATCCGGAAGTGAGAACCAAGGCTCCTGATGCTGAAGTGTTGTTGTTTGTAAACGCATCCTGAAATGTTACCGATCCACCGGGGCTGTTAATAGTGATCGCTTGCGTAAACGTCTTACCAGCACTCGTAATCGTCTGACTGCCACGACCGGCAAAGGTCATAATACCCGCACCCGTCAACGTAGTGCCAGTGCCGTTGATCCAGTTGCCGTAGATCGTTGGTGTCTGCGTACCTGTTGCCAGAAACATTGTGTTGCTGGTACGGGCAGACATATCAATCGTGCCGATGTTGTAGGCGGCGTTAATGGTAGCCGTAGAACCACTGGTCGGTAATGTGCTGTCAAACACCGCCGTGTCTTGAGCCAACGGGAAAGCTGCAAATGTCTGTGTTCCGCCTGAAGTCAAAGCCCATGCACTTGTAACTGTGCTAGGGCCACTCCAGTTTGTGCCTCCACTATTCACCCAATACACCGTCTTAGCCGCAGGAAACGTAATCCCGCTGTTGCCTTTGCAGTCACCCAAGCGAGTACCACTGACAGGAGCAGCAGCGCCAGCAATGGTAATGTCACGGAAGTCAATGTCGGTCAGAGACGCAACGGCAGCGCAGGTGAGTGTGCGTGTTGTGCCGATAACGTCTGAGCGCACGAACGTCCGCATGGTCGCGTTGGTTCCAGCAGAGAGCGTCAGAGTGCCGTTGATGGTTTGGTTGGCAGAGATAGACAGTGGAGAAACACCAGCCGACACCCTTCCAGCAACAGAAAAATTGTTAAAGGTGTTTGCGCCTGTAATTTCGCTTATGGGCGTTGATGATGTTGATGCTACGTTGTAAAAAGTCCGAGAGCCGCCAAAAAGCCTTGTGTTGCCGTTGTTTAAATTGATTTGAGAAGTTCCAGCGTTAAAAGTCAGATTTGTTGATGTTGTGAAATCAATAGCCGTCAAAAACCCACTCAAATTAACTGTACTGCTACCAAGATTGATGGTGCGGGTGTTGCTATTGTTGGATGACAATTGACCAGCAGTGACAGCGTAGTTGTTGGTGGTGAAGGTTCCTTCTGTAACGGTAATCGAGCCAGAAGATGTCAGCGCATCAGCAAGGACAACGGTCAAAGCAGAACGGGCAACCGTAACAGGGCTTATGGTTTTGCCGTTGGTGGTTATCGTGGATGTGATGCCTCCGGTCCCTTGGAAGTTGATCGTGCCCGTGTGCGTCCACGTCATCCCGGCTGCAACGGTCAAATTCCCATTTACTTGCAGGTTCGTGCTGCCTGCCAATGTTCCTGTAAAACCAGTAAAAGTAAGGGATCTACAGATGCCTGTTGTTGTTGAAACAGTACAAGTCACCGCACCAGACGCAGCATCAAAAAACACATCATCCGCAGACGTAGGCACGCTCTGACCACCAGCACCACCAGACGTAGCAGCCCACTTAGTGCCAGCCGTGCCATCCCAGTTGGCAGTACCCCCGACCCAGAAGCGGTCAGGCATCTGTCACCTCGTCTACAGGAGGGGCAGTCACAACAGCGATCCAGTTTTCCACACGCTGCTGCTTCATGGCTTGGATTTCTTCAGCGGTAAATGTTTGGTCGTCAGGCAGATGCAAAGCGTCGCGGAACATGCCGTGGGGTGTGTCAAACTCAAAGTCGATTTTCATGGTCAGAATCCAAAGTTTTTAGCAATCAAATCCCATTTGACAGCAGTGCTGTCGTAAATGAAACCCATGTAATCTTCTTTACCAGCACCAGAAGATGCTGTTGGCAAAACAAGATCGGTTGACCCTCTGAAAACACTGTTCCAACTAAACGTCTGCACGTTGTTACTTGTCATGCGGAACATCAACTTCTGACCATTCGCCAAAGTACCCGTTGGAGCATTCAGCGTAAACGTGCCAGCAGACTGAGTGTTCGCCATTGTCGCCATGTCAGTCGTATCAGCGTTCATGGTGATGCTTGTTGCATCAGCATAAGACACCACACGACTGCCGTACATAGCGCCTGTCGGTCCAGTAGGACCAATTGCACCTGCACTGCCTGTTGGACCTGTTGGCCCAGTTAAACCAGTTGCGCCTGTCGGTCCTGTAGGACCAGCGACCGTAGAAGCCGCACCTGTAGGGCCAGTTGGACCTTGGATACCTTGTGGACCTGTAGGGCCAATATCGCCTTGTGGTCCAGTAGGCCCAATAACCCCTTGTGGGCCTGTTGCTCCCGTTGGGCCAGTGGGTCCAGCCACAGTAGAAGCTGCTCCTGTCGGACCAGTAGGTCCAGTAGCGCCTTGAATGCCTTGTGATCCAGTAGGACCAGTTGGTCCTTGAATACCTTGTGCGCCTGTAGGTCCAGTGGGTCCGGCAACTGTAGAAGCAGCGCCAGTAGGTCCAGTAGGACCAGTTAAACCAGTAGGGCCAGTAGGGCCAGTAGGTCCGGCAACTGTAGAAGCTGCACCAGTTGGACCAGTAGGACCAGTTAAACCTGTTGGTCCTGTTGGACCAGCAACAGTTGATGCTGCGCCCGTTGGACCCGTTGGACCTGTCAAGCCTGTGGGGCCAGTGGGTCCAGCAACAGTGGAAGCAGCACCTGTCGGCCCTGTAGGACCAGTTTGTCCCGTTGGGCCAGTTGGTCCAACAACGCCTTGTGCGCCTGTAGGTCCAGTTGGGCCAGTAGGTCCAGATACACCACGATCAATCCTAGCCTCTACGCGAGGTTGTGGGACTACTTCAAGGTTTACGTTGTTTCCGTCAATGACGTTTACAGTTACGTTGCTCATAACACGATCACACCATCAGAACGTACAAGGAACAACAGGAAGATAATCATGTCATCTGCTGGAGTGCTACCAGAAACAGGAAACGATACCTTCACACGACCTGAATAACCCACGCAGTTCTGAGCGTTAATATCAAGCTGCGGATCAGTCGCCATCAAACCCCATGCGCCAGCATCAATTACAAGCGTACAAGTGCCAGCAACAGCAGCAATGTTTGTGACGGTCAGAGGAATAGCAGCAGGAGTTGGCGTGTAATCGGCAATGTCAAAGGTCAGCCCATTACGGGTGTCCTGAATGTTTGTGACATTGCGTCTAACGATTTGAGCATCAATGGTTGCGCCTGTAAGGTTGACGGGCAAGCCAAGAGATGTGAAAGACAAGTTCCAGTACGTTTGCTGATCCCAAACGAGTTCGCCAGCTAGGATTGGATTGTCAAAGCCCGACACTTGGGCTAAAGAGTTGCGATTAAAAATTGCCATGATGACTCCCTGTTCTCAGGTGGTGACGCTCCCCATGTACTCACAGGGCTACGGGTCTTGTCATGTATTGATGGAATTATCCCACTATTTCTTACCAGCGCAACAGCACAGCACCTGCGCCGCCACCGCCACCGCCACCGCCAGCGTTAGAATTTGCACCGCCGGAGCCTCCTGCCGCACCGCCTGAGTTGCTACCACCAGCACCGCCAGCGCCTGAAACAGTAGAAGAACTATTGCCACCCGCACTACCTGCAGTGCCGTTAAAAGCAGAACCACCACCACCACCAGGATTGGCAAACACGGCTGCACCACCACCACCACCACTAGACCACCCAGCTCCTCCAGAACCGCCACCCCAATAATATATACCTGCGTCAGGATCAATAGTACTTGGTCCTTGACCTCCAGAAGAACCAATAACATTGACGAATTCTTTTAAAAACGCCGAAGAAGTCGTTACTGTCGGTGTTGTGCCTGTACCGCCACCGGGGCCACCAGAAACAACTACAAAACTACCAAAAGAAGATGCACCTCCTGTGGTTCCGTTTGATGAAGTAGAGCTATTGCTACCCGCACTACCCGCACCCCCTGCACCGACTGTTACTGCAATGTTTTGACCGGGAGTTAAACCAGTGACCAAGCATTGCACAGCATTACTGCCGCCATTTACAACCGCGCCACTACCGCTACTTACGCCACCTTTACCTCCACCACCCCCTGCAATAACAGTTGCCATTACAGAAGTTACGCCTGCCGGAACAGTAAACGTACCACTTGCTACAAACAATTGCTGGCTAGTGCCAATAGGAATAACAACAGCGCCAGTAAGTCCGTTAACGCTAGTAACACCACCATTAGCCGCACTAGTTGCAGTGGCTGCGTTACCGCTAATGTTAATGCCCCAAGTGCCAGAAGCATCACCACCAGTTCGTGATGGGACGTTAAGGTTTGCTCTTGCATCAGAATTCGTTGATGCTCCTGTGCCACCGTTAGCAATAGGCACAGCGTTTACAAGGCCATCAGTGGCATCTAGCTGACCAGCAGTGTTTAGGTTGTTTGCAAGCTGAGAAAGATTAAATGCTTGTGTCATGTTACGTCCTTATGCTGCGCCATCTCTGGCAAATGTTTGCTGATTTAACAAGGTGAAGTTGTTATCAAACGCCGTTACCAAATTATAGTTTGATGTGCTTGCTGTGTAATCCAATCCACTGCCTTGAGCAAGCAATACGCCGTTTGCGTAAATCTCAAGCGCCAAAGGATTACTTGTAAACGGATATGTCAATGCGCCATTAACAGAATACGCAACAGTGTTTGTGACGTTAGACGCAGGGATACCAAGGTTGTTCTCTGCGTACATGATAAGCGTCATTTTGCCTGTCACGTTAGCAGGAAAACCTGTAATCGCATTGCCCGACAAATCATAGTCAATTTCACTAAGTTGAGTTCCATTCACATACAAAGATTCAAAGCCATTACGCACAGTCACATTTGTAGGATCAATAGACGATGCATTGACCAGATCATATGTGTAACGACTAAATGGCCTGTAAGCAGCGCCAGCAGCACGTTGCCTAAACACGCCAAGACCTGCTGTTGCACCAGAAATAGTGGTCGTAAACGTAATTGTCTTTGTAGACACGTTGACCGACTGAACCGTAAAGGTTGTTTGTGTAGATGCAGGGTCTGGTTGCGCTGCGGCAAAACACAATTTGTCACCAGCCTCAATGATTTGGTCGGTGGCATCTCCGTAGACAATAGTGGTTGAACCGCTTGATGCAATTGTTGTTCCAAGCACTTCATAATATTGATTTGTGCTAACTGCTCTCATGTTGTACACAACAACAATTTCACCAACAGCACAAGCCGTGTTCAGCACAACAGTTGTTGTTGTCTCCGAGTACAAAGATGTGTCTAGCAAGCAACCATTCTTAAACACAAGAATGTTGCCAACAACGTGAGTTACAGCAAATGATGTTTGACCTGCTGTAGCAACAAAAACTGACTCTGTGTAAAAGAATTGATCTTGTTCTGTAAAGCCAACTACACGACCGTAAATGTCTACTGTTAAAGTTGCTGCGGAAAAAGATTTGGAGTAAACGCCAGAGCCAAAATTCAGGAACTTTTGCAACGAAACAACCATTGACCCGTTTGTGTTGTTGGTCACATTTAACAAACCATCAGCAGAGCTAATGGCTGTTGTTCCTGCTTGTGTCAATTGTCCTGTGCGTTGGTCAAGGTCAATAAAGTTAAAGCCATCTTCCAATGCGCCCCATACGGATGAGTCATATACAGAAGTCTCTGTTGGCACAAACGCACCGCCCAAGTTTGCAAAACCAGCAGTTCCAACGGCAAAACTAAACTTGCGGTTTGTTCGGTTAGCAAACAACAGGTAATTGTTTGTTCCAAAATTACCTGCGTACCATGTGTAGTCTGAAGGATTTGGGCTACCGTTTGCCGTTGGGTTGTTTAGCAAGCCGTAGTATGTTTTGTTGCGAGGGTTTGTGCTGAACCCTGATGTGCCTGTGGCGTTGTCAGCATAAGCAACAGCAATCCATCGCTCAACATACTGAAATGTTGTTGGCCTCCAGTTAAACACAGTCGATGCTGGCGAGTATTCGCTAGTAGCAATTGGGTTGACCAGACGAGAAAACAGATACCAGTTGCCAGCAGGAATTTGCAAGTTAACTGTAGGCAATGTTTGACCAGCAGAGAATGGAACACCGTTGCTTGGCAGTGATGTAGTGCCGCCAAGAAATCGTTGCGTTGCAGTTGGTGTTGCAAAAGCTGAATACCAAATCTCAGCATACGTTGCAAAACTAGCTGTCCCCATGAATGGCTGAACCGTAAAACTAGGAACAGCCGCAGAAGGGAAGCTAGAGGTTACTGTAGGCGCTGGAATAGCACCAAAGAAAGACGGGTCAGGCAAGTCTGAGTTAGGTGCTGGAACGTACTTTGTGATGTCCTGATCGTCATACACTTGTGCGTTATATTCGTTCAACTCAAACGATGCGCCAAGGTTGCCATCAGGCAAAGACACTTCAGACACACGCATCACCCTAAATGGCTTGTTTGTCCAGCCGTAAGATGAGTTGGTCACAGTTACTACATCACCAGCATCAACCTGGATACCAACATATGCTGTGCTGAAGCTAACAATCAGGTCTTCACGGGCTTGCTCAAGAATTCTGGTTGCAAGATACTGAGCCTGAACCGAATCATTGGTCATCGCAAACTGGACAGATTGCTTGTTGATTGGCTCGTTGGGATACAGCAACTCTGCTGGTGTCTCGTAATAAACAAAGTCAGATTGATCGCGGTTCTGACCACTAGGAAACTCTGCTTCAATCTGGTTGACACTGCTTGTAATGTCGTAAGCACTAACGCGAATCTCGCCAATAATAGAGTCATCATCAAAAGCATAAGCCACTGAAGACTCTTTGTTGATGACAACACTCCATTGGCCTTGTGCTGCGTTGTATTGATTCCATGAATCGCAAACGATCATAATGGAATTGATGTTGTTTAGGCATGACTGCCCTGTATCAATAACACCATTGATGCGATAGCGAGGTTGCGTTAAAACACCTGTCCCAGGTTGTGTGTACGGAATTAAGCCATCGCTGTATGCGTTCAAAGCAGTAGCAGATGTGGCGTCTACCAAGTCTGCTGGCATAGCGCCACCGTACTTTTGGTTTGTGATGTAGTCGTACCAAACATCTCCCGGCTTTGCAGCGCCAGTACCATTAAGATAATGGCTGACAGAGTAAGTCAGGGTTTGCATACTTGTAGTCTCTGCCTCTTGGTTGTAATTCATTTTTACAATCGCAAACGCAAGACCGTTCATCTGTCGATTAGTTGCTGGCCACCGCAATTCAGATGGCAGGTCAGAACCACCCATGTATGTTGATGGCAAAGCCGCACCGTTGGCAGACGTAATGACACCAGATTCTGTTGACTTGTACAAAGCAATGAACAGGTTGCCACTGACCTTAGTGTCCACGTTACCTGCGCTGTCAGTCAGGCTAACGACCTTTGTTTGGTCTGTGCCATCAAAAGTAATCTTGCGATCACCCCAATACATATCTGTCAGGTCAAACGAGAATTGACCGTTGGGACTTATGTGCGAAATTGCCAGAACGTAGTACATCGTCTTGGCATCAGTGCTAAGAGCAGCATCTACAAACGATCCACCCATGTAAGCGTCACCATAGACCACAGGAATGCTGTTTGTTGACGATGGTGGAACTTGCTGGCGAACCCCGTTGTCTACCGCTTGATCGCCACTTGCGTTAGGAGCAAATGCGCGAGAAAGCAATGAAGACACTGCAAAGTTAATTGCAAAAGCAACTGCCATCTGTCCAGCACTTAAAGCGACCCCAGTTGCAAGACCGTAGTACGCCGCAACAATCATCGTCCCGACCATAACTATTCCTTCACGAAACTAGCGCCGACAGCTTTGTATCCGCGCTTTGTGTAATTTATCAATGGCCCATTTGCTGATACTGATGTGTAGGCACAATTCACAGCACCATCAGCAATCAGTTTACTGGCTATCTTGTCGTATTCAATCCACAACTTGCCACCAACAAGATTGTTTCTGTGTTCGTGATCCACCCACCACAACAACTCATGCAACTCCACAACATCAGGACACCAAATGTTCTGTTGCTTAATTGCTATCAGTGTCCCGGTCATGTGCTTATCAATCAAGATAAAACCACGACCATTGATGATGGCAAAAAGCAATTGCTCAACATACTTTGGTGAATGTTTTGTCGTGTCGCCAAGAACGTCTACAGGGTACTCTTTTGAGTAAGCCTCTACAAACTCTAGCAATCTTGGAATATCGTATCTTGTCGCAAGTCGGATCATATGCCGAATCGTCTTTGTGATGGTGCTTGTGTAACTGCTTGACTGCCTGATGTTGGCTCACCACCAAAGTCAAAGTATGACCCTGCAATAGATGGCACACGATTCATGCTGTTATCGCCAGGATAGAAGGCTTGCCAAATCTTAGGTGTAGTGCGAACACCGCCAACCCTGTTCTCCAAGATCGTGCGAAAAGAAGCACACGACAAGCCTACAGTGGCAATACGAGTTCTTAGCTGCTCGTTCCAATCCTCAGTGATGGAATAGTTGGAAACAATACCCTGATAGCGTTTAAAGAACTGCTGTGTAGGCGTTGTGATGATCTGGTTATTGGAATCAAGAAATCCACGCCAAATCTCTATGCGCGACCCTTTAATGTCAGAGCCTAAAACAATAGCCACATTTGTTCCATCAACACCTGTCAATGAAATGTTCAAATCAGAACTGTTGGCTTTGATGTCTCGCTTAATCTCTGACAGTTGTAGCAAGCTACCAAGGTTTGTGAATGTGATTCCATTGACCGTAATAGGCGCAGCAGCGTTGCAAAACGTATATATGTTTGATGGCATTGTTAGCCGAATAAATTCAGCTTGTCGGATAGATGAACTATCCAATGCGGTCATTATTGTTGTCATCCTGTAATGTCCTCTCTAAATACAAACGCATCATCCCAATTCACAAGTGCGCTTGATGGGTATGGCGTAAGTGTATAGGTAGGGCATCTTTCTGCCAATACTCTAAATGTGCAATTGTTACCGCAAGCTACAGCCGCACCAGATACAGGAGAGCCAATTACAGGTCTATGAATAGACACAGTAGCCGTTGCGCCCGTGTAAGGTACGTCAGCAGTAATCTTGTAGCTGTAACCACCAACCATGATGAAGTCACCAGCCCTAAAGATTGGTCCAGTAGAGACAGGCAAATTAGCCAAAGACAAGGTTTGCGAGTTGGCAACAGGCGTAGTGCCTAGCGTTACAGTCGTTGGGGTTGTGGCAGCGCCACCTTGATAAGCAGTAAACCACCGCAGGTTTGCGCTGTTAAACACAATCGTTTCTGGCAACTGCCTGTCAAGATTGTCAATTGTCTGAATAATCTGACGAGAAGTTGCATAAGCCAGATAGTTGTGCGGAGCAACAGTAAACACCCACGGCACAGAAGTCAGATACTGAGCCACACGCACTTGACCAGAGCGACTAACTTGTTGGCCTACTGTCCTGCGGTTGTTAACAGTCATTGACTGTTGCACCTCAAAGATCGTTTGAAATGACATCAAGTTCTCCCGAAATTAGTAGACAGGTTTTTGTTGGCGTACTGGTTAGCCGCCCAAATGGTGTTTGAACTGCCCAACAGACGTTCCTCAAACGATTTAACGTCAATGGCATTGATGTAGTTGTTTGTCACGTTGGTGGTAGCGCCCATCATGCCCATTTGATTGTTAGGAATGACCGTTCCTGCCGATCTTGGGATAATCAATTCAGGGCCACGCTCACCAACCATGTAAGGCATACCTGATTCAACAGGGCCACCATTTGCTCTTTTCTGAGGGTTAAAAACGTGTTCAGCGATACCGCCTGATGCGTTGTAGGTTGATCCTGTGCCACCAAATGACTGAAATGCCATGTTAAGAAAGCGCAACGTCATGGCCTTCATCTGGATGGCAATCAAGTCCTGAATAATGCTACGAGCCAAGTCCTTCATGCTCAACTTGCCTGTCTTGACAAAGTTGTCAATAGCGGAAGACAAGTTGCCAAATACGCTGTCAAACACCACTTGTGTACGTTTTGCGGATTCCTCCATCACAACAAACATTTGCGCCATTGCTTCTTGACGATCAAGTTCTTTCATTACAAATGGGTCTTGGCCTTCTACTTCTCTACGCTTACGAGCATACTCAAGAGAAATTTGAGCCAGTTTCTGTTCACGCTCAGTTGCGTAAATCAGTTGATATTTCATTTGCAATGAGTCACGCTGAAACTCCATATCGCGTGTCTGGTTTTGTGCGCCTACCACCAAAGCAGCCCTGCGATTTTCTTCAGCAGCAATAGCTAAACGATTTGCGTCTATAAACGCTTGCTCATCGTTAAACTGAGCAATCGCATACTTTGCTTTAAGACTCTTAATCTTTTCCGCAAGTTCAGTTTCGGCAGAAAGAACTTTGTTTTTATAAATTTGAAGGTTTTGCGCTGTTGCTCTACCGTCTTCTTGTTGATTTTTTTGACGCATTTCAGCATGAGCATCAGCAATCTTTTTTTGCGACTCAAGCTCTAACTTTTGAATTTCATTTGCGCTTTGTTTTGCCAAAGCAAATGTTACTTCTGACTTTGATTTTTCAACCTCAAAAACTTTGCTTTTGAGCATTCCTTTGTATTTGTCGTATTCTTCTATTTGCTCTTTAGCAGTGCCAACGGCTTTTGCTGAAGTTGAGCGATTCTGCAATCGCTGAATCTCAAGCAAATTTTCCTTAGATGCTTGCAATGACTCAAGCACCTTTCGATAGCCGCGCACAAACACATTGTCTTCATTCTCCTTGCCAGCAAGTTTCTGCTTAATGCTTTCAATTTGCTTGTCCAAAGAGGCCATCGTTTCTGATTGCGTTGGACCAGCAAGCAAAGACTTAAAGGTATCCCAATAGTTACTGGTTGCCTTGGTTAAAGAGTTCCATGCGCCCTCAAGCAAACCAAGCTCTCTGCGCTGTTGCTCAAGTTTTGTATTCAAAGCAACAGCAACAAGTTGTGCTGCCTCTTGTTTTTTTCCCGATCTTTCCAATGCTTCTACTTGCTTGTATTGCTCAAGCGTCAAGAAGTTCATTTCTTTGTTAAGAGCCTTTGCGCCTTCTGCTGTTCCGTTTAAGCCGCCTTTAAGTTTTTGCGTTGCTTCTGTAGCTGTGACACCAGCAATCTCTGAATATGTAACAACTGCTTTGGCTACAGCAGTAATGGATTGCTCAGTAAATTGACCAGAAGAAATCAGACTCAAAAATGCTTCTTTGACATTGGAAACACTTGATCTTGTTTGACCAGCAAGGGTATTTGACAGTTTGACAAAAGATTCTTCTGTCATGCCAGAATAGTTGCCACTCAAAGTCAAAGCATCTTTAAGCCTAGCAATATCCTCAGAGGCTTGCCAAGCAGCCAATCCAACAGCGCCAAGACCAACAGCTACAGTGCCAAGGCCAACGCTAAATGGCGTAAACAAAGTACCGATGGCTCGGAACATATTTCCAAGGCCACCCATAACATCCTTCAATTGACCACCTTGTTGCAAGATGGCAATGAATGGGCTTTGACCTGACGCAATCTGCGTAAACAAGTCGGTGGTTTGGTAGGTCAGTTGAATCTTCTGCTGTTCGTTTAACTTGAACTGAGCGCCAGCAGCGTTCTTTGCCGACATTGCTACCTTGTCGTAGGCGGCAGCTTGCTGCAACAACCGATCCTTCATGTCCTTCGTGGCATTCATAAACTTGCCAGAAGTCACTTCACGCTGGATCAACTCTACTTTTGTAAGAGTCTTGCCGTAATCTTCTGTTGCATGAACAAGTGCTTTTAACTCACCAGCAGCAGAGTTAGTATCACGCCGAATGGCATTTTTCAGCTTCGCATTTTCCGAAATAGCTTTGTCAATAGACGCAGTAAATTCAGCCGTGTCCAAGCCAAGGACAACACCAAGTCGGGCAATGTTTTGTGAGGCCATTATTTTCTCCGGCGTTCCAGTTTCTTGGCGTAGTCAGCTATGCCAACACCCAAGGCAGATTTTAATTCAGTCAGCACATTGTTGATGTTCTCTTGCAACGCAGGGCGCAAAAATGGTTTTGCTGGCCTTTTTGATGTGCCAAACTCGTTAGCCAACGACACAGCACTTTTCTTGACAGACACCACGGCAATTGCACCGTCAGTATCGTTCACATAGTCACTTTGCTTGTCTTTCTCGCTCGGAATACGAGCATCAAGACGAATAGTGTCTTTCATGTGAATTGGGTTTTTGCTGTTCCTTGGTTTGTCACCAACTGGAGCGCGAGTTCTGGCTGTCTGTAAAACCGACTCCATAGCGGTTTTGGCAGCAGGGACAAGCGTTTTTCTGGCAATTAAGTCCCCTCGAAAGCCTTCAGCCATTTTCTTTAGCTGTTGCTCAAACTCAGCAAAGCCTTCTAGTTTGACAGACTTGCTTTCGGGAACATAAGCCATGCTACTCTTTCAGGTATGCCTCCGAACCCGGTCTGGTAGCCAAGAATGCCATCAATTGCTTGCTGGCTTGCTCTTGCTGTTGTTCCTTTGTCAGCGGCGGGATGATGTATTCATGCGTTGATGGAAGAACATCTTTCATCGTGAACGGTCTTGTATTCTTCTGTATTTTCGAGTTTAAGTTGCCTGTGGTCAAGGAACTTAAAGCCAGCAAAACAGCTTTATTTCCTATCATGCCATCAGACAGCATAATCTCGATATTCCGCATATCATCCGCAGGAACATCATCTGGACACCCACCATGAGCGTAGATGTACGCCCTGGCTTGTAGGTGAATGTCCCAAATTAGTTTTTTCGAGAATCCTTGTACCCAGGCTGGATGGCCTCAGTGATTTTGGCTAGGATTTCCAACTGAACAGATGTGGGCCATTCAGCTTCAATTTCTTCATAAGTAATGTCATCAAGAGTCCCATTCACGGGCACAAGCAACTTGATGTACTCAACCATTTGGTTTTCCATCTTCAAGATGGATTGCACCAACTCTTTGGTAGATCGACCTTCAACAACAACGTCATCATCTGTCACCACGACACCTTCAAAAGTGCCAGTGCGGAAAGATGCTGTCATCTTGTCAAAGCGTTTCTGGAATTCGGCTTGGTCGTATTTCTCAATTCGCTCTTGCATAGCATCAAGCTCTTTTGTCAGAGGAACACGAACCTTGAAGTTGTATCCTGCAAGCTCAAAAGACTTGGTACGCAGATTGGAAATTTCGCCAAAGGCAGATGTGAGTTTTGTCATGGTTTATCGTGTGGTTTTGATGATCTTGTGGTAAATCGACTCGTTGACGCTGATGGCGTAATCCACAGCTTCTTCAGGAGTCATCTTGTCAGCGTGATTCCTTGCAATGTCGTGTGCAAGAGCAATCGCCGTAATTCTCTGTTGCTGAAACCCAAACCAATTCTTGGAGGAATCGGATTGGGCTACAAGAAAGTTTAGAAGGTCGTTGCTGTCTTTTACTATCATGTTTTGTTACTCTGTTGTATCGACTTCTTCAATGACCACCACAGGGGCAGTCACGTTGTACTTTTTCAGCAAAGCCAAAGCAACGGCTTCGGCTGTATCAGGTTCGGCTGTAGCCTTTGCAAGCTCACGAGCGTCAACCACGATGCTACGGGCAACAAGATCAATGTCGCCGTAGCTGGTCACAATTGCTTTGATTGCGTCTGAGACTTTCATCAGTTGTTCGACCAGCCGTACTGGTTGCCCCGTGGATGAATAGTAAACATACATTTAGCTTCTGCACCGGGAGCAGAGTCAATCTGGAATTGACCCACGCGACCATTAAACGCATAAGCGACAGTGTTTGCGCCTTCCACTGCTGCGACCACAAAAGTGCGGTCAACAACACCAGAATAAGCATCAGAGCGAATCTGCAACAAGGCTGTGTCAGCAGGGTTCCAAGCAGCCGTGATGGTCATGCTTGTAGGAGCCGCTTGCACAGGAATCTTGTCGCTTTGACGCGAACCAGCAACACCGAAACTTGCAACAGCATCGTCCATGCCAAAGGCAGGAATTGCCTCAACAGGAACAGCAACACCAGCCGCGCCTGTACCGCCGGCAGAAGTGCCAACAATGGTGGCAACTTGAGCAGTCCAGACAGACAAGTTTGCAGTAGTCAAAGGAGTTGGCGTAGCCGCTGATTGCATAAACAGCGATGCGCTAAAACCGGGAAGAACTTTTGCAGGGATAGACATCTCAACTCCTTATGCGTTGTTGGACCAACCGTACTGGTTGCCACGGGGGTGGATGGTAAATGTCGCCTTGGCTTCTGCACCAGGAGCAGAATCGATCTGGAACTGGCCTACACGCCCGTTAAAGGCGTAATAAACGATGTTTGATCCCTCGGTAGCCGAAACCACGAAAGTGCGGTCAATGACGCCAGAATAGGCATCAGCGCGCATCAACAGCAAGTTGGTGTCAGCAGGATTCCATGCGGCAGTGATGGTCATGGAAGTTGGAGCAGCCTGAACGGGAATCTTGTCAGATTGACGCGATCCAGCCACGCTGAAACTAGCCACAGCATCATCTTGACCGAAAGCAGGGATTGCCTCGACAGGAATCAGGTTGCCGCTAACAGCAATAGGAGACACACTGGCGACCAAGGACAACTGTGATGTAGTCAAAGGAGTTGGAGTGGCTCCGGGTTGTGCGTACAGTGCCGCGCTAAAACCGGGGAGAACTTTGTTTGGTAAAGCCATTTTGAGTATCCTTCAAAAGTTGAACAATTGTCTTGTTTTACGCCGGGATGTCAATGGTGCAATCCAAAAAGATTTGCGCCATCTTTTCCTCATCGTTGTAACTGTTGTACAGCCACATAACGTCAGCTTTAGAGATATAAAAGCCTTCGCTCGGACTTCCCAAAATCCCGCTATACCCGTGCAAGGCTTGCAGAATCTGATTTGAGATTGTAAAACCATCTTCAATCTGTTGAGTGAAAATAGAAATCTGAAATACAGGTCGGTCAATGCCTTTGTTGCTTTGCTGTGTGCCTGTATATACAGGTTGATGCACGTTACGCAGCATCCAAGTAATGAATTTAGGCTGAGTGGCAAAGTTGCGGTTAAAGGACGCATACACAGGCACTGGCGTGACAATGTTAGCCAGTTGGTACTGGATAGCTTTGCCGTAGACAACAGGATTGAGTTGAGTTGCCATTAGACCGCCGTAACTGGATCAGAACGGTAGCACAGGATGATGACGTTCATACGATCATCAGATTCCCGTACATTGTCAATACGCCAATCTTTACCGCGCCATGTGATTGAATAGAGATTTTGGTCATCTACTATTTTTTTCATGTTTGGCGTGTAGTTCAGCGTGAAGTTGGTCAGGTCTTGGTACAGACGGTATTTGTCAGCAATCTTCAGGCTGTTAGCCACAGAAGATACCCTTGCCCGTGTCGCAAACCACAATGTCTGAATTGTCGCAGACTCACCAAAATCCGACTTGGTAAAAGTCAGATTGTTGATGTTGATGTTCTCAAAACGAGCGATTGACATTTACATCACCAATGGTTTGTAAGACCGTAGCAAGGTTGTCACACCAAACGGAATGTCTTTCAGCTTAGTCTCTGTCGCATTGGCACGGTTGTTATACAAGTGCGTGAGCAACAACAAGCCAGCTTGCTTGATGACAGGGTAAGCAGCCAAAGGATTGGAGACAGTTGTGTACTGCACAATGATTGGCGCAGTCATTACTGTGTTTACGTTTGTCGGCAAGTTGTTGACAATCACTTTGTTGCCAGAGCCATCGTAGTAATAGCTTGAACTTGCCAGTGTTGTAAACACAGGAGGAAAGGAATCGTTCCAATACCCCACCGAATTAATTGTGACACCTGCTTGATTGGCGTAAAAGTTTTGGCTGACTTCAGGCAAGTCAAGGCTAATGGGTGACGCCACAAGGCTCTCGGACCCATAAAACACACGATAGCTTACCGGGAAGATTGACATCCCCAAGTAGTCTTCGATTGCTTGCCGTGTTGCCAACTCAAGAGAAGACAGGTAAGTGTCTTGGCTCTCGTCTTGGAACAGGTTTAGTTGTTGCGTGATTTCATCAAGCGTCAACCAAGGCGTGACACTATCACGGTCAATCTGTTCAACCTTTGCGTAGTTAAACGGATTGCGCGTCTGAGCGCCAAAGGGCGCAGCGTATTGATAGTTGTCAACGCTCATGTTTAAGTCTCGATTGCACGAACACCAGCAAAAACGTCACGCACAGTGCTAACCATGCGCTTCTCAGCATACAGTTGCACGAAACCGGGTGTGGTCTGATCCATTGCTTGAACAGTCATTTCTTCCACATCGGCAATCGTCATAAAACGAGGCCAGTTGGCAAGATAGACAGGCTTTGCGCCCACAGTACCCACAGGGTCAAGGTAGGGGTTAGGAATCACAGGGAAACCAAACACATGGAGGAGCGAGCCAGCTTCTTCTGAGCCTGTTTCAACAAAACTGTATGCGCCGTTCTGATGGGCGTATTTACGCAGTGCCTGAATAGCTGTTGGGTGCATCATCCAAGCAGTACCGGGCATAGACCAGTATTGAGCAGGAAGCACGTTAGCCATATCGACCAAGGTTTCCATGTCCAAGCCAGCAGTGTTGTTAAAACCTACTGAAGCGATGGTGTGGCGACCATTGGTGATTGCTGTACCGCTAGTGCCAAAAGCAGCAGCAGCGCCAGCAGCACCAGGATAACTGTTGAGGCCACGCAGACCATCAACGCCACCAGTTGCTGTGGTTGTAGAACCTGCTTGGTCGTTGTTCAGGCCACACGATGCGCCTTCCAACTGAGCAAATTCCATCATCAAATCTTCGACCAGTTCGGTTTGCAAACCATTTACATCGGTCAGCACAGCCGTGCGAACTGGCAGTTGTGCGGTAATGACACGAGTTGGCAGTTGCCAAAAATTTGTGTCAATATTTGGCGAACCACTGTTAGGGTTAATCGTGTAGCCCCAAGGGTTTGTGCTATTCGCAGCGTTACCAACTTTGGCAACAAATTGAACTTCGGAATTTCCGGGTGCTTTGATGTTTCGTGCGCCCTGACGAAATGGGTTTGCATATCGCAAAGCAGCGAATGCGTCATCAAAGTAAGTGCGACCACCGATATTCAGTCCTGAACCAGTGATAGCAGATGCCTCGCGCAAGTCAATCGTGACTCTATCGCCAGTTTCCAATGTTTGCTTAATTCCAGACAGGATGCGTTCGGTAATGGTCATAACAGTTCCTAAATTATTGGCTCAAAAAGGAGGGGGAATTAACCCCCTCCGATTTATCAGGTAGCTGTACCTGTCGAGCGATAACGCACCAGAGCGTTAGGATCGCGCACAGAAGTTGCCAAACGCTTCTCACCAAAGAAGGTGATAAAGCCGGGCAATGTCTGGTCGTAGCGGCGCATGACCATGTTCAGGCGATCAACGATGGTGTGGCAGCGGCTCCAATCACCAAAGTACATTGGGTACAGGCTGTTAGTGCCAGCAGTGCCAGTTGTAGCTTGGCTTGGGTTGTCCAGATACTTGTTCATCACCACATCAAAGCCGAGCATTTGACCAATAATGCCATCGGGGTTCAACGACTCCATAGAGTTGAAGATCGGGCGACCATTGGTGTCTTGCAGACCACGGATAGCTTGAGCCAAGATTGGGCTGACCATAAACTTGGCGTTGCTTGTCCAATACTGCTGTGGCAAAGCATAGATGGTGTTGATAACGTCTTTGTACTGGATGTTGTTAGCACCGACAGTGTTGGCGTTGGTGGTGATCTGGTCGTAAGTAGCCAGCGAGTGCAGACCGCTTGTAGAGCCAGTACCAGAGTTACCAAAAGCAGCTACGGTAGAAGTACCACCAGTGTAAGTGGCGTTAGAACCAGCGTACTGATCCAGACCGCGCAGACCGTTAGTACCACCGTAAGGGTTAGTGCTAGATTGAGCAGCTTGGTCGTTGTTTTGGATCATCGACAGTGCTTCAGACTGAGCGAATTCAGCCAGCATATCGTCAACCACGTTGGCTTCCAAACCATCGATGTCATCCAGGGCCGCAGTACGGATTGGGAACTGGACGTTCAGATCTTGCAGAACCAATTGCCAGATGCTTGTGTCTTCAGTTGTTGACGCACCGTTGTTTTGGATAGCGTAGCCCCATGCAGCACCAGCATTGCCAGTTTTGACACGGAACTGATAGCTAGAACCATCAGTGGCAACAGTGCGAGACATACCGCGCATGGGGTTAGCCAAACGCAGAGCAACAAACACTGGATCGTAAGCAGTACGACCACCCTTGCCATCACCGCCAGCGGTCAGAGCAGAGGCTTCTTTCAGGTACGCATCGTATTGGCTTTCGTCTGCAAAAATTTGCAGTTCTTTTTCCAAACGGTTGTTGCCTTTGTAGAACTGGCTCAGTTGCTCACGCACAGAACGGTTCACATCTTGGCGAACAGTTTTAGCGGGTGTGCGAATGAACTCAGGAATTTGGATAGAAGCAACTTTGGCTTCCAGAGCAGACACCATCTCTTGCATTTCAGCTTTGACAGCTTCAACAGCAGCGGGGATTTTGGCTTCCACAGCGGCAACAGCTTCAACTTGCTTTGCTTCGATGGCATCCAATTTTTCAAGGATAACTTGGGACATGATTCAACCTTTAAGTCGTTTGTCAAGGAGTTTGAGAAGTTCACGTTGCTCAAGAGCAGCGAGAATTTCAGCTTCGGTTGCCTCCGCATCAGAATCACTCTGAGTTGGCGCATTTTCATTAGGCTCTTTCACAGCATCACGCTGCTCAATTACCGTTTTGAACACAGATGCGGCGGCAACCGACATCTGCTTGGACAGACCTGCATCCCGCAAGGCTTCTTCCAATACTTTCAAATCAGCAGAGCCATCAGGTCGGAAATACTCCAACTTTTTGATTTCTGCCTTCATGTTATTTGGGTGCATCACCACGCTAGTCTCACGCAAACCACCTTTAGTGATCTGGAAGTAACCTTCGTCCCAATATTCGCCGGAGCCAGCGGGGAAAACGGAGCCATCTTCTTTGACCCACTGATATTCATCAGCGTAAGCGCCAACAGAAACCCCGCCAAACATATTGGGGCTTTCCTTCATCACTTGGTACAGGTCTGAGCCAGCAGTTGTGTTCAGGTACAAGCGCCCAGAAGCGTTCATGCCTTCGTCATCCATCTCAATGCTTGTCCACTCACCCACGGGGATAGCGTCAGAATTGTGGTTGACATACATCGGCAGTGGTCGGCCCATTTGAGCAAACTCTTTAGCCCATTGCATAAAGCCTTCTGGCTTGTAGAAAAACTTACGACCATCAGCGCCTTGCCGTGCGCCCCAAGTCGTGATACGAGCCTCAATCTGTCCAGACGGTTCGCCGTTGTCGGCTTTCTCGTTGAGATTCAGCTTGGCTTCGCAGATAAGATTCAATGTCTTCATTGATTGCCCCTAAAGCAATGGATTGGTTATTGTCCTGTATTTTAGGGCGTTGCCCTAGAAGAACAGGCAACTGTTTAGGTCGTTTGACCTGTTTGGCTAATGCTACCAGATATTGTGTATCAGTTCTCATGATATATCAAGTAGTGCCAATATTCATTTTCCTGGTCTGATTTCCACCACCGCCACCAGTATCTTTAGGGCTAGTTCCCGCAATCGGTTCGGCAGGTTCAGGCTCTTTGACCAACTCATCTCCACCTTCTACAGAATGCAGATTCATGTAGTTACGGGCTTCGTTTGGCGTCATAATGCCGCCTTTAACGCCAGCAGTAGCAAAGTTCATCTGATCCAAAGGCGCACCCTTCAAGAAGTCCTTGGTGTCAAATTCCACGCACAAAGACGGGTAGCCTTCCAGCAAATGCTGTGTCAATTTCTGCTGAATGTTGCAGATTGTCGGGTACATGGTGGTTTTGTAGAACTCATCCAACGCCGTTTGGCTGTTGTTGAACTTGCCATCATGGATGCCAATCATGGAAGGTGGCACACCGAACAAACCGCAGATTCGGCGCATCGTCATCAACTTCAGAGCAGCAGCATCAGTGTCTTGCAGGGTTAGCATCTCCAACTTCTGATACTTCATGCCCTGATCCAGCAACATACCCTGACCCGGCTTGCTTGGGTCACTGGTCTTGCTACCTGTCATGTTGTTCCACGCCTCTTTCAGACGGGCGGCAATCTCTTTGTACTTGCCATCAGGAATAACTTGGTCGGTGACAAACATACCAGAAGGCTTTGCGCCGTTCTGCATGACAAAGTTGGCGTACAGGTCAATGTCTTGGTCAAGGCCAACCAATTCAGTCGCCAAAATCGCTTTGTTAAAGCCAGCCGAGCCTTGCCACGCCATCTCTTTGGTGTGCATGACTTGGTAATACTTGAAATCATGGTCCTTATTAAAACCATAACTAGGCGTAGACAGTCGGAAGGTCGGATAACGAGTTGGCGTGATGGTCACAGCAATCAGCGTTGAATCCAGCACATACATTTCCAGCGGAGTCTCGGTAGAACTGTTCTGGTCTTTCCTCCACCACAAGGTAAAGGCTTCACCAGACAATTCGTACCACATCAGCCACTGATACCAAAACTCGTATTTGCTCTGGAAGTTGTTTGGGTTGCCCAACAGCTTGGCAACTTGCTTGGCTTTGGCCTTATCTCGCGCACCAACGCCTTTATCCCTAATGGCATCAACCATTTTGCCATCAGCAGTTTCACAGCAAATCTTGATTGGCAACTGCGCCAAAGCACGGGCTTTTACACCCACGCAAGACATGATTGTGCTGTTTCGGGTCAGCACAGACATATCCACAGGGCGACCAGCAGTAGTTGTGCTGGCGGTGGTCACATAGAGGATTTGGGTGTTAACACCACCACGTTTGGCATCTCCCTGATAAACAATGTTGTTACCAAGGGCTGTCTGACCGAACAATGTGTTGCTTTCAGACTGAGTGTTTTTGCGCTTGAAAATGTCAAAAAATGCCATGATTTCCCCTCAATTTCCTACACTTTACCACTCTAGCGACCTAAAGCCAAATGATTCGCTGACAAATACGTTATCCAAATGACAGTGTATAGCCATAATCAAGGCAATAATACCGTCCACCTTGGCTGACGGGTCTGCTTCGTTCTTCCTGACCTTCACGTTACCGTTCACATCGGTGTAAACCTCGCAGTTTCCAAGTTGCCAACCAACAAACGGGTTGCCATCGTGCTTGATTGCTTTTTTCAGAATCAGTTGTTCTGTAGTTTTGGACGGGTTTGACAGCATAGCCATGCCCTGACCAACTTTCTTCACAGGCAAGCCATCTGCGTACAGGTTTGCCACCAAAGCGGCAGCGTTATACGGGTCATAGCCAATTTCCTTGACGTTGTGTTTCTCGCATTCTTGCTTGATGTAGCTTTCAATCTCATTCAAGTCAGTGACATTACCTGGAGTCAGTCTAAGAATGCCAGTTGCCTTGGCTTGCAGAAAAATGCTCAAGTAATGGTTTGGAATCAGGTCAAGCGATTCTTCCGGTAAAAAGAATTGGAACTTTGCATAGAAATCTTCTTCGCTATACCTGTGAACTGTAGTAACAGCGTTCAAATCTCGGGTGTGCGCCAAGTCAAATGCAACAAATGTAGCTTCTGGCTTTTTCTCAGGCATTGGTGCAGCCGATTCATCCCAATGTCTTCGGTCAACCCAAGCAGTGTTAGCCGAGACATAGATGTTCAACTGCTTACACAGAAACTCGTTTAGGCTTGCTGGCTTGGCAGACGCTTCTTCAGCCATCTGCTGAATGTGCTGTGTAGTGACAGACACCCCAAGCATCGGGTTCGCTTTACCCCATACCGCAGGGTCAGCCCAATTATCTCCGGGATCAATGCTATAGAGTAGACCAAACCAGCGGAAGCTATCAGGAGCAGCGCCACGCAAGACGTTACGGAAGTGAGAAAGGTCTTCAAAGAACTTGGTTTCCTTGGTGAAGCTGGCTGTTGTCAGATACATCCGCAACGGGTTCTTACGAGCGCCCATACCCGAGTGAAGAACCTCAATTGACTGTCTCTCAGTAATCTGAGCAGCCTCGTCAATCATGGCGCAAGACGGGTTTTTACCGTCACCTGTCTTACGGTTTTCGCGTGACAGCGCCCTGTAGGTTGATGTCGAGTCGCCAGCCTTTTTTAGTTCGCTGCGGTAGGCAATGAACTTAGCCCCCAACTCAGGCTTCATATTCTCCAAGATAGCTTTAGACGAATCAAAGCAAATACTCGCCTGATCCCTGTTAGTAGCCAGAGTAAACACTTCAGCGCCAGCATCACCAAACTGCAACTCATACAGCCCAATGATGGACGCAAGGGTTGTCTTGCCAGATTTTCGAGGCACGAACAAAATGACATCAGTGACATACCGATAAGAGTGATCTTTTCTGTCCCTGAACCCATAAACACCCGCCAAGTACATGACCTGAAAAGGCTCAAGTTCAATTGGCTTCCCGGCATCCGGGCCTTTGACATGGCGACAGAATTTGACGAATTTGAGGATGTGTTCAGCCTTGGCAGGTACAAACTCGTAAGGCGCATCCTTACGCTCGACCATATCCAAGAACCGTTGGCAAGCTAGTTTGACATCCTCACACGCCTGAATGTCGCCTCTAGTTACCGCTACCGCATACTCAAACGCAGGGTTAAGCAGTGGCGAATAACTCATCTACATCACTCACTTTAGCCTTCAACTTTGGACGACCACGGGCCACCAAACCCAGTTCAGCCAGCATCTTGATGGCCTTGTCAGCCATCTCAGTGCGAATCTTGAACCAAGCTGTCACGCCTTCGTTGTTGCCGTAGACCGTGACATGACCATTTTCACGAATGTTAATTTCAGCAGTCAACAGGCTGTCCACCGTGATGACCAATGTGCCGACCAACAGTTCGTCAGATGCCGTGAGTACGCCTGTCGATGCTTCGACTTCTGCGCGAATGGCTGTCTCAAACGCTGCCTTGTCCCAAGTGGACGGGTCGTTTAAGTAGCCAAGGATGTGACGAGGTTTTTTTGCCATAGGGTGAGTTCCTTTTGTCTTGTCTGACGCAAGCGTACCACATTTAGGGAATTCCCACGCAAAAGACTCCCCCCTCTTGACTTTGTACCACCCCGAAATTGACC
>JACCDU010414973.1_pt1 | contig 38358 bp, 61 predicted proteins | sample 7446081 | NCBI WGS metagenome assembly JACCDU01 (sample SAMN15323447, study PRJNA562643) | freshwater metagenome | isolation source: river surface water | place: USA:Blue River Watershed | collected 2017-08-17
ATGGATGGAAGTATGTTTGGGAACTGAAAAACAACGACCAGATCGTAGAAAATGGGACGCCACTTATGCCGCCAAACATCCCGATAGGAAAAAAGCTAGTTCAAGGGCTTACAACAATAAGCCAGAAGTTAAAGCAAAAACTGCTGAATGGCGTAAGGCCAATGCTGATAGAATCGCTGCTTCCCGCAGAAAATGGTATGAAAAAAATAAAGAAATTGTTTATGCTAAGGCTGCTGATTTCGCTAGACAAAATCCTGAATGGAAAGCTGCTCACTGTGCTAAAAGACGTGCAAGAAAGCTCAGAGCCTGTCCTGCTTGGCTTACAAAAGAACACTTTGACCAGATTAAAGAGTTTTATAAGCAAGCTGAAATTAAAAAACAAGAGACTGGGTTATCTTGGCATGTAGATCATATTATTCCGTTACAAGGAAAAACAGTGTGTGGTTTACATGTTCCTTGGAATTTACAAATTATAACTGCATCAGAAAACTCAATCAAAGGAAATAAATTTGAAAGTAGCTAATGTAGAACGGCTGAATGGAGGGGCCACTGTCATCGCTATGCGGACTAAATCTGGTTGGTATAAAACCCAAGCAGGTATTTCGCATAATTGCGATGATATGTAGTGGAAAACGATGAAGCTGTAATGAACAAAGAACGTCGTCAAAAACTACGTGAATGGTTCTTTAAAGCAGTTATTCCTTCTATTTCTAAAAATGGTATTATTCGCTTTGTTGGTACAATCTTACATACTGATTCACTATTAAATCAGTTAATGCCTGAAAATCAGTTAATCGGTAATGCACGTAAAACTGATTTAATTGTAGAAGAACTAAAAACATATACTAATCGCCGCACACCGTGGAAATCTGTTAAATACAAAGCACATAACGAAGACTTTTCTGCAATCTTGTGGGGAGAGCGTTATGACCAAGCGTTTTTTGAAACAAAATACCAAGAAGCTGCTTTATTGGGTTTAACAGACGCATATTCCCAAGAATGGTTAAACGAGCCATTAGATTTTAAAAACTCCATGTTTAAAAAGGCAGACTTACTGCCTATGACCACAGAAGACCACGACCGCCTAGTAAATTATTATTTAACCGTGGATTTGGCTATTTCTGAAAAAGACCGTTCAGATTATTCCGTATTTATGGTATCTGCTGTAGATTCTGATAAGAAAATTTACATTGTAGATGTTATTCGGGAACGTATGGATGGGTTAGAGATTGTAGATACTTTGTTAAATTTACAACGTATTTATGATTTTGAGGTAGTAGGTATTGAGGAAATGCAAATTTCCAAAGCTATTGGCCCATTTTTAAACGAGCGTATGCTGGCTGAAAACACCTTTTTAAACCTTAAAAAACTCAAGCATGGGGGTAAGGATAAGATACAGCGTTGTCGTGGCATACAGGCCCGTTTACGTGCCCACACAATCAAGTTTGATAAAGGGGCAGACTGGTATCCTGTTTTTGAAGATGAATTATTGAAATTTCCTAGGGACAAACATGACGATCAGGTGGATTGTTTGTCTTATTTAGGCTTAATGTTAAACAATCTGGTGGAGGCAAATACCCCGGAAGAACAAGAGGAAGAAGAATATCTTGATGACCTACGACAATCTGACACCAGAAGCGGGCGATCCCGACTTACAGGCTATTGAACCTAGCCCTCAAAATAATCTCCAGTTTATTCTGGAAAGTGTAAACGTAGCAGAAAAACTAGACCAAGATGAACTGGATGAAATTGCGGCAGAATGTCGTCATGGGTTTGATAACGACAAAGAGAGTCGGCGTGAATGGGAAGAAGGTATTGACGAATGGACTAAATTGGCTATGCAGGTTCGAGAAGAAAAGACTTTTCCTTGGCCCGGTGCATCTAATGTCAAATATCCTTTACTCTCTACTGCTGCTATGCAGTTTGCTGCTCGTGCTTATCCTAGCCTTGTACCTAGTGATGGTAAAGTGGTTAAAGCAAAAGTTATTGGAAAAGACCCAAAAGGAGAAAAATTAGAAAAAGCAGACCGTGTTTCTACGTACATGTCATACCAAATTATGTATGAAATGCAAGGTTGGGATGAGCAAATGGACAAAATGCTCATTATGCTTCCTGTTTGTGGTGTTATGTTTAAGAAAACATATTGGGATGCTTTAAACGAAGTAAACTGTTCCGATATTGTACTGCCTAAAAATCTTGTTGTTAATTATTGGACAAAATCATTAGAAACTTCTGAGCGCATTTCAGAAGTAATTTTAATGTCTCCTAATAAAGTAAAAGAACGGCAAAATGCAGGGTTATTTTTAGATGTTGATTTAGGTTCTCCTACACAATCTTTAGCAGATAAAGAAATTGAACTTCAACATCGTCCTGAAAATGATGAATTAACCCCACATACCCTGATTGAGCAGCACACTTATCTGGATTTAGACGACGATGGGTACAAAGAACCTTATGTTGTTACTTTTGATTATGATTCCGGTAAAATTCTACGTATTGCTCCACGGTATGAATTAGCAGACATTAAAACAAATGCTAAAGGTAAAATTGTAAAAATTAACCCAACACAATACTACACTAAATTTGGGTTTATTCCTAATCCAGATGGCAGTTTTTATGATATTGGTTTTGGTGTTTTGCTAGGCCCAATCAATGAAGCTGTAAACACATTGTTAAATCAACAAGTAGATGCAGGGACTTTGAACAACATTCAAGGCGGTTTTATAGGTAAAGGTCTTCGCATGAAAATGGGAGATTCCGCTTTTAATCCTGGCGAGTGGAAGGCTGTTAATGCTACTGCTGATGATTTACGTAAACAAATTGTACCGTTACCAACTAAAGAACCAAGTAATGTATTGTTTCAGCTTATGGGTTCTTTGATTTCTTCTGGGAAAGAATTAGCTTCTGTAGCTGAGATTTTTACAGGTAAGATGCCCGGACAAAACACACCAGCAACTACCACAATGGCAACGGTAGAGCAAGGTATGAAAGTGTTTACTGCTGTTTACAAACGGCTGTATCGTGGGCTAGAGCAAGAGTTTAAAAAGTTATTTAAATTAAATGCTACTTATCTAAACCCACAAACTTATGCAGAAGTGTTAGATACTGCAGTAGGGCCAGAGGACTTTACTTTAGAAGGTTATGATATTTGTCCCGGTGCTGATCCATCTGCTGTGTCTTCTACAGAGCGTTTGTTAAAGGCACAAGGTTTGATGGAATTGATGGGAACAGGGCTGCTAAATCCTGTGGAAGTTGTAAGCCGTGTCTTACAGGCACAAGAGCAACCAAACTGGGAAAAACTGTTAAATCCTCAAGTTGCTGAAACAGGGCAACCACCTGCTCCTGCACCAGACCCAAAAATGCAAGAAATGCAGATGAAGTCTCAACTTGAGCAACAGAAAGTTGCTATGCAAGCAGAACAGCAGCAACATAAAATGGAATTAGAAACCCGCAGCAAAGAAGCACAATTAGCCATGAAAGCACAAGAACATCAACTTGACATGCAACATAAAGCTAAATTGGCTCAAATAGATGCAGCTACAAAATTACATACACAACGTATCTTTTCGGCACAAGCGCAGGCCGATATGATTCAAAAAGAACTTGCGCATAGTCAAACATTGCGGCACAAAGAGCAAGCCGCGTCTTCTAAAAAGGAGAATACATCATCGTCACAAAACAAAGTTTCCAAGACTGGAAAGACAACGAAGTAACACAGGCAGTATTTAGTATGCTGAAAGAGCGTATTTTAGATACTACCACATTATTAAACGAGAATGAAAAAAATAATCTAAAATTGGCTGGAGCAATTCTAGCTTATCAAGATTTATTAAACATTACTTTTGAGGAGACTCAATGATTAAAGTAGTTTTACATCGTGTTTTAGTTAAACCAGATGAATTAACAGAAATAGATGATACACATCGCCGCGCAAAAGAAATGGGGATTGTTATTGCTTCTGATAAAGAATTAAAACGAGAGCGTGCTGCTGTAGATACTGGGACAGTATTAGAGGTAGGAACGACCGCTTTTAAAGATTTTGGAACAGATGCACCGATTAAAGTAGGTGATCGAATTGCTTATGCCAAATACGGTGGTAAAACAGTAATTGACCCAAAAACAAAAGAAGAACTACTTATTTTAAATGATGAAGATGTAATTTGTAAATTTTTAGAGGAATAACCAAAGATGGAATTAGACAATAAAGTAAACGATGTTCCGTGGGGCGAACATCATGCCGAAGATACGGAGCAACAAACAGATAGCCAGCCACAGTACACTGAAACTGAGCTACAAGCAATGGAAGAAGGCTGGGTTCCCCAAGATAAATATAATGGTGATCCAGAGCAATTTAAATCTGCAAAAGAGTTTTTACGTGATGGGCAGTTCTTTAAAAAAATTGAATTGCAAAACAAAACAATTAAACAATTAGAAAAAACAATTTTAGATTTTAAAGAGCATCATGAAAATACTCTTGCTGCAGAAAAAAAATTGCAATTTGAAAACGCTTTAACTTATTTAAAGCAGCAAAAAAAAGAAGCACTTCGTGAAGGGGATGCTGACGCTGTTATTGCTTTTGACGATAAAATTGAACTTCTTCGGGAAGAAAAACAAAAGCTAGAGCGTCAAATTGTGCAAGAGCAAGCTGCTGATGATAAAGCTACTGAGCTTCATCCTGAACTAGCTGCATGGATTGATAAAAATCCTTGGTATAAAACCAATCCGGGTATGCGCGATTTTGCTGATGCTTTAGGAGTAAAACTAGCTAAACAGGGATTAGCTCCGGATCAAGCATTAAAGCAAGTTGAAAAGGCAGTGCGAGAGGAATTTCCGCATCGTTTTCGTAATGCCAACAGAGACAAGCCTTCCGCAGTGGAGGGGACACAGCAACGTACTACGACAGGGGTTAAATTAACAGCACAAGAAACTGAAATAATGAAGCGGTTTATTCGTGCAGGATTTTTTAAAAACGAGTCTGAATATATTGCAGAAGTTAAGAAACAACGAGATGCCGAGAAAGGTTAATCATGAGTAAAGATATTACTACCAAATCGCCGAGTGGTCGAGTTAAACGTACACCTATTGCACAGCGTAACGTGCTAAAAATTCACGATAAAGACCCAAGTCGGGTTTATCGGGTTGTTAATAACACAGATGACCGTATCAATGCTTTTATTGAAGCTGGTTATCGAATTGAGCCTGCTTCTGGTAAAGTTGGGGATAATCGAGTTGAGAATCCAAGTGTTTTGGGCACTGCCAATGAAATTAGTGTGGGAGGTGGACAAAAGGCTTATCTAATGAGTATCGACAAAGATTGGTATGAAGAAGATCAGGCCGCTAAACAGCGCGAAGTTGATGCTGCTGCGCTAAAAGTAAAACAACAAGGTAAAAATGCTAGTGATTATGGTAAACTTGAATAACCTCCACTGGCGTTTTATTTCAATTTTTTTGGAGATATAAATGCCAAACGTAAGTCGTATTAACGGTTTCCGTCCTGTCCGTACCACTACTGGTGCTGCATGGAACGGGCAAGCCACTCGTTATTTCATTCCCTCTGGTAATGCCACTAACACCTTTGTAGGTGATTTGGTAAAACTGGATGCTACTGGTGATACTACCGCCGCTGGTGGTAAAAACAAAGGTATCCGTACTGTTACCCAAGCAACTGCTGCTGGTGCGGTAGTTGGTGTTATTGTAGGTCTTGAAATTGATCCTACTAACTTAAACACTCCCCAATATCGTGCAGCCTCTACAGGTCGTTATGTATGGGTAGCTGATGATCCTAATTTGATTTTTGAAGCACAAGAAGATGCTGTTGGTGGCGCATTGGCTGTTACTGATGTGGGCCTCAACGTAGATTTTATTGTTGGTACTGGTTCTACAACTACTGGTGCATCTGCAATGCAAATCGACACTTCTACTAAAGCTACTACTGCCACGCTACCGTTAAAAATTGTTGAATTTGTTCAACGAGAAGATAACGAAGTTGACAGTGCAAATGCTAAAGTCTTAGTTAAAATCAATAACCATCAACTAGCTGCCTCTACTGGTACTGCTGGCGTATAAGGAGTTAAATAATGAGTATTATTACAACCAGTAGTTTTGCCAAATCGCTATGGCCCGGCGTAAATGCAATGTTCCAACGGGCCTACAAAGAGAAGCCTGAGCAATGGGTTAAATTGTTTGACAAATTTACGTCAGACAAAAACTATGAAGAAGATGTTGGTTACAGTGGTTTTGGTCTGTTGACAGAAAAATCAGAAGGTCAAGGCATTAACTATGACTCGCAACGTCAAGGCTTTACCGTTCGTTACCGTCACTTAGTGTATGCATTGGGTTTCATCATTACTCGTGAAATGATGGAAGATGATTTGTACATTAAAGAAGGCCAAAAGAAAGCTAATGCTCTTGCTTTTTCTGCACGTCAGACTAAAGAGATTGTAGCTGCTAACGTGTACAACCGTGCATTTAACAGTGCTTATCTTGGTGGTGATGGTGTACAGATGATTAGCTCATCGCACCCTAACATTGCAGGTGGCACATGGAGTAACACACTTTCTACTGCTGCTGACTTGTCGGAAGCATCGTTAGAGCAAGCACGTATTGATATTTCACAGTGGACAGATGATCGTGGTTTGCGTATTGCAATTACACCACAAATGCTGATTGTTCCTCCACAACTGGAATTTGAAGCTAACCGTATCTTGAAATCTGTTGGTCGTGTTGGCACAGATAACAACGATATTAACGCTTTGAATCAATCTGGCATTTACAAAGAGATTGTTGTAAACAACTACCTGACTGATACGGATGCTTGGTTTATTCGTACTGATTCTCCAGATGGTATGAAATACTTTGAACGTCGTGCTGGTGAGTTTACTCAGGATAATGACTTTGACACAGAAAACGCTAAGTTTAAATTTACTGAACGTTACTCTTTTGGCTGGTCTGATCCTCGTGGTATCTACGGTTCTCCCGGTGCTTAATCTGTAATTTAACTATCCCCCGCTTCGGCGGGGATTAACTATTAAAAGGAAAAATTATGGGTTTAATTGTTCAAGATATTACGCCGTTTGCTGGTACATTAACAACAAACATTCCAACAAGTAAAGATGTTGCGACAAAAGTATTTCAAGTTTCTCGTAGTGACACCGCTTCTACTCTAAAATGTGTACTGCCGGGAGATGCTTCTATTGTAGAAGTTTCTAAATTTGGTTCTACTAACACTGACTCAGCAACTTCATCCACAATGACGTTGACTATTGCAAACCAAAGTGGCACTATTTCTACTGGTAACTTTGATGCAAAAACAACTGGCACTACTACATCGCATATTCAAATGTCTAACTTGCCTAACTTGGAACCACGACCGCTGACTGGCGACATTACCATTTCTGCTCAATATACAGAAGTTGGTGCTGCCACAACTGGTGGCCCTTGGTACGTAAAAGTATTATACGTTCGTTAATCTATGCCCCTTAATTGGGGCATTTTTGGGGGTAAATATGAGTTTAGGTATTTCAAGTGGTTTATTAGGTGCAGGTACTACGGTAGTTGCTACAGGAAAAAATATCCTTAGTGGTCTTATGGTAATTTCAGACTCTACTAACACAGCAACAGTGACAGTGTATGACAATACTGCTGCTTCTGGCACAGTGTTGGCAAAATTAACAGCAACAATTACAACAGGGGCAAATAGTTTAGCATTGACAACACCAATTCGTGCAGATATTGGCATCACTGCTGTAGTTTCTGGTACAGGTAGTCCACAAGCAGTAGTTATTTACGGGGCATAACATGCGTAAAACCTATCTAAAACTAGGTGCATGGAACAGTGTTTGTGATGTATGTGGTTTTAGGTTTAAGTCAACGGATTTGAAAAAACGATGGGATGGGTTAATGGTCTGTAAAAAAGACTGGGAACCAAGACATCCACAAGATTTAATTAGGATTCGTGGAGAAACTGCTTTTCCTTCGTGGACTCGTCCAGAACCAACAGACACATTTACAAACATTGTATATGCGTGTACACCAGAGGGAACAAGTGCAATTGTGCGTTATGCTGTTGCTGGGTGTTCTCGTGTGGGTTCTACAATTGGACAGCCGTTACCTTATTCAGGGGCAGTTGTTGGTAGGGCTATTGTAGGCAGAGCAATTGTAGGCAAAACATAAGGAATTGATATGGCAAGTACAACTTTTGTTGACAACACCACAGTAATACAGGCTGATTGGTGTAATGATGTAAATTCTTCTGTATATAATATATTAGGCAACGGAACAACTGTTCCTGCTAATGCTGCTGCTGCAAGGACAAATTTAGGTTTAGGAACAATAGCAACACAAGCAGCAAGTGCTGTTGCTATTACAGGTGGTAGTGTTACAGGTATTACTGATTTAGCTGTTGCAGATGGCGGTACTGGCGCTTCTACAGCAGCAAATGCTCGTACTAACTTAGGTGCTGCTGCAAGTGGTGCAGCAACTGCTAGTGGTTTAACAATGGCAACTTCACGTTTGTTAGGCCGTACTACAGCAAGTACAGGGGCAATTGAAGAAATTAGTGTTGGTAGTGGTTTAACTTTATCTGGTGGATCTCTGTCAGCTACAGCAAGCGTATTTACTGGTTATTTTCAAAGTTCCGATCAAACTATTACTGCCTCTGGAGGTTTGACGATTCCTCATGGTTTAAGTGCAAAACCGACATTAGTAATTTATTTACTTAAATGTACAACAGCAGAAGGTAATTATTCTGTGGGTGATGAGGTAATGGTGACAATTAATGACCGTACTGGGCAAGGTGTTTCTATTTGGCCTGATGCTACCAATATCAATGTTCGTTATTACAGTAATGCCAGCACGTTTTCTATTGTGAATAAAACTACAGGAGGGACTTTTGATATTACTAATGCTAACTGGCGTTTAGTTGTACGGGCATGGGTATGAACTTATTATCAGGTAATTCAATTATGGCTGGCTACAGCGCCAGCGCCCCTAGCAAGTCTTTTGCGGCGTTGTATGCAGCCGCGACAGGCAAGCAGTTTGTGAATGTGGCTGTTTCTGGTGCGATGGTTCAAGACCAAACGTCAGCGATTTATGCACGCCCTTTATCGGTGGGTGATTCTGCTGCAATATTTCTCGGCACAAATGACGACCGGATGTATAACAACGACCCGGTAAAACAAACACTATTTATTGATGGCTATCGGGCGTTAGTTGTTTATCAAGCTGCGGCACGTAAGGACGCACGCACAGCAGCGCGGCTGAATGGTGACTGGTACGACAACATCTATTCAGGCCACGGCCTCGGGATTGCGGCCACGCAAGCCGGTAGCAAAGTTCAATTTTCATTTACGGGTGACGTGCTTTATCTTGGGATGATTCGTCAAGCTGGAAATGACGGGCGATTCACCGTTTCTGAAAATGGTACAGTAAAAGGCGCGTACTCGTTAGGTGGTTCAGGTCAGACGTTTTTCCAGCAAGGAACAAGCCTAGATTACGGGCCAAAGTGCATCCGCGTTGCAGGGTTTGGCGCTGGATCGCATACCGTTGTTTTGGAAGTATTAAGCAATCGTGTGTACTTTGACTGGTGGGCTGATACCACTAAGGCCGCATCTGTTCTCGTTGGGAATATCCCAAAGGCGCGGCCAGACGCAAATGGGAATTATCAATCTGGTGGATCAGAAAGTAGCGTATTGGCAAACAATGCCGCTATTGTTCAAATGGTTTCACAGCTAAAAGCTGATGGCTTGAATGTGTCGCTTTGGGATGTTTGCAGTAGATTGACGTTAGCTGACATGGATACGGGGGCAGGTTATCATCCTATAGACTCAGGACACCAAAAAATGCTAGAAGCTGCAACAGGTATTCCTCAAACACCTCAATATACCTATACATTAGCACAAATTTACCAGCGAAGTGATGGTTTGTTTTTTGTTGGTGATGGGCCAAATAAAAAGAAACTACTGGTGGAAAATTAAAATGAATAATAGAAATTTTACAGATGAAGAACTAGAGGCATTAGCACAACGGTTAGAGCAACTTATTGTAGAACGCATGCAAATTAATATTGGCAAAGCTGTTCTTTCAGTAGTTTGGAAAAGTTGTGTAACTATTGCTGCTGGTTTTTGGACATGGTTTCACTTAAACCCAAAGGGGAATTAACATGGGTGCTATTCTTTCTTTGTTGCCTTTTATTGGCAACATTTTAGATAAAGTAATTCCTGACCCACAAGCAAAAGCAGACGCACAATTAAAAGTAATGGAATTAGCACAAAATGGTGAGTTAGCTATTTTAAAATCTCAGACTGAGTTAGCTACAGGCCAATTAGAAGTTAATAAAACCGAGGCAGCTAGTTCTTCGTTGTTCGTCGCAGGATGGCGACCTTTTATTGGTTGGGTGTGTGGCGCGGCATTAACTTACCATTATTTAATCCGTCCTTTGGCAGTTTGGGTATGTTTATTTTACGGAGTGACCATTCCAGAACTTCCCGGTTTAGATGATAACTTGTGGCAGTTATTAGCAGCCATGTTAGGTTTAGGTAGTTTAAGAACATACGAAAAAAGTAAAGGTATTACAAAATGACAACATCAAATCAAACTATAGGAGAATTGACTAGAGATAGTATTATTGCTGCCGCCATGCGAAAAATTGGAGGATTAGCCAAAGGTCAAACTCCTGACAGTGAGGATTTGAGCACTGGGCAAGCAGCACTTAATGCTATGTTGTTGGGGTTTCAATCTGATGGTATGCCATTGTGGAAATTAACTAAATATAATCTAACAATGACAGCAAACACCGCATCATACGTAATTGGTGTGGGGCAGACTGTTAATATCCCTTATGCTTTAAAACTACATCAAGTTTTGCGTGTTCCTACTGTTACGGGAACGCCTATTCCTTTGGAGCAAAAGAGCATCTATGAATATAACCGCTTACCTACAAACAATACAGGCACTCCAGTTAGTTTTGCATACACCCCTAGTACAAATTATGGTACTTTGCGAATTTGGCCTGCTCCTGCTGCTACCGATGTTAGCCAATACACATTGGATTTATGGTATCAAAAGCCATTTGATTTATTTACCAACGCATCTGAAACAATTGATTTTCCTCAGTATTGGCAAGAGGCTGTAATTTATGGGTTAGCTGTCCGTTTAGCCCCTGAGTATGGTGTGCCTATTAATGACAGGCAAATTTTAGAAAAAGAGGCATCATTTTTTTATGACAAAGCATTAAGTTTTGGGACAGAAGATGCTAGTTTCTTTATTCAACCAGCAGCAAGGATAAAAAAATAATGGCATATTCTCGTACACCAGAGCAGTCCACATACCAAACAAAACTTATTCCGTTGTTTTATACTTTAACAAGCAGGGATAATACACAAACTAAAGACGCACAATACGTAAATTGTTTTATTGAGAGTGTACAAGAAAAAGCAACACAAGAAAATATTAACACTTTATGTATGCGTCCGGGTACTGCGTTGTTTAAAACAAATAGTGGGAGTAATGTGCGAGGCGCTTACTATTGGGATGTTACCGGGCGATGGTATTATTGTATTGATAATACTGTTTATTCCTGTTTAATGGATGGAACAAGTGTTAATACATTAACTACCTTTACTACATCTACAGGTTCTGTTGGGTTTACTGAGTTTTTGTATATTTCAACTGCTGTTGATTTAATTGTAACTGATGGTACAACATTAAAAACTATTTCATCTTCTGAAGTAGTAACTAATGGAACAGACCCAAACATCCCTACTCCGCATTTAACTGACGTGTACTGTATTGACGGTTATTTGCTTTTAGTTAAAGCAGATACAGCAGATATTTATAACAGTAACAATGATGCTCCTTTGACTTTTACCCCCGGTGATTTTATTACTGCTGAAAGTATTCCAGATAGAATTAACAAAGCTACTCGAATGAACAACTACTATATTGCGTTTGGTAGAAAATCAATCGAGTTTTTTTGGGATGCTGGTGAACCTAGTGGAAGTCCTTTTAGACGAAATGAGACTCCATTTAAAACTACTGGTTACGTAGGTGGTCACATGCAATCAGGAAATGAAATTTATTTTGTGGGTAAATCTGATGGCAACAGTCCCGAAGTATTTTTATTAAAAGAGTTTCAATTATCAAGTATTAGTTCTCCTGCTGTAAAAAAAGCATTAGAAAAAACAGATTTATCTTTTGATATAAAGGGGCACTCTGTTAGTCATGGAGGACAGAATTTTTATGTACTTGTTTTAAAAGAAATGACTTGGGTGTATGATGTAGAATTACACACATGGTATCGGTGGAAATACAAAAATTTAGATACCTTTTATATTTCTAATTGTGTTACAGCATTTAATTCCGAGTTTAAAACAGTTTTGTCGTTAAACAATGACCCCAATTTATATGTATTTGATGCAAATGTATTTCAAGATAATGGCACACCTTTTACCTTAGAGTTGCTTACTAATTTAAATTTATTTGGAACATTAAATCAAAAAACAATAAATAGATTAAGTTTTCACACAGACCGTATTCCGGCTAACTTAGAAGTATCTTGGACAGATGACGACTATCAAACTTATTCTGCTCCGGTAACAGTAAATTTAAATCAAGAATTACCATGTATTCGGCGAGGCGGTCGCACACGTCGTCGTGCTTGGAAATTACGTTACTCTGATAATTACAGGTTTAGGTTACGAATAATGGAAGTAGAGATTAACATAGGAGCGCATTAATGGCATATTTACCTCCAGTTCCGTTAGGAACGCCAGCAGCACAGCCTAATTTGTGGGCAGATTGGTACAATAAAATACGGGACTTATTAAATGGAGGTTTAAGTATTTTATGGTCTGCTATCGACAAAACAGGGAGTCAATTATCAGACATTGCTACTCGCCCGCATAGCCAATTGCAGTCTATTCAAGGAGGCACGTCAGGGGAGTATTACCATTTAACTGCTGCTCAGTATGCCTCGTTGGGAGTTGGGGCACACAATTCCTTGACAAGTATTCAAGGTGGAACAACAGGACAGTATTACCATTTAACTGCGGCTGAGTATGGGGATATTACTTATTTAGGCAATTTAAAATTAAATAGTAAATCTACTGACCCAAACACTACGGATATTCCAGCAGGGTATTCTAAATTATACAAAAATACCACATCTTCCGTAGTTAAATTGTGGGTAAACGATGGGGGCACATTGAAAAGTGTGACATTAACATGACAAGTGAGTCTATGATGAACGCAAGGGCGGCACAACAAGGGATGCGACGTTCTGGAATGGAGCCACAAAAAAAACGTACTTTAAATGATATGTTTTCTTTTGGGGATGGAATGTCGCTGTATGATAAAAAAAATACGGCCTCTATGGGGAATAATATTGCCTCGTCCCTCGATTCTGATGCTCCAATGACCAAATTTACTCCTGCAAATAAAGCGGCATTAGATCAATACATGCATGACTTTAAAGCACAACGCACAACAGGCTCAAGGGCTTTTGGAGATAAATGGGGAGGAATTATCGGAGAACAGATTGGTAGTTATTTTGGTGGGCCAATTGGTTCTATGATGGGACAGGTGATTGGGGAAGAAGCTGGCGGTGAAATTGTTAATGGTTTTGACGAGGTTTTTCATGAAGCACCGGGAGTAGCAAAAGAAGGTTTAGAAGAATTTGGTGACTTTGTTTCTGATATTATTCCCGGTGGCGGTGGGGGTAATTGGGGAGGCAGTTGGAAAATTGTTTGTACCGCCATGAATGATTATTACGGGTTTGGTAAATTTAGACAAACTATTTGGTTAAAACATAGTGCTACTTTACATCCTGCCTACGAAAAAGGTTATCATACATTATTTTTGCCTTTAGTTGCTTTAGCGTATAAAAAACAAATTCCAATTGTAAGTAAAATTACTCAAATTGTTCTTGAACATATTGCAAGACACCGTACCATAGATATTAGGGCAGAGATGCGAAATAATAAACGAGACATATTAGGTAGGCTATATCGTGCTATTTTAGAGCCTATTTGTTATTTTGTAGGGAAATGGAAATCAAATGAACGTATCTAACATTGCACAAGGCTTGTTGCCACTTTTAGAAATTTATGGTGCGCGTAAACAAAACCAAGATTTAAATGAAAACTATAATAATCTTGCTGCCCAACAGCAGCAGCAGATTCAATCATTAACAGATTTGTATGGCCCTAACAGCCCTTATGCGCAAACAATGCGTCAGCAATTGGATCGTCGTGATGCTGCATCTGGTCGCCGTAGTCAGTATGGCCCTCGTGAAGTAGAGCTAATGTCTAAATTAGCTGGTAGCCAAGCGCAAACAAATCAATCTGTATTAAACAATTTGTACTCTCAACAGGCAATGGAGTTAGCACGTCGTCGTGCTAATACAGACCCAAACAATGCCACAATGAACGCTGCTAATTATATTATGCAAGCTAAAGATTTGTTCCCATTAGCGAAAAAAATGGGGACAGGTTTACAAAATTTATATCGTGATTATGATACAAATGATAAATATACTCGATTTCGTCGTTCCATAGAAGAAGGTAGAGCGATTGATGATACTTATGATCCAAACTTAAATTTTAATTCTTATGAGTCGTACACGGGGTTTTCTCCCGATGATATTAGCAGCTACTATAACGGGTATGATTATGGTAGCGGTTTAGATGTAGGAGATGTGTACAATTATGGTGATTATTATACTCCTGTGGACTTTGGTGTAGATTGGGGCTATGATTGGAACTCTGGTGGCGGCGGTGGTGGTTGGAGTGGTGGCGGTGGCGGTAATGCCGATGATTTTGCAAGTTATGGTGATGATTTAATTGATTGGTGGGGTTAATTATGCCACAATACCCAGATTTAAATTTGTTGTATGACATGGCTCCAATTCTTGCTGCGGGGCAAGCAGGTAGAATGTCGTATGACGCAAATGAAATGGCTCGTCAACAAGCAGTAGAGCGTGAATTAGCTAATGCTAAAGCTGCTCAAATGAATCCTTTACAAGTTCAATACCAAGGATTAGTTAATCAGGATGCTGAAAGTCGTTTACCTTCTACTAAAGCACAAGCTATTCTAGACACACTTAAAGCAGAACAAGGGATAGCTAACCAGCCTCGTGCATTAGAAGAAGCACGGTTTAACCTTAATACTTTACCGGAGAGTAAAAAACAAGAGTTTCTTAAACGGTTGCCACAAACTGTGACAGAATTAAAGATGATTCCTCCAGAAATTCAAGGTAAGTATGTACGAGATCAGGCAAGTAAGTTTGGGTTTGATCCTGTAGCATTAGATGCTTATTTGTCTAACACTAAAGATTTGCCTGCTGCTCTGACTAAACTACATGAGCAAATGTCTCTTAATTCTCCTGCTGCGATTTTACAAACTAATTTATTAGGAACTAGGAACGACGCTGCGTATGAACGGGTTATGGCAAAGAATGAGGCTGATATTGCACGAGACTTAATTAAAAATTCTCGTGATATGGAGAAATTAAAGTTGACTTTAGGGCAACTAAAATCGCCTAAAGATTTGGAAGAAGCTGCTACATTGTTACTAATGCGCCCAGATTTTGACACTAACCCAGAAGTACAAAGTATGTTGGCTAAAGTGGCGAAACAGAAATTGATTTTTGACCAGTCTAAATTGAATCAAACTGGTGCAGAGTTAATTGGTACAACTAAACCTACTGAGCGTGCCGCGCAAGCACAAACAGAACAAACACCATTAGCTAACAAACCTGCTGCCCCTAGACAAGCTACCCCAGATAATGTTACAATGGATGTGCAAACAAAGATACTACAATCAAATAAACTTGATCCTAACAAGTATCGTGTTATTATTAAAGATGGGCGGTATCAAGCAGTACCGAAATAAAATAAAGGATGTTTATGGCACAAACAATTGACTTAGGGCCAGTGCCCTTAGAGGATAAACTAGCTGCTGCGGATGCAGAGTTAGGTTTACCTAAAGGATTTACTAAGGCACAAATGCACGTAGAGAGTAGTGGGGACTATAAAAAAGTGAATCCTGCTACTGGTGCAGCAGGGTTATTTCAAATCATGCCCTCAAATGTCAAAACATATTCTGAACGTGTGGGGCGACAGCTTGATCCACATAATGAAGATGATGCTTTGTACATGCGAAATGAGTTAATGAAGGAGAACCTTAAATACTTTAAGAACCTTGACAAAGCTGCTGCGGGTTATCATGGTGGCCCTAACACTGAAAAATGGGGTAAACGTACTCAAGGGTATTATCCTGCTATTGAACGCACTATGGCAAAGCTACGGGCAGAAAGCAATATGCCTACAACATCTGCTAAAGTAATTGATTTAGGCCCGGTAGAGCAGTTTCATAAAGGAGAGCCTGCTTCGGCAGGCACATTTCCTAATGTTATTGATCTTGGGCCTGTTTCTGACTTTGAAGCTCCTAAAGAAGAAAGTGCTTTGAAAAAAGCAGGTAAATTTTTAAAAGAGAGTTTTAATGTCGGTATGCAGCAAGTAGGTAACACAGCAGACACAGCATTAACAATGGCTGCTGCTACACTTGCTCCAAAATCTGCACAAGAGGATTTATTTAAAAACCTACAAGCAAGGGAACAATCACGCCAACAATACTGGAATCCAAACAATGTAGAACAAGGTGTTGGTGGTAAAGTGGCTTCTGCTTTATTAACATTACCCATGCAAGTTGCCACTATGCCTATTTCGCCTGTTATGACAGGTAAGCGTGGGGCAGAGTTAGGAGAATCTCCAGAAAACATTAAAAAAGCAATGGCAGTAGATGCTGCTTTAACTGCTGCTGGTGTGGTTATTCCCGGTGCTGCGGGTACTAAATTATTAACTAAAGCTGCTACTGGTGCAGGTGTTAATGCTGCACAGGAATTAGCAAGCAAAACTGCTATCTCTAATATCTATGAAACACCCGAGGCTAAACAAGAGTTTGCGCCTAATGCTGCTGATACTGCTGTGGCTGCTTTATTGGGTGGTGGTCTAGGTGCTGCCAGCTATCGTCGTCCTGCTAGTGCCTCAGTAGACAAAATTGATGCTGCTTTAGAGGCAACTAAAGTGCCAGAACCTGTTGCACCAGAGCCAGTAAAACAACTTACCTACGAACCTTCTTTTATAGATGAGACAGGTAAAGTAGTTAAAGGTGAACTTACACCAGAGGCATTGCAACATAAAGCTGTACTAGAACAACAGGCAGATTTACAAAAAACAGCAGCTTTAGAGCAGGCCAAGCAAGGAGAATTGTTTGACACTACTCCTGTAAAAGAGCCAGTTAAAGCAAGTTTAATGGATGAAACCACAAACAAACCATTAGATCGTACTGAGTATCAAAAAACACTACAAGCATTGGCTGATGAGCCTATTACACGGTTTAAGTTACCTGAAAACATTGATGAGGCATATGCCAAATATCAAGAACAAGTTGGAGGTAAACAGTTAGACATGTTTGAACAACGTGTCGCTGCTGCACAAGCAATTATTATTGACCAAGCTGTACAACAACACCCACAAGTTAAAGCTGCTAACGTAGAGCTACAACAAGCTAAACAAGCCTTAAATGAGGCAGAAACTGCTGGTGATATTGTTAAGGTAGCTGCTGCTGAAAAGGCTGTAGTTAAAGCAGAAAAATTAGCGGCTACGGTGCAGAAAAATGTAACTAAAACATTTTCTGGATTTGGTAGTAAACAACGTGGACATGTGAACTTTGGTGTATCAGAAGCTATTGTTAAGCAAGTAGAGAAGATTAAAGACCATCTAAAGAGTATGCAAGATGTGGCTAGAACTCCCACACTGAATGGACAACCTATTGATCCTAGTGTTCTTAAGAAGAACCCTGCTATCACTAAAGGTTATGCTGACATGGCTATTAACAAAGCTCCTATTGAGAAAGTAGTAGAAGCTGCCAAGATTGCTAAAGATATTGACAAAAATGCTTTAGATAAATTAACAGACCAGTTAGTTATGGGTAGTACACACACTAAGATGAAATATAATCATCCTGTGGTGGATCGTGTTGTAGATGCATTTCAAACAGCTAGAACTAACATTCGTGGGATTCAACATGCTTTATTAGAAGGCAGTATGTTACCTGCACTACGGGCATTGAAAAACACAGATTTCATTGATTTGTGGACAATGATGACAGAGAATCAACGTCAGATTATGGCGCATGAGGCTAATCCATCTGTTAATCCTAAAGTCATGCCATTAACTACAGAAGCACTACAAAAAGCAGGATTTGATCCTAAAGTAATCAAAGCATTTGAGGCCACTCGCAAGGCTTTAGATACTGGTTATGACATGATTAACAAAGCTCGCGCTGCTGTAAATAAACCTCCTGTGGATCGCCGTGCTGCTTATCTTGCTGGTGTGTTTACTGGAGACTTTAAACGGGTATTATACACTGTAGATAAAGAAGGCAATAAATCTGTTGCTGCTGTTATTGGTGCAAATTCTAAGGCGAAACTTAACCAACGAATTAACGCTGTAAAAGAAATGCATCCTGATTGGTCTGTTGGAGAATTACAGCAGACGTACAAAAGTAAAAAGACAGGTAAAACACAAGAAGTATTCCAACAAGTATTGGAGTTCTTATCTGAAAATGATCCTAACATGAAGTCTGTGTTGGACACATTGGATGCTGTGTTAGCAAAAGAAGGGTATGACTACCGTAATGCCAAGAAGCATACAATGCAGAAAAAAGGTGTTATGGGCAGTGAAGGGGATAAGTTCTGGCAATCTGCTTATGAAAATGCTAAGGAAGGCTTTAATGCACAAGTAAATTATGTGAAAAAAGCAATTGAATGGGCAGAGATGAGTCAGGCAATGAAGGAAGTACGTCCTTTACTAACTGATAAGGATATTCTTAATAACAGTCCTAAAGCTGTGGCATGGGCAGAGGATTACTCTCAGCGTGCTATGGGATTAAATCCATCTAAAGTAGCTGGCCCTATTGCAGATGCTGTTAATGAATTGTTTGCTAATGTGGCAGGCATTGGGCCTAGTCATGGGATGCATCCTGCACAGATAACACGAGTTACTCGTAACTTAGTAACGCAAAAATTAATTGGGTTTGTCAACCTTAGTTATAATATGACTAACTTGATTCAAGGGACATTACAGTATTTACCTGAGATGGCACGTTTAGCTTCTCGTGGGGATATTAGCATTGATCCTGTGACATTATCTAAATACAACTTTGCAACCTCTAAACTGATTAGTGATTTTGTTCTGAATAAAAGTAAACTATCTAAAGCTGACGCAGAGATTTTCCAAGCAGGTAAAGATCGTGGTATTATGCACATGGAATACTTTGAGCATAGTAATGACATTCGTAAAGACTTTAACCACTATTGGAATAAAATAGCTGAGTTAGGAAGTTCACAAGCAGAAGCAATGGTACGTAATTACATGTTTATTGCTTTTAGTAAACTACTACAAGATGCAAAAGCTAAAGGAGCAGAAGGACTAAAAACAAGTAAAGATGTATTTGATGTGGCAGAGCGTGCTGTAGATAATGCAATGGGGAATCGTGCTAGGTCAGAGTTACCACGTATCTTCCAAGTATCCGGACAGTTAGGACAAATGGCAGGCAACTTAACTAAGTTTAACTATGCTCAAATGTCTCAGTTGTCTAGTTATGCGAGAGAATGGGCACGTGGTGGGAGTCCTGCCCCTTTAGGTATTGCATTAGCAGGAACAGTCCTTGCTGTTGGTTTACAGGGATTTGTGGCTTATGATGTATTAGACCAGTTGTATCAGTTTATTACAGGTAAGTTAGGTAAACCTGACACATTAACTGCTGCTTATTTACGTTTAGCAGATAAAGTTGCACAAGTTAAAGGTGAAATGGCAGGTAATTTCTTCTCTAGTGGGATGTTTGGGGCAGCAGGCGTTGCATTACAGAATCGTATGGGTTATGGTAACATTGTTCCTGATTCTCCTGTACAGGCCCTATTAGGCCCATCTGCTAGTGTTGTTCCTGATGTGGCTAATGCTGTGGGCGATGTTATTTCTAATCCTAACACTGTTAATGCTGCTCGTGCTGGGTTAGCTGTATTACCTAATAGTATTGGTAATGTAATAGAGCCATATATTATGCCAGAGGATGCACGACCAGAAGAACAGCGCAAAGGCACTACAATGTCTTACAATAAGAAAGCAGGTAAACCCATTGCAGGACAGTATGCTAGAACACCTACTGAAAAGTTAATGAAGCAGATTGGATTTACTGGTATTGATGAGTATAAAACTAGGACTAAAGAGTATCAAGATAGTCTAGTGACTAAAGCGATGAAAGATATTCGTGAGGGCATTATTTATAAACTTACATCTGATATTGCTTCTAATCCTACAACACCTCCAGTAGAGTTATTCCAGAAGTATAAGGATAAATATCTTGCTGCTGAGGGAGATGATGTGGAATTGACTAAAGAGTTAGTGAAGTTCAAAACTGGTTTAGTTACTACAGCACAGCAACGTAATATGCTACGTATTGCTGAACAAGCTAATACTCGTGCAGGTAAAGCAATGGAAGCTAAACGGAGGTATGGACAATGAAACTAGAAGTTAAACGTAAAATCTTTACAGATAAAAGCACTATCGGTGAATTATTTATTGATGGTGTTTTTGAGTGTTATACTTTAGAAGATGTGGTACGCCAAGGGCCAAAAGTCTTTGGTAAGACTGCCATACCAGCAGGCACTTATAAAGTGATTGTGAATATGTCTAATCGGTTTAAACGGCTGCTACCTTTGTTAATTAGTGTCCCTGAGTTTGAAGGGGTGAGAATACACCCCGGTAATACTGATGCTGATACGGAAGGGTGTATCTTGTTAGGTAGGGTGAAAGGAGATAATGCTATTTATAATAGTAAACTTGCCTTTAACCAGTTCTTTGATAAGATTAAAGACCAAAAAGCAATAACAATAACAATTAGTAGTGATAAATCAAAATAGTAGTTTAAGGCGTTCGAGAGCGTGTGAAATACGGGCGTGCTGCCTAGAGAAATTTAGGTTTTGTGGTTAACAAAGGTAACAGAATCTCGCAGAAGCAAAAAAGGGGCAATTAAGCCCCTTTATTTTTATTTGTATTTAGTGAATAAAATACTAACAAACAACAAATCAATCAACACATAGTAATCTACTTCTTCCTCATCCTCAAATGGGTTTATAATCTGAAACCCAATCATTGCTCCACAAATAGTATTAAAATTAACTTCCACCATTGTAGTTCTCCTAATGTACTGTAGTAGTGGTACTGTAGTCTGTGTATTCCGTATATAGATTATCAATCACACCTTCTAAATACTCTGTATAAGCACATTGCTCTTTATATCGAGTATGCTCATACAGAATATCCTCTGCTAATTCATTTATACGTTCTTCTAGCTCTTTCTTTGTTTTCATGTTTTTCCTTTATTGGCAGGCTAAACACTCCTCTTTGGATGCTTGAACACCACTTTTGCTGTATATGTAGTATAACCCCAAAATATCAGGATCAAGAAAGGCTTTTTTATGTATTTTAGAAATATAGGCTTCATCTTCTTCTGCACTAAAGAATACGTTTAAGGATTGCCATTGGCAGATATACTTACCTCTAGCAGCAGCCATACGTAAAACTACCTCTTGATTGATCTCAAAAGCTGTTTTAAATACTAGCTTTTCTTCTGGTGTTAGCCAACTAACTTTCTGAACAGAACCACCAGCATCAATAATAGAATTAAGTTCTTTCTTGTTGTATTTGCCCCGCTCTTTCATAATAGAAAGTAATGTGGGATTTACACGAGTGACTTCACCTCCTGCCATTGATTGTTGATAGACCATTGCTGGATCGGGATTAATCCCTTCACTAATACCCCCCATTAACAAGCTAGTTGATTTAGTAGGAGCAATTGCAATCAAATGTGTGTTACGGACACCATTCTTTTTCTCTAAATAATCAGCAGCACGATTTGCTTCTTGTTTAATATATTTAGCAATTTGTGTACTAAGCATATGTGCCTCTAAAGATTCAAATGGCAACATCTTCTGCTGGAACAATGTATGTAAACCACACTGTCCTAGTCCTAAAGCACGATCTCGAATAGTAAATGCACGAGCCTTTTCTAATCCGGGGATACCTTTAGACTTATCAATAAACTCTTGTGCGACACAATCAAGAAAGATTGTTGCCCAATACACAGCGTCAGTATCTTTCCACTCATCCCATTTAGACACATTCATTGAAGACAAAACACAAGTGAATGTATGGTCTTTATCTGCTGCTAATGTAATCTCATTACATAGATTAGAAGCATATACAGTATTACCACGGTCTTTGTAAATCTGTGGACGACGTTCTGCTACTTTATCAGGAAAAAAGAAATACCCTTTACCAGTAACCATTTTAACTTTCATGGCTTTCTGATAACGACGGATTGCTTCTGGTTTTTCTTCTTCTAAACAGCCAATAAAATTGCTAGAGATTGACCAACCAATGTTTGTACCATCTGGATGTTCCAGCATAAAGTCACAACATTCATCAAAGTCTGGATGGTCAATAGGAATGTACCCTGCCCATGCACCACGGCGTGTATTACCTTGTGATACATCTTCCATATCCTGCACAAAACCTTTTAGAACTGGAAGAATCCCACTAGCTTTACCACCTTTAGAAATAGATGCACCACGCCCACGAATATCACCAAGATAACTAGACGTACCAAACCCATACTTAGTCAGCATAGCGTTTTCATGTCGTGCTTTATAGAAGCCGTCCACAGAGTCTTCTACATAGTTACCAGCACATGATACAGGCATACCACGATCTGTACCCATATTAGCTAATGGAGGTGTGCTAGGGCTTAACCAACCATTCCATAACAAATCATAAAACCAGCACTCTGCCTCTGCTATTTCTAAATAATCCCCTCTAATGTGTTTAGCTGCTGTGTGTGCAATCCGGTCAATTTGCTCTCGATATGTGCTTGCCTCATACAAATACTTTTCTTTGAATAATTGCCAACCGGCTGTAGTGTACCACTCAGGTAAATCACCTGATTCTTGTAATGATTTCCGTTCTTCGGAAAGTTTTTCGTATAGATTATCAGTCATATTTATTTTCGTAAAAGTTGTGCTAATTTCTTTTGATGCTCTGTGTAAGAGGAAGATAAATCACTTCCTACTTTATGAACAGGAGAATCAGGATCACAGAATATATCTGCCTGTCTTTGCATAATATCGTACTCATAATCAGAAATTACAGGACAACACTCTACATAGTATAGATACCTATGTACCATAATTAAATCTTCTAGTGTCATATTTATTCTTTGTATGTTAATGTAGAGATTAACCAAAATTGGCTTAAAAGTAAGGCACTATCTTGGTTTGTTACCAAATAATCAACAGTCCACCCAACCACCATCAATGCCATGTAGTATTGTATCCACTTGCCCGCCGGTAAAAATGGTTTCATGGCAAGTTACTCCCTGCTTCTTGATAAACATCAAACAATAATCCATAAGCTCTGTTAATCTTTTTCTGCATTGTTTTAGTTAAACCCGAATTATCGACTAATGCCGCATCCAACAAACACATGACCATCCATGCTCTGTCCATGATTTCAAAATTATCCAAGTAATAATCCAAGTCTTCTTTTGTAAACTCTTTCACCATACAAACTCACTTTCTGCCCAATCACGTTGATATTCGTTACCTACACCAGCAAAAAAATCATTGTATTTATAAGCATTGATTGCTGTGTAGAACCAATCTGCAATAGGATTATATTTTACATCAAACATTTTGTCAATACCTAAATGACTGAGACATAAGTTAATACGAGACTCTACAAAGTGCTTTAGTTGAACAGCAGTGATACCTTCAATAGCACCTTTAGAGAAAATGTTTTCAATAATGTGACACTCATGCTCATACATGACTTTAGCATATTGTTTAATCTGCTCCCCTAAATGTTGTTTTACTTCTTTCGGTAGCTTTTCAATCATTAGATTATACAACCATGCTCCTGCAAGACTGTGTAAATTTTCATCCCGTACAGAAAAGTTAATCCCACGAATAACATTACTCAGTAGATTCTTGCCATTAGTTTGAAAGTGTTTCAAGAAAGCAAAGCTACTGTAAAGAATAACACCTTCTACTAAAGAGAATACTGCTACTTGTAGTGGGCTAACATCCTCAGACAATAAGTTGTCAATAAACAACATCCGTTCTGCTAGGATAGGGTCTTCTTTATACGAAGAATAAAACTCCTCTGTATGTAATCCAACCACTTCATTTAATTTCATGTAAAATGGCTGATGCACAGCCAATTCCATCATACTAAATGTAGAGGCCATACGGCAAATCTCAGGACTATTAGAGAAATGCTGTAGAATCTTACCTCCCCAATAATCAGCACCAGCAAACACTTCATAAGCAGTAAATAACTTTAAGACTTCGGATACCCCATGCTGTTCGGATGGTGTAAGTTTAGTCTTAAAATCCTGCATATCTTTTTCTACTTTAACTTCATTATGTGTCCAAAACACTTTAAGTTGCTCATCAGTGTAATTAACTGCTTCAGGTAATTGCACAATAAAACTACGATTTTTCATTATATAGAACCTTGTCTTTTGGTTTTGTTTTTGTTGTATTTAGCCAGTCAGAGAGTTGTTGCTCTTTTAGTTCCTGACGAAGCTCTTTATCATTCTGCTGTAAAATCGCTTTCTTCTTCTTCCGACAAACGATTCCGAAAATCTTCATATTGTGCCTCAATGTCTGTTTGAAAATACTCTACTAAATGACTGATATCCCCTAGACCAAGCATGTCTAAGAAATCCACAATCTCCATCCGCTCAACAATACGTTGCTTTAATTCTTCAATGGTAAACTCAATCATACAATAATCCTTGGTGTATCTTTCTCTGTGACATAAGTGAACACTTCCATAAAAGCAGTAAAAGCATCTCGTGGGTGTAGTAGGGAAGGACGGAACCTAGCTTGTGGACTAAACTCTTTACCTTCAAACATCTTCCATGTTTTACCCCCACTCTTTAACAGATAGTGTGCTTCGTTGTACAACTGTTGAATATCTGCTTGTTTAACTGCAACAGCATACTTATTGTAATCTACATTAAACTTATTGTAAATAGCTGTTTGTAGTTTATCTTCCATCTTAGTATATTCAGGAAGAAATTGTTTAATTGGGGAAGCAATATCACTCAAGTATGCCTCTGACGCATCATGCAATAAAGCAGCTAACATCAATTGTTTATCACCACTATCCGCAAACTGCGCTGAAACTAACAATGAGTGTTCTGCGACAGAGTAAAAAGGCACATGCCCAGTGAATCGACATTGGTTTGCTAAAGAGTAAGCAATATCCTCAATCTCAATATCTTCTGGTTTTGGGTCTAGGAAATGAAACTCTTTCCCACTCACTGTTTCAATAAAAGGTTCAATTTTGTATGTCATACATTACTTTCTAACAACGCAGGTAAACTAACAGGAAACAATGGTTGAATAATATCACGACATTTTTCTGCAACTAACCTTGTCTCGTATTGTGTGTACTCAGACAACCGTAGTTTTAACATAGATGCCCATGCAGATAATGTACCACTCCAAATCCATTCTGTCATAGTGTTTTGCGGTAACACCATCCTAGCCTGTTCAGGGCATACACTTTGCTCAAGCAGTTTTTGATAAGTAACTAACAAAAGAGACAACATTCCCTCTACTGTAGAAAATTCTCCATTTTGGTACTCAATAATAGGAGGAAAACTAAATACTTCGTCACTACTTCCTTGTTTAACATTATCTGCTTTTTTACGCCAATCTTTAGGAATGTAAAACTCTGGTTCTGCATCCACATAACGACGACTGACTTCATTCCACGGCATAAATTTATGTTTCTTTATGTTCAGGAAAGTTCGCTAATACTTTCCTCGGATGGTTAATCCAGCTAACTATTACTAGCTAGAACAGACTATATCATCAACTCTTTCTTCAGAGTTGTCCCCCGCTTCCACTCGCTTGAGTGTACTCCATTTCTGGATAGTCGTTGAACGTTCTTCAATAGACATGTTATTAAAGCTTCGCTGCTGATTGTCCTTGATTTTCTCGGTAGGATTTTCCAGCAATTCAAGGGATTTGCTTATGTAGTCGCCCACATAAGGGTCTAGGTAATATTGCTTTGTTTTGTGATTAAATAAGATTAAACCTTTACGTACCAACTCAAAAGAAATTCTCTCAAGTTGACCGTGTATTTTTCTATGATGAAAGTCCCCTTCACAAAGAACTAAGTTGTGTGTGTTGTTATTTGTTTTATCACCATCTACATGGTGAATTAATTCACCATCATTTAGTCTACGACCTATATCAAGCTCCACAAAAACTCTATGCTCTTTTTGGTATCCACCAGCCATGTCTTTATCTGTATGTTTACCTACCCAAACTTCAACGTATCCGTTGCTATTTATGTAGGTATTTCCTACATTTCTAGGAGACTGTTTTTTACCTTTATTCCAAGGACTGTTCTTACGCATTTTGACTGTATGTTTACAAGAACAACTTCGACAAATATGTATGTCTTTTCTATAGATGTTCCAGTAATTTACCCATTGTTCATGTCCACATCTGTCACAAACACGTAAAGCTTTATCACCACTTTTTTCTTTAATCATAAGTATTCCTTTTTATTAATACTTATGTATTTTACCACAAAAAATACTAATTGTCCAGCAATATTAACAGTTAAACCAACTGACGTGCAACAAAGATAGGAGCCTTTATTCGTAGTGTAATAAACGTATGGTGAAAAGGACTAATATGATTATGAGATGCTAAGTATTTAATTAACTTACTATCTTTCTCAGATAATTGTTTAGTAACCATTTCAGGAGGACAATCTTCTGGGATGTTCCAGTCAGACTCTTTATCAAAAGATACACGCGCAGCATTAACCACAGACAAATCTGTTCCCATGTGATCTACATATTGTACACTAATGTCTGCTGTTTTCATTTATGCTCTCGATCATCGAATTCTGGTTTCTTTTTCATATAGAACGAAAGGAACATCCAACAAGCACCTAAATGATCAATGTGAGGAAGACCACTTTCCTCATCAATGTCATTGCCTTTCATAATTTCCAAGAGGTGTCGGAATAATGCAGCAATTATTCGAGAGTAAGAAAGACCACTTCTCCAATTATTAGCTGAATACTTTTGTGCCCCAAATGTTAAAACTTTTGCTAATCCTTCTAAAGCCAATGGATCAAGTAAATCAACCCTTGGTTTAGCACCATCATATTTTAGTGCTTTAAGTTCTTGCTCTTGCATCTTTTTTTCCTGCTCTGTGTTGTAATTAGGTAACCCCGGCATAAATGGTTGATTTGAATTAGTTACCACTCTCCATACTGTTGTATCTGGATTTTTCCCCCAATCCATATTTTCAGGAAAAATAGGTTTATCTACTAATCCCTGCTCCATAGCATGCCGCTCATAAGCAGCATCTAATGATTGCGGTTTTTTTGCTAACCTACCATTAAATAGATTCATGCTGTTGGCCCTAATTCTGGAAATAATTCTAATTGCTTTTCACACACTGCATTAAAACGTTTGTTTACTTCAGGCCACAACTTTTTTTTAAACTCTGGATTAGGCAGAACGTCATTTTTAGCATTAAACCCAAGATAAAACTCAGCCCAGTTTTGTAAATTATCATCTTTAATAGCTTCAACTAAACTTAAAGACTGGTCTAAAACATTCCATTTTTTACCGCCAACTTTTACTTTAGAGCGCACTTTAAGTAGTTGTTTATGCAACCGATGCAATTCCTCTAGTGCTGCTGGTGTTACTGCTACAATTTTATCATGCTCTTGTACAATAACTGCTTTATAGGTTTCCATATTTACTCCAAAATACTTTGACAAAATCCAATTAAACCCCCAACTTTGTTGCCAAGGTCTTTAGTATTGTATGCTTGTTTTATTTGCTCCAATAAAAGCTCTAACTCAACTAAATCATCTTCATCTAATACAACTTGTTTAACTTTTTGCATACTTTTTCCTTAAGTAGTTTATACTAATTGGCATCTCATCAAATGAACCATTATGGACTTCATGCAGCATCCAAATACCACGCCAATAGTTGTTACCTTGTGGCCCTAAGTAGTCTTCATCATGCTCATAATAACATCCTACAAATAATCCTGTCATTTGTCTGCCATCTGCTGCCCTATCATAAGCTATTTGTCTATATTGGTTATGTCCCATAACCGCCGACATATGTTTTTTACTAAGTAAAGCACTTGCAGAAGTGATAGACTTACCCATAACACCGGAAGTAAAATAATGGCTATAGGCAACACCATCAACCACGACAACATCCAAATAGTTATAAACTTCCCACCCAAATTCTTTGTATTTGAGGTCTTCAATTTGTAATACCCCATCTAACTTAGGGTCATTCTCCACTGCCCGGAGGATACGTTCCTCGTGGTTCCCTAATGTCAGTATCATTCTTGGAGTATATTGTTTGTGCTTGGTTGCCTTCTGTTTTTTATTATACTCCTGTATTGGTAAAAGTAAAGCCCCCATAGCTTCGTGTACTGCTTTAATATCTTCTTTGTATCGTCGCCCTTCAAATGATTTTTTACCCACATCATAACTACTTAATGAAGGCATATCAGCAAAATCCCCGATACACACAATTACTTCTGGTTGTTTTTCTACAGCGTATTTCCCCACCCAACTGAGGAAAGTAAAATCTTGTCCCGGTTTTGCTTGTACATCAGGAATTACTAGATGCTTTGTCATGTAGTGTCCTCATTATCCGTAGATAATAATCTAAATCAATTACAATCAATGGTTTACTATGATTCTGTTTAATACACAATACTGGCTCATAATTACCGTGTGTTGTTGCTTGTTGATAGTCCTTATACACACTGTATGATGCTTTGTTCTTACACTCAAATTGTACTGGTAATAGTTTACGAGCAGCAGGTGATAGTTGTACATCCTCCCCGCCAGCACCCATTGATGTACTCTTTACATCATCTTGCTCTAATGTAGGAAAGTGCATTAGAATTTTATCCCGCAGTAATTGTTGCAAAATTCTTCCTTTTTGCTTCGCCGATGCTGGTTTCATATTACACCTGAACAGCACTCAAAGCTGTCACTAATGCGGAAACATCTTCCCAACGCAGGTTTGCAGAAAGTAACTCAGTTCCTTCTTTATCTTCCATTACAAAAGCAACTCCATCGCAGCTTCCCCACGGATATAAAGCAATTGTGCCTCGTTCATATGTAACCAGCATTTCTGTAACCTTAGTTGTTGTTATTTCAACACTCATATTAATCTCCGTGAAATAAATTATACACGGGCACTTTAGTCACTCGTACTTCTTTACGCCCAAACACACCATCACTACATAAATGTTTTTTGTATTGTCCTGCTACTTCTTCTGTAGGAGTAACCAACACAATATCATGTCCAACAAATACACCATACATAAAATAATCTACATTGCCCATAACTGTCCTTCTTCTCGTTGAATCCATAATAGCTGTCCGTTCTTTAACAGCCGTTCATCATCATTATATAAATCTTTCATATAATCTAACATCATCTGGTAACTGTCTCTGTGAGCAAACAACCAATCAAAATGATGCTGTAAAAACTGTGGAATCTTTGGCCTTGCTTTACCATCAAACCCCATCACATTGTCTGTTTTGTCTCCCATAATTAGTTGACACATAAAGTTATAGTTACCATCTGCCTCTGAAATAACAATCTTCTCTTGTTTTACAAAGTTGTAATGCTCTCCCGGAATCTGCAATAAATCTTTATCAATGGAACAAATGATTGTGTTTTCATTGTTAGATTGGATAATTCCTAACTGGTCGTCTGTTTCATTACCATCAGTAATCCGTGCGTTGTAATCTGTTACTAACAATTCACGACATTGCTGTAACCATGTTGGGCGTACTAAATCTTTACGATTAGCTTTGTATTCAGGATCAATGGTTGTACGATAGTTAGTGTCTCCTCCTAACCATACTTGATATTCTGTTGCCTCTGTTTCTTTTAGAATCCGTTGCATTAAATCGTGCACACGATATAGTGCTACATCTAAACCTTCTTCTTCTGGTTTTGTTTTAGTGGGAGAACAACTACTTGCTGCACGATATGCAACAATATCTCCATCAATTAACGCTAGTGTCATACAATCTTTCGTTCTACAGAATCAAATATATAAGAATCATCGTAAGTAGAAAACGCATGATGTTCTGCAGCAATATCCAAATCGTCGGTAGTAAGTGTAATGTCCTCTAACCCACCAAACCCACCATCGGTGCGTACAAATTCGTAGTCAAACACCCAATATCGTTTTGTTAAATCTGGTAAATTTTCTAATAACATAACATAAACTTTCTCTAATAAGGTTAATCGGTAAACTATATGTTACTTTAATGTAAATAAACATTTTACTTCGTAAGGACTTAAAGAATTTATAAAATTAGATAATTCTTGAATTGTTTTAATTCGTTTAAATTCTTTTTTTAATTGTGCAGTATCGTGTGCTACATGATCCCGCCACCATATTTGTAGCTCTAAACTGTAATTAGATACATCTACTTTCTGTAGCTTTTTACAAAGTTCTTCTGTTAATTTATCTAAATCTTGTTTAGTAGTAAATTCTTTTTTAACCCGTGGATGTTGTGTTAGCCACTCTTTTTCCCATGTATGTCCCGCCAATTCCCCTAAAAAACATAAACACTCCGATAAATACTTTTGTAATGTTGTTGGCTCTTTATTTGTGTATGGAGAAAAAAATTCTCCTGAGTAATTAGAAGTACATGGCATAACAACCCCTTAAAATATATCAATAATTTGTTGGTGGCCTGTGCTGATCTCAAGGCTTTACCCCTCTCGTACTGTTTCAGCGGGCCTAGTGGGGCACAGCGCCGCAATGTGCGTATCAGCCTACGCATTTCACCAACACGGTGGGGGACTGGTTATTGTTGGATGGTCTCAATCTCATTCATAACCTGAATTGGCATCCACAGTCCCCCTGCGTTTTGGCCCTGACTCTTACCCGGTCAGGTTAGGTTTTGTTACTTAGTTGCTTCTTTAACGTTATTGACTACTTTAGATAAAGCCTCAGCCGTGTAAGGCTTGTCTTTATCTGTCAATGCGCCACCCATCGTTACAAAGTCAGCAGCCAAAGCTACAGGTGTTTCTACTACTACACCAACAACAGCTTTTAGTAAATTTCCAAACATAAACTTCCTTTCATTAAGGTGGCTACTCGCTGCACTTGTGCTTTATTTACCTTTTGATAAAGAGCAAAACAAGCATCCGCTTTCGCCTAAAATTAGGGTGTATGGTGTAAAGGAAACCCGTCCATACTTACACCCACATTCCCGTTTAGTAACTTTTTAATACTAACACAAGTCTTACACAGTAACTATACTGATGTTACAATGCTAATACTATGTTAATATGGAATATCATCTTCCATTGATGCTAATGCTTCTGTTCCTGTAGGTTTTGGTACTTCTTTACCGTTAATCACATAGTTAAAATACTTCTCTGCTACTTCAATTACTTGCTCTGGATTAACAGATTTACTCCCAACACTAAGAGTGTCAATAGCATTAGAAATGCTGGATTGACGAACGATGTAAACCTGTTTTTTCGCACGTTCTTCTGCTGTTTCATAATTACCTTTACTTACTTGTGTGGAAGTAGTAGATGGTGCTGATGTAGAGGCTACAGGCGTAGAACCTGCTGTACCTTTCTCTGCTTTCAACCATGTCCAATACTCTTGTCCATCTTTACCGGGTAACTTTTCTTGTGTAATTGTATACACTTCACCTGATTGAGCATTTTCCAATGCCTTAAACACCTCAGCCGTTTGACCAAAAGACATAATCTTTTTACCTGCCACTTTATTGTCTTTAAGGTCTTTGTACGCCACTTCATTTTGCTGATAACTGCCTTTTGCTGTAGGCTTTGTCTCAATAGTTGAACTTAAAATCTGAATCTGAAATTGCATTTATTTTCCTTCCATGTCTTTCATATTATAACCTACTTCTACTTCACAGTCAATAGGTACATTCCAATCAATCTTCCACAATCTACTTAAATTTGCTGCTAAGTCTGAAAACACATTGTAGCACAGTACAACAGCGTCGTCAACATATTTTTCAGGTACATCTAATACAATCGAATCATGTACTGTAGAAATAAAGTTAATAGGCAACTTCATTTTATTTCTACGATTAAACATACTAACTCGTGCAACCTTCATAATGTCATGGCCTGTGCCTTGTACTGGATAGTTTGTAATCTCTGTCCAGTTTACTTTGCCGTATTTAGTGAGAGGGTCTATCAACCACTCACGACCACTAGGCCCAACAATCGGTTTCTTGTTAAGACATAAATCTCCCCACCGTTCATGTACCTTGTTAATCCCTGCATATTTACTGTAGAACTTCCTACCAACTTCATCCCAGTAATCTACAGAGGTCGATACGTGCATAAACTCAGGGTCAAGTGTAAATGCGTAACCTTGCCCACGATTGTAAATAGTACGAAACAAATACTTCTTAGCAATTAAACGGGATGGTAAATTAAATGTTGCTTGGTTCTTCGTGTGTGCATCTTCTTTATTCACAATCTCAGTAATAGCTACTGGGTCTTGAGATAACATTGCTAGTGTGCGCCACTCCAATGCAGCAGCATCACAAGACACAATCATCTTTACTCCCTTGCAAAAGCACTGCTAATCGTTTGTCGTAACAATCTTTAGTTGCTTGACGTTCAACACAACGAGATAGATTGTCAAACATGCTAGGATAAAATAGAGCTAAATCCGCAACAACAGACTGCATACCAAATACATCTGTAAGTTTAACAAAGTTATGTAATTCTTGTAAATACAGTTCTTGTTCGCGTTGTGTTTCCATTTTATTTCCCCATTAACTAAAAACATAAACTACACCAAAACAAAATGCACATGTAAAACCAATTACACCAGCAACAAGCACAGGTAAGAAAAAAAACCAATAACATCTGTCTGTCAGTGTAATATCATCCCAAAGTACAGGAGGACGAATAGCACCATAAATAGCAGATAAAAGTAATAATGCTACAAGAATCTTCAACATTCTATTTCTCCAAAGGTAATTCTCTTAACCAAAACCACACATCCTCCCACTCTTTTCTTCCCCCTCCGTTTAAGACATGGCGTAATCTATTTTGAGGAACACCTTGTTTTGATAATTCTTGATGTGACGGTTTATTCGCATATACAGCAACAAAGTATTCTCCATACTGGTCATAGTCATTATATTCTTGTGTAAGAACAAATACTGTTTGTGGCATATCAATACCTCGTAATAAAAATACGTTTAACATCACCTGCAATGTTTTGTAGATTAGGTCTGCTACTACTTAACCTACCTGTTGCTGTAACACACTGATTGTATTGCCCATGTAAATAATTAACAGGCCATTGCATCTTTCTATTCATTTCTTGATACCCATTGTAATAAGTACCATTTAGTTTCTCTAGTTTAGCATGTTCTAACAATAAGTCAATGTATTTCTTTGGGCCTTTAAGTTTACGTAATGTGTCTTCATTAGTAGAGTACATCCCTTCCTTCTTAAGCTCAGAACCTTTTAATGGTTTGTATATCTGCGGTAGTTGATATTGTTTCTCCACATTTTTATACTTCATTTGTCCTGCTTTAGCCCCTGTCTTATAAAACCCCACATGTTCTTTAGCTTCTTCTTTAATAATTCCACCATAAAGAAAAGCAGATACATGGTCATTACTATTCCAGTTAATAGGCACATCTGGATGTATGCTGGACAACTCTTTTGTAATTTCATCCATACGTGCTTTAATATCATCCGATGCTTTTTGACATACTTCTTGGTCATACAACAGACCGTTCCATTCCATCTCCTGTAACACCAGTAAATCCATACAAGCTAACTTAAACAATTTGAATAACTTTGGTTGTTGTTCAAACTGCTCTAACTGTTTCAAATAAATTTGATAAGTTAATTCCACATCCTGATTAGCATACTCTGCTAGAATGTCTTGTGGGATTTGGTCAGTATCAATGCCTTTATCCCAATACTCATTCTTGATAACATCAATCTTGTGCCCTAATCCATACTTGATTGCTGTTTGCTCTAGGGAAGGGTATTTTAGTGTTTGACGTTCCAGCATGTACTCCGCTAACTGACAATCCCAGACAGTAATACCATCAATACTAACACCACTCTTTTTCAACCAGTGTAAGTCAAACTTAGCGTTGAACATTACAATCAAATCCAAAGCATCCAAATTAACTAAAAAGGCAGGAAATGCAGATAAACAAACAGCAGCCTCATTATCACGTTTAACAGAAGTACATACAAGTTTGTTAGTTGTATCAAACGGATTACCTTTGTTGCTTGTAGTAGTTTCAGTATCAATAGTTAAAATTGTCATTTTGTTTTATCTTTATACTCTTTGTATTTGTCTAGCACCCAGTCTTGTAGAATGTCCTCTAACTCACACTTAAGTCTTATCCCTTTTTCAGTACATAACATCGCAATACAAACAGCTAAATCTTCAAGAGAACTCTCAGAAATTTCTTCTTTAGGGGCACGCCAATGCCCACACCAATTAGCTGACCTATTCATGCTTGCTCCTCTGCTTTTGCAATAGCGGCGCGGGCTTCCTGTTCTGCAAATCGTGGGAGCGAAAGCGATCCCGCAAGGATGTGTTCAAGCGCAGCAACCAACTCCGCATTAAGCTCACGCAGTCGCTTAATCTCAGATGCATGAGTTTTGTTGGTCGCAGTTAAGGTGTCCATCCATTGGCTACCAAGCGGCCCAAGCAATAAATCTGGCTCACTCACAATCCACCTCAATTTCTGTGTGAGGTAGTGGTTTGATGGGAGTCAGCCAATAAGCTTCTGGAGAATATACATCATCAAACTTAGCACTTACATCATAAAACCAGTTGCTGATTATATACCTACATTTAGGGCCATTAGGTGTATGTACGGAAGTGTGTTTTAACAACCACTGCACCATCTTTTTAGTTTTTGGTTTGATGCGGTATTTATCTGCAGGCCAATTAAACCTTGGCTCGCCTTCAATATCAACCCATCTACCAACCCATCTACCAACCCATCTACCAACCCGTGTGCCATAACCTGAATAGTCTCACCACGCTCGAATGCCTCACGTAGATGTTTGTATTCATCTACTTTGCGAACACGATTAGCTAAATCAAAAGCCCCTAGCGATTCAATATCAAACCATTCATCTATGATGTCTGAATATGAAAACTCATACTTCCCACCATTCAGCCAGTCAATGATTTGATCTTTAAATTTATGTGTCAAATTAAACTCCTTAAAATTACAGTTTAATCTAAAAACGTTAATTTGTAAATAGTGCTGTTCAATAAATCTGTAATTTCATCAATACTGTTCTGTAACTCAGAGTCTTGAGGGAGTTCTTCACGCTTTTCTTTAACCATGTCTCGAACAGTAGTTAAATAATCCAAAGGAATACGGGCTTTTTGTGTGTAACCATTAGGATACTCTTTAATCAATCCATATTTACCTTGGTAAGACTCAGCAAAGCTGTCAACTAAATCCACAATACCATCATAATACTCATTCAGTGCTTTATGTTCTGCATATGACCGTGTACTCAAGTGCATAATGTGTGTAACAGTAGCACTATGTAACAACGTACCTACAAATTCACCTACAATTTTATCTGCCATTTTATTTCCTTTAATTTAAATACCGTAATATATGCGGAGATTATTTTATTATTCCCCGCAAACCAATTAAAAATGTAAATCTTGATAACGAGCAATCTCTGGTTTAATTAAAACTTCTTTCCTACCGTGGCGCAACTCTGGATCAGTGTTTTCATCTCCCATTAACTTGTTTGCAGACAAATGTAAGTAACGAATACTCTCATAACCAGCATCATTTTTCTTACCAATACCTAAAATCCAATCTGCTTCTGCTGCTTTAGCTGTCTTACTGTTAGACACATGACGCATGTCTAACCACTGCACATTCTCTGCTTGTCCATCTGCTTGCGTAACACCAATCACAGGACAATAGGTTTTGGCAATCTCTCGTGCCCATTTATAGATTTCACCTAACCGTAAATCCTCTCGATCCCCATCAAACCCCTTAATTTTATCAATTTGGTCTACCACAATTAGCTTTGGATTGTATTTAGCACATAATTTCTCTACAATTTGCTTAGAAATTACAGCATTGTCATACATTAAAATACGTTTCCCCACTTCTTTGTGGTATTTTTCCTCATAGTACGCTAACTTAGAGAATAATTCAAGTGCTTCAATGCCAAAATGTGCTTGAATACAACGTACTTTTACTTTTTTACCTTGTTCTTCGTTGTTTAGCCATAAAACAGATTCATTTTCTGCTAACTGTGCCGCCATACAAGTAACCTCAGAGGCCACAAAAGTAGTTTTACCTGTCTCTTTACGTGCTAAAATGAAACCAAAATCACCTTGACGTAATGGCCCTAGCATCTTATTCATCGTCGTTAAACGCCAGTACAGCCCACCTTTTGCATAAGTACCCTCTAACAATTCACTAAAGTTGTCAGTGACAAACTCAAAATCATCAGTTGCTAGTTCTTTAGTTGTTGATAGACCTTCTAATTCCTTTACCTTCTCAAACACATTAGAAAGCTCTTTACGGCCTTCTGATGCTTCGTAGCTATCCATACTTAGCTCACGCAGTAAAGACGCTCTACGCACGCTTTTAACCAGTTCTAGGGTGCTTTCCTGTGAAACTTCTAGCTTACCTAATTCGTTAAACAAATTTGTGTAGTAATCACGGTCTTTCGGTAGTGTGGCGAAAAACAAATTACTTAAAGCCGCAGGTGTTAAATCTACACCTTCGTTAATCTTGTGGTGTGTGTCTAATGTTCGCAATACACCTTGTAATTCTCGTGGAATATCGTCCATTTTAATATAATCACGGTACTGTTTCCACACAGAAAACGCTAAAAATTCTTTAATAATCGTTAATTCAGGCAACATACTCTGATAAATCCTCTAAATCTACAGGTTCATTAGTAAATCCAAATACACCATAACCTTTCAATAAAACAATATAAGTATCCCAACCATTACGTTTGTCATAAGCATAATAAGGAACAGAAATATCCGATAAAATGTCTTGTTTAGTATAACCATAATCCTCAAGAACATTAAGAATATATTCAGTTAATGTGTCCTTACTGTTCAACATTTCTACACATGTCTCCATAGACTCTGCTAGTGTCTCTCGATGTTCTCTAAACAACATTGTTTACACTTTCTTTTGATTCTATATCTTTTAACCATTGTTTAACAATTTCTTCACGCATAACACGCCAGCGTTCACCTATTTCAACGTCATGTGCTTTTACCGCGTGGGGACAACGACTAGATTGCCAAGAGTTATCACAAAAACCTAAACAATCACCTTCTGGATAATTACAACCACTTTCTACATGAGTACATACAATCATTTTATTTCCTTTATTTATATTATATTTATTATATATAATATATTATATATTATTGTAGTTTACATATTTGTGTTTGTCAAGAAGTTTTTTATTTCTTGTGTTGAATAACATTTAGGGTCTTCTTTAGTAAGAATTACCCGTACTTCAAACCCAATCAATCGTGCTTTTTGTGCAATCTTGTAAGCGTTCTCTCCTTTGTCGTGGTCTAACCATATGATTAAACGCTTGTACAGCCGTTTTAAGGCGTTTAATTTGCTTATTGGTAGGTTGCTACCTAGTAAGGGCATAGAATCGCTTATACGGGCTGTTTTAATCGCTGATACTGGGTCTTCTACAATCACTAAACAAGTCACTTAATCTCCTGACTTTTGTAAATAAGGAGCATATCACTATGATTACCGGAAGTAAAGCATTTTACTTTAGCTTTTTTACTAAAATTCCTTGCTTGCCAGAAAATACAGCTATTATCATTCCACCATGTGAAAATTAACTGGTCTTTACTTGGTGAATAATACACTTTACGTTCGAGTAGCTCTTGTAAAGTAATATCATACTTAGCTAACCAGTTTAATACATGCTGTGGGTATTCCTGTACAACATCATCTGGTATGGTTGATACTGGCTTTAATGGTCTATCAACCACAAAGCTAGGGCGATTAGGTCTTTCTGTGTATCGACAACCAAAACAGAAAGCACTACCATCATCATAGACAGCTAGATTATCCCTACTACCGCAGCGGGGGCAAGCCGTATGCTTTA
>JACCDU010394931.1_pt1 | contig 38324 bp, 32 predicted proteins | sample 7446081 | NCBI WGS metagenome assembly JACCDU01 (sample SAMN15323447, study PRJNA562643) | freshwater metagenome | isolation source: river surface water | place: USA:Blue River Watershed | collected 2017-08-17
CTGCAGCGCCCGCCGCGAAAGCCGCGCCGGCCAGCCAGGCGGCGACACCTTCCCGTGAATCCAAGCCATGAAAAACCTGATTGCCTACTTTGTCGTGATCCCGGTCGAGGCGTCAGTCGCAGTGATCGCGGCCGCCCTCGTGCTTGCGGTAGCGGCCACCGTATTCATCGCGCTGACCTGCATGCCGGCGCGAGCGGCCGAGTCGCCGCCGCCCGAACGCTCGACGGAAAAAGTGCTGCGTGATCCGACCCGACCGCTGGCCTCCACCGCCCCGCGCACCGGCCCCGTCACGCCGTCGGTACCGCGCCCGTCGGCACCGGTCGTGATGCCGGAGCTGCAGCTGGTGCTGACGGCCACTGAGCGCCGCTTCGCCGTCATCGACGGCGAGCTTCTGGGCGTAGGCGACAACATCCGCGGACTGACGGTGCTCGAGATCCACGACGAGGCCGTCATCGTGAAAACCCCCAACGGTCCGCGCACTTTGCCGCTGTCGACCAGCACCGAGAAAGAAGGAAAATGATCATGAAGAAGCCGATCACCATGGCTGCCCGCAAGGCATTGCGCGTCACGGCAGGCAGTGCCGCCATCGCCACCGCCGTCGCGGCACTGGCCACCCTCGCCGGTTGCGCATCGACGCCGCAAAAACAGGCGCAGCTGCCGCACAGCGAAGCAATCACGCAGGCGCTCACGCCGCCCGAACCGGTCGCTGCACCGATGCCGGCACCCGCGCCTGTCGAACCCGAGCCGGTCGCCAAGCCGGTGCCGCTGGCCGTGCCCTCGCCTGACGAGCCGCGCATCAGCGTGTCGATGAACAATGTGCCAGCGCGCCAGTTCTTCATGGCGCTCGCGGCCGGCACGCCGTACACGATGCTGGTGCATCCCAACGTGACCGGCAACATGTCAGCCAAGCTGTCCAACGTGACCGTGACCGAGGCGCTGGAAGCGATCCGCGACATGTATGACGTCGACATCACCCTCGACGGACGCAAGATCACCGTCAAGCAACCGGTCATGGAAAGCCGCGTGTTCCAGGTCAATTACCCGACCGGCCAACGCAAAGGCAATTCGGACACGCGCGTAGCGGCAGGGTCACTGGCCGACCCGCCCCTGAGCGGCGCAATGCCCGCTGCAATGCCCGCGGGCGGGTCGTCGCCAGTACCAGGCCGCGCCACCGACAGCTCGCGCGTGACCACCTCGAATGAAGTCGATTTCTGGCAAGAGCTGAAGAGCTCGCTCGAAGCGATTGCCGGCATAGCCGCCGGCAATGGCCGCAGCGTCGTGATCAGCCCGCAGTCAGGCGTGATCGTGGCACGCGCGATGCCGAGAGAATTGCGCGACATCGCCGCCTACCTGAAAGCGACCCAGCTGTCGGTCGAGCGGCAAGTGATCCTCGAAGCCAAGATCATCGAAGTGCAGCTGTCCGATGGCTACCAGTCGGGTGTGAACTGGGCCGCGTTCCGCAATGGCAGCACGCGGGCGACCGGCGGTGTGATCCAGCCGGGTGCGAACCTGAACAACACGCAGGATGCGACACTCGGCAACGGCGCCGTGTCGGCCGTCGCCGGTTCGGCGCTCTCGACCGTGTCCAGTGCCGGCGGCACGCTGTTTGGCCTGGCGGTGCAAGGCACCAACTTCGCCGCGCTGATCACCTTCCTCGAAACGCAGGGTGCGGTGCAAGTGCTGTCCAGCCCGCGCATCTCGACGCTGAACAACCAGCAGGCCGTTCTCAAGGTCGGCACCGATGAATTTTTCGTCACCGGCGTCTCGGGCGGCACCACCACGCCGTCGGGCGGCGGCGCGATCACCACGATGCCGAACGTGACGCTGCGCCCCTTCTTCTCGGGCGTGGTGCTGGACGTGCTGCCACAGATCGACCGTGACGGCAACATCATGCTGCACATCCGGCCGTCGGTATCGCAGGTCAGCACCGTGAACAAGAACATCAACCTCGGCGTTGGTGGCCAGCTGACGCTGCCGCTGGCATCGAGCAGCGCGTCCGAGGCTGACAGCGTGGTGCGCGCCAGGAATGGGCAAGTGGTCGTGATCGGCGGCCTGATGCGCGAAGCCAGCAGCAACGATCGCTCTCAGGTGCCAGGTGTCGGCAATGCGCCGGTGGTGGGCAAGCTGTTTGGCAGCACCAGCCGCGCAACCCAGAAGCGCGAGCTGGTGATCCTGCTCAAGCCGACCGTGATTACCAATGAAAGCCAGTGGAACGACGACGTGCTGCAAAGCCAGCGCCGCGTCCAGCAACTGACGACGGAGCGCGCGGGCAAATGAGGCCGGCCGACGCACTGATCAACAAAGGATCTGCCATGCCTGTCCTCGACCTGATGCGGCACGAATTGAACGTGGCCTTCTCCCGCACCCTGCCGGAATCGCAGGCGCGCCGCTGCCAGGCCATCCTGCTCAAGGACATGGGCGAGAGCTGCCTGGTCGGTCTGGTGGACCCGAACAACCTGCGCGCGCAGGATGCGATCTCGCAGCTGCTGAAGCGCCCGGTCGACATCGTGCAGGTCGAGCGCGACGCGCTGCTGGCCACGCTCGATCGCGTGTACGGAAAATCGGACCAGCTGGGCGAGATCGCGCGCGCAGTCGAGCGCAACATCGAGCGCGAGGTCGCGCTGGTGGACCTGAACCAGATGGGCGCCGTGATCGACGACGCCGACGCCCCGGTGGTCAAGCTGCTGCAAACCATCTTCGACCATGCAGCGCAGGTACGCGCGTCCGACGTGCACATCGAGCCGCAGGAGAAACGGCTGGTGGTGCGCTATCGGATTGACGGCGCCCTGCACGTGCAGGCCGAGGCCGACTTGAAGATCGCGTCGCCGCTGGTGGTGCGCCTGAAGCTGATGGCCGGCCTCGATATCGCCGAAAAGCGGCTGCCGCAGGATGGCCGCATCGCCGTGCGCTCCGGCGTGCACAAGCTCGACGTGCGCATGTCCACGTTGCCGACGCTGTATGGCGAATCGGTGGTGCTGCGTATCCTGATGCAGCAGCAGGGGCTGGTTGCCCTGACCGACACCGGCATGGACCAGGACGTGTTCGACCATTTCGAGCAGGCGATCCGCGCGCCGCACGGCATCGTGCTGGTGACCGGGCCGACCGGCTCCGGCAAGACCACCACGCTGTACGGCGCGCTGCAAATGCTGAACCAGCCGGACGTGAAGATCCTCACCTGCGAAGACCCGGTGGAATACCGGATGCCGGGCATCGTGCAGGTGCAGACCAACGACAAGATCGGCCTCGATTTCGCGCGGGTGCTGCGCTCCTTCCTGCGTCAGGATCCGGACGTAATCTTCATCGGCGAGATCCGCGACCATGAAACCGCGCAGATTGCCAGCCGCGCCGCGATGACGGGCCACCTGGTGCTGTCGACGCTACACACGAATGACGCCGTCAGCACACCAGGCCGTCTGGCCGACATGGGCATCCCGTCCTACCTGATCGCATCGACATTGCTGGCGGTGGTGTCGCAGCGACTGGTGCGCATGCTGTGCACGCAATGCGCGGAGCCGGTTGATCCGAACGAAGACGAGACGGCCTGGGTGATGGAATCACTGGGCCGGCCGCTGCGGCCCGGAACGAAATTCATGCGAGCCTGCGGCTGCCACCACTGCAACAACATCGGCTTCAAGGGCCGCACCGGCGTGCACGAGATCCTCAGCATCACGCCGCCACTGGCACGCGCGCTGCGTACCGGCGCCTTGCAGGAATTCGAGTCGGCCGCGCACGAACAACTGAAGGGATCGACCATTGCCGACCATGCGGTGCGACTGGTCTTGCAGGGCAAGACCACGGTCGCCGAGGCGATGAAAGTGGTCAGCGCAGAAGACGGCTGACGCTGGCCGCCCTGACAGCAAGCAGCGCGATGGCAGGCATCACCCGACACTGAGCAACCCGAGCAACCACACTAGAACAAGGCCATGCGTCATTTCATTTACGAGGGCCGCAACCGCAGCGGCGAACTGGTCAAGGGTCGGATCGAATCGCCGAACCCGCAGGCGGTCGCACAATGGATGCTGGATGCCGCCATCGTGCCGGTGAAAATCACCGAGCAGGCGACCCAGGCCGCGCAATCGGGATTGATGGCCAAGATCAATGGCCAGGGATCGCTGTCGCCGACCGACCTGCTGCTGTTCACGCGCCAGCTCGGCACCATGGTGCGCGCCGGCCTGCCGCTGATGCAGGCACTGAACGGCATGCAAAAATCCTCCGGCAATCCGAAGCTGGCCACGCTGCTCGGCAAGCTGCGCGAAGACCTCGATCAGGGCCTGGAGCTGTCGGCCGCGATGGCGCACCATCCGGATTTTTTCGATGACTACTATGTGAGCATGATCCGCGTCGGCGAAGGCGCGGGCCGGCTGGATGAAGTGTTCGTTCGCCTGTTTGCGCAGCTCGAGTTCGAGCGCGACATGCGACAAAAGATCAAGAGCGCGCTGCGCTACCCGACCTTCGTGGTGATTGCGATTGCCATTGCGATCGGCATCCTGACCGTGTTCGTGATCCCGGTGTTTGCCAAGGTGTATGCGGGCATGAAAGTCGAACTGCCGCTGCTGACGCGCGTGCTGCTGGCGGTGTCGGATTTTGCGGTCAACTGGTGGTGGGCTGTGCTCGGCCTGATGGGCGCGGCGTTCTACGGCTTCATCCTCGCGCTGAAGCAGCCGCAGTACAAGTACCGGTGGGACAAGAACAAGCTGCACTTCCCGCTGATCGGCGGCATCTTCAACAAGGCCGGCATCGCGCGCTTCTGCCTGTCATTTTCGATTGCCTGCAAGAGCGGCGTGCCGATCGACCAGGCCTTCACGCTGGTGGCCAAGGTGGTGGACAACGCCTTCTTCGAGCGTCGCATCAAAGGCATGCGCGAAGGCATCACGCGCGGCGAGACGATGCTGCAGATTGCTCAGGGCGCGGGCATCTTCAAGCCGATGGAATTGCAGATGATCGCCGTGGGCGAAGCGACCGGCGAGATGGAAAAGATGATGGAGCAGGTCGCCCAGATGTATCAGGAAGAGCTGCAGTACGAAGTCGGCCGGCTCGGCGATGCGATCGAGCCCATCCTGCTGGCCGTCATGGGCGGGCTGGTGCTGGTGCTGATGCTTGGTATCTTCCTGCCGCTGTGGGACTTGGGGCAGCTGGCGCAGCAGGCTTAATCCTTGCCGAACTCGTCGCCCAGTTCCTTGCCGCGCGCTGCGGCAGCATGCAGCGCCTTGACGATGGCCGGCTTCACTCCGCTGGCTTCCATCGCCATCAACGCCGCATAGGTGGTGCCTCCCTTGGACGTCACGCGCTCGCGCAACAAGGCCACCGGCTCGTCGGAACGGATCGCCAGTTCTGAAGCACCGGCAAACGTGGCTTGCGCCAACTCCCTGCCCTGTGCCTCGGTCAGCCCCAGTTCGACGGCAGCCGCCTGCATCGCCTCGATGAAATAGAACACGTAGGCCGGACCGCTGCCGGACAGTGCAGTCACCGCATCGATCTTGCCTTCGTCATCCAGCCAGACCGTGTCGCCGACTGCGCGCAGGATCGCGTCAGCCAGCTGTTTCTGCGATTCGGACACGCCGCCCATCGCCACCGCACCGGTGATGCCCTTGCCGACTAGCGCCGGCGTGTTGGGCATCGTGCGCACGATCGCGGTATGGCCATTCAGCCAGCGCGACAGGTCGGCCGCACGGATGCCGGCTGCAATCGACAGCACCAGCTGCTTGCTGATCAACGACTTGAAGGTGGCGACCACGTCGCGCATCTGTTGCGGCTTGACCGCCAGCACGATCACATCGGCCGCAGCGACAGCGTCACCGGCAGCCGTGGCGGTCGTAACACCGAACTTGTCGCGCAATCCAGTCAGTGCAGCCTCGTTGATATCGATGACATGGATATTGGCTGCTGCGGTCAGCTTGTCGGCCAGTCCGCCAATCAGCGCCTGCGCCATGTTGCCGCCGCCGATGAAGGCAATCTTCACATTAGTTTGCATAATTTCTTTTCCCAAAAATGGCTGTGCCGACACGCACGATGGTCGCGCCTTCGGCAATGGCTGCGGCCATGTCGGCCGACATGCCCATAGACAGTGTGTCGGTAGGTAGGCCTTGCGCGGCCAGTTGCGCCTGCAGTTCGCGCAGCTTGCTGAACGGCGGCCTTTGTTCGTCAAACGAGGCCGCCGGCTCCGGTATAGCCATCAAGCCACGCAAGCGCAGCCTCGGCAGCGCCGCCACGGCCTTGGCCAGTGCCAGTACCTCATCCGGTGCAATGCCGCTCTTGCTGTCCTCGCCGCTGACATTCACTTGCAGGCAGACCTGCAGTGGCGGCAGTCCGTCGGGCCGCTGGTCCGACAGCCGCTGCGCGATCTTTTCGCGATCGACCGAATGGACCCAGTCGAAATGCTCGGCAATCGGTCGCGTCTTGTTGCTCTGGATAGGCCCAATGAAATGCCAGGACAGCGGCAAGTCAGCCCGCAACTGATGCACGGCCTGCATCTTGTCCAGCGCTTCCTGCAAATAGTTTTCGCCGAAGGCGTGCTGGCCGGCTTGCGCCGCTTCGATGACAGCGTCGGCGCCGAAGGTCTTGGAGACCGCCAGCAATTGCACATCCGAGGCTGCGCGGCCAGCGGCGGCCGCTGCCTGCGCGATGGCTTGCCGGACGTGGACCAGATTTTCTGCAATGGACATGGGGCGACATTATCCCTCATCGTCCGCATTCGGCAGGAAATGCGGGCAGGTGCTAGGATCGTCGGCAACGCGTGCGACGTGCGCAGATATCGCGACCAACCTGACCAATGTGCGCGGCACACCATCAATCAAAGGATTCCCGATGAGCACCTTGTATGACATTGCGGTTCGACGTCTCGACAGCAGCGACACCACGCTGGCCGATTGGCGTGGCAAAGTGCTGCTGATCGTGAATACTGCCAGCCAATGCGGTTTCACGCCGCAATATGCGGGGCTGGAGGCGCTCTACAAAAAATACAAGGACCGCGGCTTCGCGGTGCTGGGCTTCCCGTGCAACCAGTTCGGCGCGCAGGAGCCGGGCACGGCCGACGACATCGGCGCCTTCTGCGAGAAGAACTATGGGGTCAGCTTCCCGCTGTTTGACAAGGTTGAAGTCAATGGCCCACGCGCGCATCCGCTATACGTGAGGCTGAAAAAGGATGCTCCCGGCATCCTGGGCACTGACGGCATCAAATGGAATTTCACCAAATTCCTCGTCGACCGCCATGGCAAGGTCGTCAGCCGCTACGCCCCGACCACCTCGCCCAACGCACTCGACAGCGATGTCCTGCAACTGCTGGACGCCTGAACGATAGCTGACAAAGGGCATCGTCTGCTTTTCAGCTGCCACGGCGGCAGCTGATCGCTCCCTGATCTTCCCCCCGCAATCCGTCCCGGCCAGCAGGCCGGGACTGGCCTGAACTATCAATTTCCAAGGGTTACCCATCCGACCGGGACCGGTCAGGTGTGACCGCAAGCACGCCTCCGTATCCCGCGATACAACAAACAATACGGAGGTGACACCATGGACCAGACCGGCTTCCTCGCGCTGTGCCGCGCGGCCAGCATCGCGCTCGGATGCGCAGACCCCGATGCCCTGGGCAATACGCACATCGTCGATGTAGCTGGCACCCGCGTCGCGCTGTTCTTCGACGAAGACCTCGCCTCCGATCGCATCTACTGCTACATCGACGTCGGCCGACTGCCAGCTTCCGGGCGCGAAGCCATCCTCGAGCGCATCCTTGCGCTCAACCTGCTGACTGCGACCAAGACCGCCGGCATCTACGGCTTGGATCAGAACACGGACAGCCTGATTTTCGTGCAGCACTTCCTCTATCCCGAATTGATGACCGGCGACGACCTGGCCGAGATCCTGCAAGGCTACAGCGCTCACGCTGACAGCCTGAAGCACAACCTGCTCGACCCGTCCAACCTGCGCCCCGTGCCCGACCTCCTCGCCGAGTCGCTGGCCCCGGGCATCCGTAGCCTGGCCTGAGAGGTGCATGATGTCTGCGAACTTTCCCAACCTCCCGCCCCGTCCCAATTATCCCGGCCTGCCAACGGGCACGACGACGGGCCTTCCCATCGATGCATCCCCGCAAGGCAACGGCGCATCGTCGACGGTCACCGCCACCACGACTGTCGTTGCGGACACGGCCACCGTTTCGTCGACCGGCAACGGCGCAACGCGGCACGACAGCGCCAGCATGACGACTGACCTGGTCGACCTGCATCGTCAAGTGAGCACCCCGACGCTGAGCTATCCCGACGCCTCGCGACAATGCATCGAACAGAAAAAAATCAAGGGCACCGCGTCGCAGACCAATGCCAACGCCGGATCGGCCAAGGTGCATCGCCAGCGCTCGGATTCGGATCCCGAAGTGGTCGGTGGTGACCATACGTCTTCCGACAGTTCATCCAGCAGTTCGGCGCGCGCGGACACGAAAGAGTCGGCGCAGGTATTGCGACAGAAATTGCGCGCGCTGCAGCGTCAACTGCAGCGCGCGCAATTGCAGGGCAAGGAAAAAGCTGCACGGGGACTTCAGAAGGACATCGATGCCGCGAATGCGCGACTCGCTGCCATCGACTCGCCGGTCGGCAATACGACCGTCAATGTGTCGCCAATACCCGCCGTCCGCGCGCAGGACACGGCTCATCCCAAGGAGTCCTCGCCGTCGAGCTACGACCTGAACCACATTCGCACTGTGCTCAGGCAGCGTCTTGCACAAGTACCCGAGCTCACACAGGCCATCATGGCACTGGAGTCAGCGATGATTGATGGCGATGATGCAGAGTACCAGCAAACGATGAACGAACTGGGCGCGCTGCAGCAAGACATCGCTTACCTGAATCAGGTGCTGCAATTCGCCGCCTCGCCCGATAAGCCGCAAGGCAAAGTATCGCCAGGCATGGCCCGAGCCAAACCCGACACGACAGCCAGCGCATCGCTCACAACGACCACCACAACCACCACGACAACGACCACCACAACCACGACTGCGCCCGCCTCTCCCGCAAACTTACCATCGACGGCGGACGAGACGACACTGACCAGCTTCCATCAAATCGCGCGCAACAGCGTGCGCAACAGCAGCCTGCTGTTCAACGAAGACCTGCGGCCTTACTTCAGTCAAAACGCTCTCGAAGAAATACAGGCGATCGACAAGGAAATCGAAGCCCGGGCCGACAAGGCAGACAAACAACGGCATCAGGCCGGCGCACTGCGCCGGCAACTCGACGATTCCGAATCGGATGTGGAAGGTGCGAAAGGACGCGAGCGCATGTCCCTCCGCATCGAAAAGCTGGACGACACAGCGATGAAGGAATGGCGGGCCATCGCCAAATTGTTGGAACGTCGCGCCAGGCTGGAGGGCAAGGTGGTGCCGGCCGCCGATGCCAAATCACCGAAACAGGCCGAAGAGGAATACCAGGCCTTCGTGAACAGCTGCAAGTCGGTACAGACGCGCGGGCTGGAACAGATCCACAAGGAGGCGCTGGCCAGGCTTGAGGCCAAGGTCAATGCCAGTCCCGGCTGGGCCAATTTCTGGAACATGGCTGCCGGCGCCGGTGGCTTCGGCGTGTCGTTCTTCATCTCGAACACGCTCTGGCGACTGCTGCCGCTGGGCGGCGCGACGTGGATAAGCTTGCTGGGCGCGCCCATTACCGGCGGCCTGTTCCACGTGATCTTCGCCACGCCGGTGGTCAAGCAAGTGATGAACCGCACCTGGACCAGCAATTCGCTGTCGGCACTGAACAATAATTTCAAGCTGAAGGGTGCGTACCTCGCCGACCAGCGGCACGGCGAACTGGATGTGCGCAAGTACGACAGCAAGGACCCGACCCGCACCGAGAAGCTGACCATCAACGAAAGGCTGGCCGAGGAGGCGCAATTCAGGGACTTGTTCGGTGCACGCTACAAGGACGAGGAAGCCGGCTACTTCTGCTACACGATGAACTACTGCTTCAAGGCGCTGGCAGCCGGCTGCATGTCCAACTACTTCGCCGCTGGCAGCGATCAAAGCAAGCTGCTCGAAACAGGCTTGCACGGCATCCTGGGCTTTTGCTCCGGTGCCGAATATGTCGCCAGCCAGCAGCACGCACGCAGTGAGCGCCCGAATGCAAAGGTCAGCGTCGTGCCGACCCGCGAAGTCTTTGCGCACGAAGCCCGGGCGTTGCAATCGCTGCGTGACGACCTGCATGCGAAGATGGCGGAATGCCGCGCCAATGCCGCCCCGGATCCGAAAGACCCGACCCAGCGTCTGCTGACCAAAGCGATCCGACGCACAGACAAGGCGCTGATGACGGCTGCACTCAAGTCCGGGCCGGCCGGCATCCTGCGCCATGAATTCTGGGCACAGTTCACGCGCGAGACCTGGGAAGACACCTTGTCGGAGGTACTGGGGCGCATCATCTCGCTGTCGCCGACGGCCGTGCTCTCCGAGTTCCTGTCGATCTGGCGCAAATCCCCGGATCCTTTGTTGATGTTCCTCGGTCATGCGCTGCCCGCCGTATTGCTGATCATGCCGCCCGGCTTCACATCGCGCCCGCTGTACAGCGGCGCGATCCGGGCACTGCTGCAATCCTTCCACGATGACCGCGCAAGGAGGACGCCGGCCATGGCAAAGCCCGCAGTCAGGAAAGAAGAGGATGATTCGCTGGTCAGCACGGTCGAATCCGGCCTCGAATCATCACGGGATTCGCAAGCGTCGCGCACCTCCCGAACGTCGCGCGATCTGGACGAAAGCGTGATCGTTTCCGAAGCCGACCAGGCAGATGAAGACAGCGACGAGGCCTGGCACGGCAACCCGACCAAGCGCGACGAGGAAGGCGGCTGGTAATCGATACCCAAGTGCGCCCGTCAAAAGCCGGCTCGCAAACAACAAGGGCTCGCCACTGGCGAGCCCTTTTTTCATCCGGCGATTATTTACTGCAAGGCCTGATCGATCAGCTCGATCCAGTGCCGCACCGGCGTGTCCGTACCTGATTGCAAGTGGGTCAGGCAGCCGATGTTGGCCGAGACGATCATCTCGGGATCGGTCGCCTGCAAGTTCTTCAGCTTGTTGTCGCGCAGCTTGTACGACAGCTCGGGCTGGGTCACCGAATAGGTACCGGCAGAGCCGCAGCACAGGTGACTGTCAGCGCACAGCTTCACGTCCACGCCGCAGGCCTTCAGCACGCCTTCGACCTTGCCGCGGATCTGCTGGCCATGTTGCAGCGTGCACGGCGGGTGGTAGGCGACCCGCTTCTTCAGTTTGCCGGCCAGTTTCTGCGCCAGCTCTTGCTCGAACGCCGGCATGATCTCGGACAGGTCTTTGGTCAGCTCGGAGATGCGCTTCGCACGCTCCGCATACGCCGGATCATGCGCAAGCAGGTGGCCATATTCCTTGACGGTCACGCCGCAGCCGGATGCATTCATCACGATCGCTTCGACACCCGATTCGACGTAAGGCCACCATGCGTCGACGTTGCGGCGCATGTCGTCCAGCCCGCCTTCCTGATCATTCATGTGGAAGCGGATCGCGCCACAGCAGCCCGATTTCGGCGCCACGATCACTTGCACGCTCAGTGCGTCGAGCACGCGCGCGGTCGACGTATTGATGTTGGGCGACATCGCCGGCTGCACGCAGCCGTCGAGCATCAGCATCTTGCGAGCATGGTTGCGCTTGGGCCAGACACCGGCAGGACGCGCTTCGGGCACCTTGTTCTTCAGCGCGCCGGGCAGCAGCGGGCGCACCAGCTGGCCAATCTTCATCGCCGGCTCGAACAGCGCCTTGTTCGGCAAACCTTCCTTCAGCGCGGTGCGTACCAGTTGCTGCGCGAACGGGCGCTTGACCTGCTTCTCGACGACGCCGCGGCCGATGTCGACCAGACGGCCGTATTGCACGCCCGACGGGCAGGTGCTTTCGCAGTTGCGGCAGGTGAGGCAGCGGTCGAGGTGCAGCTGGGTCTTTTCGGTGGCCGGCTTGCCTTCCAAAACCTGCTTGATCAGGTAGATGCGGCCGCGCGGGCCATCGAGCTCATCGCCCAGCAGCTGGTAGGTCGGGCAAGTGGCGGTACAAAAGCCGCAGTGCACGCACTTGCGCAGGATCGCATCAGCCTCCTGGCCTTCGTGCGTGTCCTTGATGAAGTCGGCGAGATTGGTTTGCATCGTCAGAAGTCCGGGTACATGCGGCCCGGATTGAAAATACCGGCCGGATCAAAAGCGTTTTTCAGGTTGCGGTGGATGCGCGCGACGGCTGGTGCCAGCGGATGGAACACGCCGACCGACTTGTCACCGCCGCGATGCAGCGTCGCATGGCCGCCGGCCGCTGCCGCAGCGGCGCGGATGGTCGCCGCATCTGCCGAGGTCTTGAGCCAGCGCTGGGCGCCGCCCCATTCGATCAGCTGCTCCCCCGGCAGCGCCAGTGCCGGCGCGAAGGTCGGCACCGAGACACGCCACAGTCCCTGCGCCTCATCGACGCCGGCAAAGTAAGCATGCGACTGCTCGCGCAGGCTGTCCCAGAATGCATTCGCATCGGGCAGCTCGCTGCCGCTCATCTTCGCGATGGCCGCATCGACAGCGGCTTGCGCACCCGACAGGCGCACCGCGAGCTTGCCGTCATACCAGCACGACGCCGACAATGGCAGCGGCTGGCCACCCCAGGTGTTGAGCATGTGCAGCGCCTCTGCTTCGCTGACATTGAATTGCAGCGAATGCTGCGCAAACGGACGCGGCAGCACCTTCAGCGACACGTCGAGGATCAGGCCCAGCGTGCCGAGCGATCCGGCTAGCAGGCGCGACACATCGTAGCCGGCGACGTTCTTCATCACCTGGCCACCGAAATTCAGCACCTCGCCCTTGCCATCCATCAGCGAAGCACCGAGCACGAAGTCGCGCACCGAACCGACTGCTTGCCGGCGCGGGCCGGACAGGCCGCTGGCGACGATGCCGCCTATCGTGGCAAGGCCATCGAAGCGCGGCGGCTCGAAGGCCAGCATCTGCTGCTTCTCGGCCAGCGCGGAACCGATCTCGCGCAACGGAGTCCCGGCGCGCGCGGTGATCACGAGCTCGGTCGGATCGTAGGAAACGATGCCGCTGTAGCCGGTGGTGTCGAGGATCTCGCCGCGCAAGTCTTGGCCGTACCAGTCCTTGGTGCCATTGCCGCGTATGCGCAGCGCCGTCTTCGACGCGGTCGCCGACGCAATGCGATCCCTGAATTGTTGCAGTCCCTGGTCCATCGGTATGGTGACTTTCTAATTGTTCTACAGAAGCGCTTCAGAAGCGCGGCAGGTCCGCGTGTTTCAGTTCGCCACGGCGCACGTGCATCTTGCCGTACTCGGCACAGCGATGCAGGGTCGGGATGGCCTTGTCCGGATTCAGGATGAAGGCCGTATCGAACGCGCGCTTGACCGCGAAGAAGGCTTCGCGCTCTTCGGGCGCGAACTGCACGCACATCGAATTGATCTTCTCGATGCCCACGCCATGCTCGCCGGTGATGGTGCCGCCGACTTCGACACATAGCTCGAGAATCTCGGCGCCGAATTTTTCCGCGCGATCGAATTCACCCGGGGTGTTGGCATCGAACAGGATCAGCGGGTGCAGGTTGCCGTCGCCGGCATGGAACACGTTGGCGCAGCGCAGGCCCCAGGTCTTTTCCATCTCGGCGATGCCGAGCAGCACTTGCGCCAGATGCTTGCGCGGGATGGTGCCGTCCATGCAGTAGTAGTCCGGCGAAATGCGGCCGGCGGCCGGGAAAGCGTTCTTGCGGCCGGACCAGAACTTCAGGCGCTCGGCCTCGCTGGTCGACACCGCGATCGCGGTTGCGCCCGAGGCATTCAGCACCTCAGTCATGCGCTGGATTTCTTCTTCGACTTCTTCGGTCGTGCCATCCGATTCGCACAACAGGATCGCTTCGGCGTCAGTGTCATAGCCGGCCTTCACGAAAGGCTCGACCATGCGCGAGCTGGTCTTGTCCATCATCTCGAGGCCGGCCGGGATGATGCCGGCGGCGATCACGTTGGCGACCGCATTGCCGCCTTTGACCACGTCATCGAAGGACGCCATGATCACGCGCGCCGCCTGCGGCTTCGGCACCAGCTTGACCGTCACTTCGGTGACCACGCCCAGCATGCCTTCGGAGCCGATGAATACTGCGAGCAGGTCGAGACCCGGTGCGTCGAGGCCTTCGTTGCCGAGCTCGACGACGTCACCGTCGGTGGTGACCATGCGCACGCGCAGCACGTTATGCACGGTGAGGCCGTATTTCAGGCAATGCACGCCGCCCGAGTTTTCGGCTACGTTGCCGCCGATCGAGCAGGCGATCTGCGACGACGGATCGGGCGCGTAGTACAGGCCGTGCGGATTGGCTGCTTCGGAAATCGCGAGGTTGCGCACGCCGGGCTGGACCACAGCGATACGCGCATATGGATCGAGCTTGATGATGCGATTCAGGCGCGCCGTCGACAGCACGACGCCATCGGCAATCGGGGTCGCGCCGCCGGACAGGCCAGTGCCGGCGCCACGCGGCACGATCGGCACCTGCAGTTCGCGGCAGGCGTTGAGCACGGCGACGACTTGCGCCTCGTTCTCGGGCAGCACGACGACCATCGGCAATTGCCGATAGGCCGCCAGGCCATCGCATTCATACGGTCGGGTATCTTCCTCGGAGTACAGCACCGATTGCGGGGGAAGCACGGCGCGCAATGCGGCGACGACTGCCTGCTGGCGTGCCAGGGCAAAAGCCGGTTGTTCAGGGGCGTTCATGATGTCGGATCCGGACACGGCTATCGATGAGAATGACCGCAGTGGGAAAGACCCGTAGTTTATAGAATCGCACCGCAGAAAGACGGCCAAAACCGTGCATTTCGGCTGAAAAGCTTTGGCCAGACTGTTGAATTTTTTTTCCCGGCAAGCCGCGACGAGTCACCAGCACCCGGCCCTATCGGGCGTTACAGGGCTTTGCCGCCCTCGCCGGAGGTGGCGACGGGCATGGCGCCCGTCCGGTTACCCGGCACGGGCGGTTGGCAGCAGCGCGTCAGATCGTGCTGAACGTCGCCAGCACCCACTGCAGGAAAGCGGCGACTTCGGGGCGTTCCAGCACCGGCTTTTCGTAGACGACGTGATAACCGTGTGGCGGGGTGCCGGTCTTTTCGTTGAACAAGCGCACGATGTCGCCCGATTCCAGCATCTCGCGCGCAAAGTGCGCGCGCGCCAGGCCCACGCCGTGGCCATACTTGACCATTTCCAGAAGCAGGCCGAGGTCGTCGACGCGGATGCCGGAAGTCGGCTCCGGCCAATCGAGGCCGGTGGCTTCGAACCAGGGCTGCCAGGGTTCGAGCGCGGAACGAATCAGCGTTGCCTTCTGCAGGTCGGCCGGCTCATGGATGCCACCCACCTGTTCGAGGTAGGCCGGGCTGGCGACGGCGAAAGTCGGCTCGAGGAACAGCTTCTCGCACTGCAGGTTGGGATAGCGGCCGGGACCGAAGCGCACTTCGATGTCGCTTTCCGACAGCGACAGGTCGTACAGGGGAACCGACAGGTAGATCTCGATCGCGATGTCCGGATGCTGCTGCGTGAACGACGACAGGTTGGGCACCAGCATGTAGCGAGCAAAGGTCGGCGGCACAGTGACCTTCACGCGCGGCTGCACGGACGCGGCGCGGCGCGGCATCGGAAAGTCGGTCAGCGTGCGCAGCGCCTGCCGCACCACGTCGAGGTAGCGGCGGCCGAATTCGGACAGGCCGACGTTGCGGCCGTCGCGCACGAACAGGCGCTCGCCGACGAATTCTTCCAGCAGGCGGATGCGATGCGACAGTGCGGACGGCGTGATGCAAAGTTCTTCGGCTGCCAGCGCGAATGAGCCGTGACGTGCAGCAGCTTCAAACGCGGACAGCGCGTGTACCGGCGGAATGCGATTGGCCATGAAAACCTTGCTTCAGTAGCGAGGGCGCGTCACCAGCGGACGACCTTGCCGGGGTTGAGGATGTTGTTCGGGTCCAGCGAATGCTTGAGGGTACGCATCACGTCGATCGCGCCTTCGCCATGCTCTTGCACCAGGAAGTCGATCTTGTGCAGGCCAACGCCATGCTCGCCGGTGCAGGTGCCGTCCATCGCGATCGCGCGCGTCACCATGCGCTCGTTGACGGCTTCGGCACGCGCGATGTCAGCCGGATCGTTCGGATCGATCAGCATCTGCACGTGGAAATTGCCATCGCCGACGTGACCCACGATGCCGTGGATGATCTTCTCGCGCTCGCAGTCGGCCTTGGTCTCGAGCAGGCACTCGGCCAGCCGCGAGATCGGCACGCAGCAATCGGTCGAGATCGCGCGCGAACCCGGGCGCAGTTGCAGCAGCGCGAAATAAGCGTTGTGCCGCGCCTGCCACAGGCGGCTGCGGTCTTCGGGGCGGGTCGCCCATTCGAAGCCTTCGGCGCCGAATTCAGCGGCGATCTGCTGCACGACTTCGGCCTGCTCTTGCACGCCATGCTCGCTGCCATGGAATTCGAACAGCAGCAGCGGCTTCTCGGGCAGCGACAGCTTGTCGTGCATGTTGATGGCCCTGACGCCGCTCTCGTCGACAAACTCGACGCGCGCCACTGGCACGCCCATCTGTATGGTCTGGATCGTGGTGTTGACCGCTGCTTCGATGCTCGGGAACGAGCATACTGCGGCCGACACGGCCTCGGGCTGCGGATAGAGCTTCAACGTGATCTCGGTGACGATCCCGAGCGTGCCTTCGCTGCCGACGAACAGGCGCGTCAGGTCATAGCCGGCGGAGGATTTCTTCGCGCGAGTGCCGGTCTTGATCACCTTGCCATCGGCGGTGACGACTGTCAGCGCCAGCACGTTCTCGCGCATGGTGCCGTAGCGCACCGCATTGGTGCCGGACGCGCGGGTGGCCGTCATGCCCCCGATCGAGGCATCGGCGCCCGGATCGATCGGGAAAAACAGGCCGGTGTCCTTGATCTCGGCATTGAGCTGCTTGCGGGTGACGCCGGGCTGCACGGTCACGGTCAGGTCTTCGGCATTGATGTTGATGACCGAATTCATCTGCAACAGGTCGATCGACAGCCCGCCCTGCAACGCAAGGATGTGGCCCTCGAGCGAGGTGCCGGCGCCGTAAGGAATGATCGGAAACCGATGCTCGTTGCACAAGGCCACCGCCGCCGCCACGTCTTCCGTCGATTGCGCAAAGACCACCGCATCCGGCAGCATCGGGTCGTACGAGGATTCGTCGCGACCATGATGCTCACGCATCGCGTGGCTGGTCGACAATTGCGAGCCGAAACGGGCCTGCAAGGCAGACAACAGGGCTTCGGGCAAGGGGCGCTTCAGGACATCGGCAAGGGCATTCATACGGGCTTCTCCGAGAGAAAGATATTGTACCCCGTGTGCAGCTATCGCTTCCGTTCCGGCCCGATCCGGGCGCGGTTGAGCGGAATGCCATCAAACCGGGCGGAAACTGTCTCGAAACGATGGTTTTTGCAGCGCAAACATCGTGCCGGCATTTTCCCGTATCCTGCTTGCCATTGAACTGGCTTTCTGCAGGATTCCTGAACATGGGCAACCGACTCTCAAAGATTGCAACCCGCACTGGCGACGACGGCACCACCGGCCTCGGCGACGGCAGCCGCACGGTCAAGGATGCATTGCGCGTGCAGTCGATGGGCGATGTCGATGAACTCAATTCGCAGATCGGCGTGCTGCTGTGCGAGGATCTGCCGGCCGAGTTGCGCGAAGAGCTGATCACGATACAGCACGACCTGTTCGACCTTGGCGGCGAACTGTCGATCCCCGGTTTCGTGATGATGACCGACACCCAGGTCGCGCGGCTCGATGCGCTGCTCGAAAAGTACAACAGCACGCTGTCGCCGCTGCAGGACTTCATCCTGCCTGGCGGCTCGCGCGCGGCGGCCATCGCGCACGTCTGCCGCACCGTCTGCCGCCGTGCCGAGCGCAGTATCGTCGCGCTGCGCAAGGAAGAAGACGTCCATGCGCGGCTCGGGCATTACGTGAACCGCCTGTCGGACCTGATGTTCGTGCTGGCACGCGTGCTCAACCGCCATGCCGGCGGCACCGACGTTCTGTGGGAAAAAGGCCGCGGCCGCGATTGAGCCATCTGCCGGCCGTCGCGATGAGCTCAACGAGCGCGACGATCCGCACCAACAACAACGGCGCCCGCGGGCGCCGTTGTTGTTTTCCCTACGCTGTCGCTTCAGGCCGGGTGGTGAATCCCTTTACTGGTTGACCACCAGCCGCGGCTCGCCATTGCCGTTGACTGTGCGCTGGCGTATCGACTTCACGATGCCGGCTGCATCCAGCCCGCATTGCGCGAGCAGCTGCTGTGCATCGCCGTGGTCGATGAACTTGTCCGGCAGGCCCAGCTGCAGCAACGGCTTGACGATGCCGGCCGCAGCCATCGCTTCGGCCACCGCCGAACCAGCGCCACCCATCACGCAACCCTCTTCAATGGTCACCACCAGTTCATGGCTGTCGGCCAGTTCCGCAACGAGTGCGGCGTCGAGCGGCTTCACGAAGCGCATGTCGGCCACGGTCGCATTCAGTTCTTCGGCCGCCTTCAGCGCCGGCGCCACCATGGTGCCGAACGCGAGGATGGCCACGCCCTTGCCGCGGCGGCGCACAAGGCCCTTGCCCATCTCGATCACGTCCAGCGATGCATCGACGGCAGCGCCTATGCCAGCACCACGCGGATAGCGCACCGACGCCGGGCCAGGATGGCGATAGGCCGTCGTCAGCATCTTGCGGCATTCATCTTCGTCGCTCGGCGTCATCACCACCATGTTCGGGACGCAGCGCAGGAAGGCAATGTCGTAATTGCCCGCATGCGTGGCGCCGTCAGCGCCGACCAGGCCGGCGCGATCCAGCGCAAAGGTGACATCGAGGTCTTGCAGCGCAACGTCGTGGATCAACTGGTCGTATGCCCGTTGCAGGAAGGTCGAATAGATCGCCACCACCGGCTTCAGGCCTTCGCAGGCCAGGCCCGCGGCAAAGGTCACCGCATGCTGCTCGGCGATGCCGACGTCGTAATAGCGGTCAGGGTATTGGTGGTCGAACCTGACCATGCCCGAGCCTTCGCGCATCGCCGGCGTGATGCCGACCAGCTTGTCGTCAGCCGCCGCCATGTCGCACAGCCAGTCGCCGAATACTTGCGTGTAGGTGGTCTTGGCCGGCGTCGGCGCCGGCTTGATGCCTTCGGCCGGGTTGAACTTGCCCGGGCCGTGATACAGGATGGGGTCGGCCTCGGCCAGCTTGTAGCCCTGCCCTTTCTTCGTGACCACGTGCAGGAACTGCGGACCTTTGAGGTCCTTCAGGTTCTGCAATGTCGGGATCAGCGAATCGAGGTCATGGCCATCGATGGGGCCGATGTAGTTGAGGCCGAATTCCTCGAACATCGTGGCCGGCACCAGCATGCCCTTTGCATGTTCTTCAAAGCGCTTCGCAAATTCCAGCATGCGCGGCGGCAGCACGGACTTGCCGACATTTTTCGCCGCTGCATAGAACTTGCCCGACAACAGGCGCGCAAGGTAACGGTTGAGCGCGCCGACCGGCGGCGAGATCGACATGTCGTTGTCGTTCAGGACCACCAGCATCTTGATGTCTTCATAGACGCCGACATTGTTCAGCGCCTCGAAGGCCATGCCAGCCGTCATCGCGCCGTCGCCGATCACGGCCACCGAATGGCGCTGCTCGCCCTTGGTGCGTGCAGCGAGTGCCATGCCGAGCGCGGCCGAGATCGACGTCGATGAATGCGCGGTGCCGAAGGTGTCGTACGGGCTTTCGTCGCGCTTCGGGAAGCCGGACAGACCGCCCTGCTGGCGCAGCGTCGGCATGCGGTCGCGGCGGCCGGTCAGAATTTTGTGCGGATAGGTTTGATGGCCGACATCCCAGACGATGCGATCGTCCGGCGTGCTGAACACGTAATGCAGCGCAATCGTCAGCTCGACGGTGCCCAGATTGGACGACAGGTGACCGCCGGTCTTGGACACCGATTCCAGCAAATAGCTGCGCAGTTCATCGGCCAGCATGCGCAGTTCCGCCCGCGACAGTGCGCGCAGGTCGGCAGGGTCATTGATCTTCTTCAGCAATTCCATCTCAGGCCTTCCTTCGCACGATCAGGTCGGCGATATCTCGCAACCTTCCTGCCGTGCTGCCAAACGGCTGCAAAGCCTCATGGGCATCCTGCCGCAGTTTCTCGGCGAGGGCAAGCGAGGCCTCCAGCCCCAGCAGCGATACATACGTCGGCTTGTTGTTGGCCGCATCCTTGCCGGCCGTCTTGCCGAGCGTGGTCGTGTCCTCGGTGGCGTCGAGAATGTCGTCCACCACCTGGAAGGCCAGGCCGATCGCTGCCGCATACGCCGACAACGCCGCTTCTTCCGCGGCGGCCAATGCCTTGCCCGCCGTCGCACCCAGCATCACCGAAGCGCGCAGCAAGGCGCCGGTTTTCAGCTTGTGCATCTGTTCCAGTTCAGGCAGCGTCAACGCGACGCCGACCGATGCGAGGTCAATCGCCTGCCCGCCGCACATACCCAGCGAACCGGCCGCGCGTGCCAGCAAGGCCACCATCGCCACCTTGCGCGCCGCATCCAGCGCGCCGCCAGCCATCACCTCGAAGGCTTGTGCCTGCAATGCATCGCCGACCAGCAGCGCCGTCGCATCGTCATAGCGCTTGTGCACGGTGGGCTTGCCGCGACGCAGATCATCGTCGTCCATGCAGGGCATGTCGTCGTGCACCAGCGAATAGACATGGATCATTTCTACCGCCGCAGCGGCACGTTCGATCGCGTCACGCGGCGCATCAAACAGCTCGCCAGCCGCGTACACCAGCAGCGGGCGCACGCGCTTGCCGCCATCCATCGCCGCATAGTGCATGGCCTCGTGCAAGCGCTGCGGCAATACCGCCAGCGACGGCAGGTGCGCGGCCAGCACGCCTTCCATATCCGACTGGACTTGCTTGCGCCAGCCGGCGAAATCCATGCTCATTCGTCCGCTTCCTCGCCCTCGTCACCCGAGCCATCGGCAAACGGCTTCAGCAAATCGCCCTGCAGCACCCTGACCTGCTTCTCGACCCGCTCCAATTGGGCCGCGCAGTACTTCACGAGTTCGGAGCCGCGCTTGTAGGCCGCCAGCGACGCTTCCAGCGGCAGCTCGCCGGACTCCATATTGGCGACGAGTTGTTCCAGTTCTGCCATCGCTTCTTCGAAGGATGCGCTGGGCTGCTCGGTGTTGATCTTTTTCGGCATGGTGAGGTCTTGCAGAGATAACCAGCTATTTTAGTGCAAGGCCACGTCGCCGGACTGCAAATCCCGGCGATATCATTGCCACATCGGCATTCGAAGGCGATGTAAATCCTGCAGCGGCCCGCCTGAAAAGCGACGCTTCGCCGCGCTAAAAGCCCTTCAGCAAGGTTGAAAAACTGGTATCCCGGGGGGAGCCGCACAGGTATAATCCGCCCTTCGTCCAAAAAATAACCGTTTCAATAAGTTTGAACACAGGTTTTTGCGGATTCTTTCTTCCTTAGGTTGGTGCAAATTAATTTGGGGGTGGGGATGTCCGATCTGGCCAGTCTCTCTCGGCTCGCGCGCTCCAACGCGCAACTACCCGTAGGCGTCTACTTCAACGACGCACTGCTGCAGCAGGAAATCCACCAGCTGTTCAAACAAGGCCCGGCGTATGCCGGCCATGAACTCATGGTGCCCAACGCCGGCGACTTCGCGACCCTCCCGTGGGAGAACGACGGTCGCGTGCTGGTGCGTGGACAGCAAGGCATTGAGCTGATGTCGAACGTGTGCCGCCATCGCCAGGCCAAGATGCTGGTCGGCCGCGGCAATTCGAGCAACATCGTGTGCCCGCTGCACCGCTGGACCTACGACCTCAAGGGCGAACTGGTCGGCGCGCCGCATTTCGCTGACACGCCCTGCCTGAACCTCGAGCGCTTCGGACTGCAGAACTGGAACGGCCTGCTGTTCGAGAACAATGGCGTCGATGTTCCCGGCATGCTGAAGAACCTGTCGGTCACCAAAGACCTGAACTTCGACGGTTACATGCTCGACCATGTCGAGGTCCACGAGTGCGACTACAACTGGAAGACCTTCATCGAGGTCTACCTCGAGGATTACCACGTCGAGCCTTTCCATCCGGGCCTTGGCAACTTCGTCACCTGCAACGACCTGCGCTGGGACATGGGTCCGGGCTACAGCGTGCAGACGGTGGGCGTGAATTCGGCGCTGATGAAGTCCGGCTCGCCGGTCTACCAGAAGTGGCATGACGAAGTGCTGCGCTTCAATGGCGGCAAGGTGCCGCCGTTCGGCGCGATCTGGCTGACGCTGTACCCCAACATCATGGTCGAGTGGTATCCGAACGTGCTGGTGGTGTCGACGCTGTGGCCCCGAGGCCCGCAGAAGACCACCAACGTAGTCGAGTTCTACTACCCGGAAGAGATCGCACTGTTCGAGCGCAGCTTCATTGACGCCGAGCGCGCCGCGTACATGGAGACCTGCGTCGAGGACGACGAAATAGCGCTGCGCATGGACGCCGGCCGCAAGGCCCTGCTCGATCGCGGCACCAGCGAAGTCGGCCCCTACCAATCGCCGATGGAAGACGGCATGCAACACTTCCACGAGTGGTACCGCAGCAAGATCGCACTCTGATGCACGCCTGTTCCGGCGGGACCGGCCGCGCTGCCGATCCCGCCGTCCTCCCCCTTCCCTTGCGCGCCTGTCGCGCGCTGTAACTGACAATACCCGGGATTTCGATGCAGTCGTTGTGGATGCTGGTTGCCGCCTTCGTGTTCTCGCTGATGGGCGTGTGCGTGAAGCTGGAGTCGGTCGTATCGTCCACCTCGGAGATCGTGATGTGCCGCGGCACGGTCGGGATGCTGCTGATCTTCACGCTAACGCGCCTGAACCGGCAGACGCTGAAGACCGCCCTGCCCTGGCACCATGCTTGGCGCGGCTTTGTCGGCGTGTCTGCATTGTGGCTGTGGTTCTTTGCGATCGGCAGCCTGCCGCTGGCGACGGCGATGACGCTCAACTACATGGCGCCGATCTGGATTGCGGCCATCGTCTTCACGCTCGGCTGGTGGCACCGCGAGCGCCGCTTCGAATGGGGTCTGGCGGCTGCCGTCGTCACCAGCTTCGTCGGCGTCGCGCTGCTGCTGAAGCCAACCATCCATGCCGAGCAATGGCTGGGCGGCCTGCTGGCACTGATCTCGGGCTTCCTGTCGGCGCTGGCATATATACAGGTCAAGAAGCTGGGCCAGCTGGGCGAACCCGAATACCGGGTCGTGTTTTATTTCTCGGCCAGCGGCGTCATCGCTGGCCTGCTCGGCAGCCTGATCGACAGCCACATCCGCTTCGGCGAGTTCCGACTTCTGCATGACTTGCACGGCATCGACTGGCTGCTGCTGGCCACCATCGGCTTGACGGCGACGATTGCGCAAATGGCAATGACGCGTGCTTATCGCCTCGGCGCGATGCTCGTCACGGCCAACCTGCAATACACCGGCATCGTTTTTTCGTCGATCTGGGGCATACTGATCTGGGGCGACCATCTGGATGCGTGGGGCTGGCTGGGCATGGCGATCATCCTGGCCAGCGGCGTTGCAGCCACCTTCTATAATGCCCGCAGCAGCATCAGGAAAATCACTGAAGAAGTCACATAAAAATCACGGGCGCCGCAGAGCTTCGCGCAGCCCGGTGCCTGCTTTCACACAAGGTCACGTTCGCGAGGACCCTGCGGGCATGACATCAAGGAGACCTGTGAATGCCGTACACGACGCTGATCAGCGCTGCGGAATTGAAGCAGCACATCGACAATCCCACTTTCGTGATCCTGGACTGCCGGTCGGAACTGACCGACACCAAGGCTGGCGCCATCGCATTCGCGGCCGGCCACATTCCTGGCGCGCAGCATGCTGATCCCGATATCCATCTGTCCGACAAATCGAAGGGCACGAACGGCGCCTTCCGCGGCCGTCATCCGCTGCCGACGCAGGAAGCTTTCGTCGAAATCCTGCGCGAGCTCGGCGTGTACCCGAATTCGCAAGTGGTCGCCTATGACGCGCACGGCAGCATGTTCGCGTCGCGTCTGTGGTGGATGCTGCGCTGGGTCGGGCACCGCGGCGTGGCCGTGCTTGATGGCGGTTTGCAGGCCTGGACGGCCGCGGGCGGCGCGCTGACCACGGACGTGATCCGGCGCCAGCGCGGCAGCATCACGCTGCAAGCGTCGCTGACCTCGACCGTCAGCGCCGACGATGTGCTGGCCAACCTGAGCGCGAAAGCGCGCACGGTGCTCGATGCGCGCGCCAACGACCGCTTCCGCGGAGAGAATGAAACCATCGACCCGGTCGCCGGCCACATCCCCGGCGCAAAGAACCGCTTCTTCAAGGACAACCTGCAGGCCGACGGCCGCTACAAGAGCGCCGATGAACTGCGCGCAGACTTTGGTGCATTGATCCGCAGCCCCGAGACCACGATCGCGCAATGCGGCTCCGGCGTATCGGCCTGCCACAACCTGCTGGCGATGGAGATCGCCGGGCTGCCCGGTGCAGCGCTGTACCCGGGATCGTGGAGCGAATGGTCATCCGACCCGGCGCGGCCGGTGGCGACGGGCGCGACCTGAAGCACAGGTGAATCCCGAGCGCCCCACCCCGTGGGGCGCGTTACACGATCACGTGACGTTCGACCAGGAAGGTGGCGATCTCGGCGATGAATTCGCGCGCGTGACACATCAAGGTTGCGCCTTGCGGCGAGCCAAATGCAGCATCCAGCCTGTCCTTGTCGTCGAACCACAATTCGACGATGCCATCGATTGGCATCTGATCACGACCCACCGCTTGTCCCTTGGGCGACTCCCGTTCGACCACCAGGTTCTGCCGATATCCCCGAACATTGGCGATGCGCTTTACGAGCCTGGCGTGCTCGATACGCCACTCGTGGCGAAACACGTCTGCCGACACATCATCCCGTCGACGCAGCGTCGACATGCGCTTGATCAGCGGTCGATCGCTTGCCGGAGGAATGACCTCCAGTTGATCGATGGTCAGCACCCTGACGCTGCTGAAGCATGCTTCCTCATCGCTGGCCAGCGCACGTGCCGCGTCGGATTGCAGTGCTTCACGCATGGCTAGCTCATTGTCGAACCAGAGCATCGAAAATCCATCGATGACTTCCGGCCCGCGCGGATAGCTGATGCCGCGCTGAACATGGTCGATCACATGGTTCTGCTCGTAACGCGCAAGTCCGGGCAAGCGCGCTGCAAGCTCGGCATGACGCCCCAGCCAGCGCTGGCTGAACTCCAGCTCCGTCATGCCGTCTTTTTTTCGCAAGAGGCCAATTCTTACAATCATCTGCCCTGTCCTTCAGTGGCTACCAAGGTAGGCGGCACGCACCTTGGGGTCATCCATCAATGCTTTGCCGCTACCTTCGGCGGTGACGCGCCCCGTCTCCAGTACATAAGCCCGGTCAGCAACGGCCAGCGCCTGGTTGGCCATCTGCTCGACGAGCACAATGGTCAGGCCGGAGTCTCGCAACTCGCGGATCGCACGGAAAATATCGGCAATGACCAGTGGCGCGAGGCCCAGCGACGGCTCATCAAGCAGCAGCAGTTTGGGATTGCTCATCAAGGCACGCGACATTGCCAGCATTTGCTGCTCGCCGCCGGACAGCGTTCCCGCAAACTGATGTTCACGTTCCTTCAGGCGCGGGAAGCGCTTGAATTCGCGCGCCATCACATCCTGAGTAATTTCGTCTTTCGCGCCGCGCAGATACGCGCCAAGCAGCAAGTTGTCGCGCACCGTCTGGTCTGGAAAAACGCCGCGTCCTTCCGGCGACAGCGCAACGCCCAGCCCTACCCTCTGATGTGCAGGGACGCGCGTGCAATCCTGACCATCGATCATCACGCTGCCGGCAGCCACCGGCTCGAGCCCGGCGATGGCCTTCAGCAAGGTGCTCTTGCCGGCGCCGTTGGCACCAATGATGGAGACAATCTCGCCGACCTTCACGTCCATGTCGACGCCCTTGACGGCTTCGATCGCGCCGTAGGCTACGCGCACTGATCGCAGACTCAACATCATGGCCTCCTTACGCTGCCGCCGGACGTTCGGCTTCGGCCACGCCCAGATAAGCTTCAATGACTCTGGGATCGGACTGCACTTCGCGCGGACTGCCTTCGGCAATCTTCACGCCGTAATCGAGCACGATGACGTGATCGGATACCGACATCACCAGATCCATGTGATGCTCAACCATCAGGATGCTCACGCCGTGCTCGCCGATGCGCGTCAGCAGTTGGCCCAGCTCGGCAGTCTCTTGCGGATTGAGGCCGGCGGCCGGTTCGTCGAGCAGCAGCAGCTGCGGATGGGTCGCGAGCGCGCGCGCCAGCTCGACCCGCCGTTGCAGGCCATACGGCAGACTGCCTGCCGCACTGTCGGCGAGATGAACAAGGTCCAGCATCTTGAGCAAGCCCATCGCATGCTCGCACGCGTCAGCCTCAGCCCGGCGCGCACCCGGCAATCCCACCAGCGATACCCAGAAGCCATTGCGCATGCGGGAATGGCGACCGAGTAGCACGTTATCGAGCACCGACAGCTGGCCGAACAGGCGAAGGTTCTGGAAAGTGCGTCCCATCCCCAGCGCGCAAATGACATGCGCCGGCTTGCCGACGATGTCCTGACCGACAAAGCGTATCGAACCTGAGTCCGGCCGGATGACGCCAGACAGCATGTTGATCATGGTGCTCTTGCCTGCGCCGTTCGGCCCGATCAGCGCATGGATATGACCTCGCTGCAAGCGGAACGACACGTTCTGCGCCGGCTTGACGCCGCCGTAGGCCTTGCAGACATTCGCCACTTCCAGCAAGTCACCGCCGCCGCCTTCGCACAGCGTCACGTGTCCGCCCTGCGCATGCGCTTCCTGTTGCGGTGAGCGCAAGACGTTCTTGCGCATCGTCGCCATCAGTCCGACGACGCCGCCGGGCATCACATACAGCGCGAACAGCAGGAAGGTGCCGTACACCAGATGCTGCACGGCCGGCCAGCGCGTGAGAAATGCATCCAGCGCCGTCAGCAGCACCGCACCCACGAACGGTCCGGCCAGCGTGCCCGAGCCGCCGAACAACACCAGCAACAAAATGAAGATCGACAGGTTGAAGCTGATGAAATCGGAATTGATGTACTGGTTCTGCTGGGCGACCAGGGCTCCGGCCATGCCGCAGGTGACGGCGGCCACCACGAAGGCCATCACTTTTGCACGGTAAACGCGGACACCGACGGAGGAAGCCGCGATCTCGTCGGCCTGCAGCGACAGCAGCGCCCGGCCGAAGCGGCCATTGAGCAAATTACGTAGCAACAAATGGGTCGCACCGCACAGGATCAGCGCAAACCATACCCATTGCACAGTACTGAAAGGCTGATCGTTCCAGGTCAGCGGCTTGATGCCATACAGGCCTTGCGCGCCGCCAAACAAGTCTGCCGATTCCGACACCAGCTTTTCGACGACCACGCCGAATGCCAGTGTCACCATTGCCAGATACGGGCCTTTCACGCGCAGCGAAGGCAACGCAATCAGCACACCGAAGAGCGCAGCAATCACCACGGCGATCGGCAACGCCAGCCATGGATTCAGGTCAGCCCTCGTGGTCAGCAAGGCAACCGCGTAGGCACCGGCCGCGAACAAGCCGGCCTGCCCCAGCGACTTCTGTCCGGCGAAACCCACCAGCACGTTCATGCCGGCGGCGCACAGGTAGAACGTGCACATCGTGAAGGCGATGCGAAGATAGTAATCGTTATCGACCATGCCAACGGCGAAGCCGAGGAGGATGAGCGCGCCGACCACACCGGCCGCATGTCTGCAAGACCTGAACATCGTCGTCATACCTTCTCTATGCGGCGCGAGCCGAACAAGCCCGTCGGACGGAAGGCCAGCACCAGGATCACGAGCACGAAGATCGCGACTTCACGCCATTGCGCTTGCCAGAGATTGACCATCGACTCGAGCACGCCCAGCAAGAAGCCACCGAGCACACAGCCGCGCGGATTGTCCAGCCCACCGATCATGGCGCCCGAAAAGCCCTTCAGGCCAACCGACAAGCCCATGAACAGCGACGCCTGTGCAATCGGCGCGAGGAGAAAACCGGACAAGCCTGCCAGCGCGGAGCTGAACACGAAAGCGCCGATCATCACGGCGTTGACATTAATACCCATCAGGCTGGCATTCGCCGGGCTGTGGGCGACGGCACGCATGGCCTTGCCCAGCATCGTGCTGCGCATCACGCGGTCAAACACCAGCATGATCACCACCGCAACGGCCAGCATCAGCAACTCCTGCGGACGCGCACCCACGCCAGCAAAGCGCAGGATGTCGTCACCGACTGGACCGGGCACGAATACCGGCTTGGGGCCCCAGACCGCCAGCCCCAGGCTTTGCAGGATCACGCCAAAACCGAGGGTGCTCATCACCCAGGCCATGCCGGCATGCTTGACAAAGGGCCGCACGCCGATCACGTACAAGAGCCAGCCCACGCCACCCATGATGAACAAGGTCACCAGCAATGCCAGCAGCTGCGCGCCGCCCCCCGGCAGGTCAGCGCCAAACGACGTGTCACTGACAGGCTTCCCGAGTGCGACGAACAGCACACTCATGCCGATGAAGGCACCCGCCGAGACAAATTCTCCATGCGCGAAATTGAGCGTGCGCGTGGTCGTGAAGGTGACGCTGAAGCCGAGCGCGACCAGCGCGTACGCGCCGCCGACCGCAAGCCCGCTGATCAGTGCCTGCAATAATGCCTGAGTCATTGGAAATTCCTTTTGGCGGGACGAATCCGAACTTCGTCGCCCCGACCACCCATCACTTCTTGAAATCGGCGGCAGTCAGGCTGGCAATGACCGGGTCGCTGTAGGCGACGAGCTTGCCCGCCTTCCATTTGGTCCATACGAAATCATTCGCGGTCAGCGCCTCGTGCTGCGTCTTGGAGAAAGGTTTGTTGTAGGTTTTCAGCAGGCCATTGACAGGCGCTTTCAAATCCTCGAGCGCCGTCCTGACGGCCGGACCTTCCGTGCTGCCTGCCTGACGCATGGCCTGCGCCAGCAACTGCACCGAGTCATAGCCGTGCAGCGCAAACGAGAACGCGCTGGCCCCTTTCAATTTGGCGCCGATGCGGTCAAACAGCTTTTTCTGCGCAGGCGTGTGGTTTTCGTTCACGGTACGCATGAACAGCGGCTTCTCGGCGAGCGTCTTGCCGGCTGCATCAAAGAAGGTCACGTTGTCGGCGGCCCAGGATGTCAGTACGACCGGGAAGTAATTGATTTTTTCCATGCTGCGCATGAGTTGCGCAATCGGGGTTCCCTGCGCCCACACGACGATGGTGTCCACGCCGGCCGACTTCATCTTGTTGAGCTGCGAGGTCATGTCGGTATCGGCCACGCCAAAGCGCTCGATGGCCGCCGGCTTGATGCCATGCAGCGCAGCGATCTCTTCCATGTCCTTCAGCCCGCCCTGCCCGTAGCCGGTGCCTTCGGTCATCAGGCCGATCACCCTGGACTGGGCTGCATTTTTTTTCACATAGGCCATCAACGCAACGACCTGCTCCCGGTCAACCATCGACACCCGGAACATGTAGTTATCGGCACCCGCGGCGACCGGCTTGGTGATATCGGTGCCCGAGCCGACGTTGCCTATCACCGGGATCTTCTTCTGGTTAGGAATGTGTTTCCAGGCCATCGCATTGCCGGAATTCGTGGGGCCGAATACGGCCGCGACTTTTTCGTTGTCGATCAGGTCGCTCATGTTCTGGATGGACTTCGGTGGCTGTGAGGTGTCATCGCGCACCACCAGAGTCAGCTTCTTCCCGAGCAGGCCGCCGCTGCTATTGATGTCATCGATCGCCGCTTGCATGCCCAGCACGGCGGCTTGTCCGCTCTGTGCTGATGGCGACGCGGACAGGTCGCCGTTATAGCCCAGCTTGATTTCCTTGGTCTGTGCCAAAGCGCCCACGGCGAGGCATGCGCCGGCCGCAGCCAGCAATACGCGCGTGAAAATAGTCATGTCGTCCCCCAGATCTGAGATTGTTTTTTCATGGCCGGTGTGCCGGCTCTTGTTGGTGAATCGGTTGAATCAATTAAATGGCGAGGAATCCCCCGTCGACCGCGAGCGTGACGCCAGTGACATAACCCGACATCGATGACGACAGGAAGACGACGGGCCCGACGAGATCGCCCGGCTGCCCGACTCGGCCCATCGGGATGCGGCTCATGAACTTTTCGAGCCGCTCGGGATTTTCTCGCGTGGCCGCCGTCATCGGCGTTTCGATGACACCCGGCGCCAGCGCATTGACTCGCACGCCATCGCTGGCCAGTTCGGCTGCCAGGGACTGCGTATACATCTTTATCGCGCCCTTCGACGGCGCATAGCCAAGCGTGCCCGGCTGGCCGGCATAGGCCGCGATCGAGGCGATGTTGACGATGGTGCCGCCGCCTGCGCGCAAAGCGGGCAGAAAGGCTTGCGTGACATTGAACGTACCATTGACATTCACATCCATGGTGCGCTGCCAATTGGCCGCAGCCTGCGGACTGGCACTCCCTTCGCGGATGATGATGCCGGCATTGTTGACCAGCAGGTCGACACGACCGAGGTCGCGCGCAACCGTCGCCGCCAGTTGATGGCAAGCGCTGGCATCTGTTACGTCAAGGCAGAACGCCCATGCCGTGCCGCCTTCGCCGGCGATGGCGCGCGCCGTTTCACTGGCCGTGGCCTCATTGACGTCGGTGACGATCACTTTCGCGCCAGCGCGATGCAAGCCGAGCGCGATTTCTCGTCCGTTGCCTTGCCCCGCGCCGGTCACTATCGCGAGGCGTGCGTCAAGCAGTGGCGAGTTTGGAAGCGGATGGCTCATCGTCGATCTCAGGCCGCCCTGCGGCTGGCGGTCGCCACAGGCGAGCCTGCCACCGCGTCATCGGCCGGGGCTGCGCTGGCCAGCGCCATGCCGGCGACATAGCCGAAGGTCATGGCAGGTCCGAGCGTGATCCCTGCGCCGGGATAATTGCCGCCCATGATGCTGGCCGCGTCATTGCCGACGGCATGCAAGCCGGCGATTGGCTGCCTGTTGGCATCGAGCACGCGCGTCTGCTCATCGACGGCCAGGCCTGCGAAGGTGCCGATATCGCCGATCACCAGTTTGATCGCATAGAAGGGCCCGGTGACGATCGGACGCACGCAGGGGTTCGGCATATTCTGTGCGTCGCCCTGATAGCGGTTGTACGCTTTGCTGCCGCGTCCGAACGCCGGGTCTTCGCCATTTTTTGCGTCCTGGTTGAAGGTATCGACGGTGGCTTTCAAGGTCTTCGCATCGACGCCGATTTCACGCGCCAGCGCTTCTAGCGTCCGACCACGCTTCAGGTAACCCGTCCGCAGGTGGCGACCGACAGGCAACGGGAACGGAGCCACGCAACCCATGCCGTACTGGCGCAGCGTCTCGTGATCGCAAATCTCCCACGCGTGAATATCCTTGTCGCCCTTGGTGGCCGCAACGAGAGCCTGCACGAAATCATGATACGAGTTGGCTTCGTTGGTGAAGCGCTTGCCATGGCGTGTCACGGCAATCACGCCCGGCTTGGCGCGATCGATGAAGTGCGGCATCACGCCCGCACTGCCATCAGGACGCTTCGTTACCGAGGTGGGCACCCAGGCAGCCGCATTGGGAATGGTCGGATCGACATAGGCACCGACGGCTTCTGCCATCCGTAAGCCGTCACCGGTATTTCCTGCCGGCGAAGGCGTGAAGTGCTCCTTGCCAGTGGGCGCATGGGGGAACAGCGCCGCGCGCCTTTGCACGTCATGCGGGAAGCCGCCACAGGCCAGCACGACACCGACGCGTGCGGTGACCTGAACGGTCTTGCCTTCGCGCTCAACTATTGCGCCGATGACTCGGTCGCCCGCAACCACGAGCTTGTTGACCGGGGCGCTCAGCCACACCGGTATGCCCAGATCCATCGCCGCCTTCGCGAGCCGGCCCGCCAATGCGTTACCGTTCGTGAGCATCATCCCACGGCCATGACGGAGCACGTCCAGCATGTGCTTTGATAAGCGCTTGGCCACATAGAAGAAAGATTCCAGCGAACGGAAGGCACGCATGAAATGCCAGATTTCCTTGCCGGAGCCGAGCATCATGCCGAACACGGTCAGTTCCGGCAGCGGCGGCGCCAGATGTTTGATGCGCTCGCCCAGTGCACGGCCATCAAAGGGCCGGGCCACCATCGAGCGCCCACCCTGTGCGCCACCCGGCGCTTCGGCGTGATAGTCAGGGAACACGGGCGGCATGTCGAACTGCACGCAGGTCTTGCGCGTGAAAAATTCGATGGCCTTGGGACCGTTATCGATGAAGGCATCCACGCGGGCCGCATCGAAATGGGTGGTTGCTTCGTGCTGCAGGTAAGTCCGGGCCGCGCCGGGAACTTCGTGAATCCCCTGCTCCGTGGCCAGTCGCGTCCCGGGCACCCACAGCCACCCCCCCGAGCGTGCTGTCGTCCCTCCGAAGCGCGCTTCCTTCTCGACCACCAAAACCTTCAGCCCTTGCGACGCCGCAGTGATCGCGGCCGCCATTCCGGATGCACCGGTGCCGACCACCAGCACATCGCAATCAACGTTTTTCTGCTCCATACAGCCCTCCATCCGACAGTGGGAAGGACTGTACACACGTTTTTTGATGTCGTCAAACGCATCTGCTATTATCAATTCAATTGAACTTATTGAACGCATACAATTTGTTCAATCCCAGTTTCGATCGCTATACTTGATCCCTTCCGAGTTTACATTGCCTCTAATGCAAGAAAAATCACGCCGGGGTATCCAGTCCTTCGAGATCGGGACATTGCTGCTGGTCGAATTGGCGCGAAACGTCGTTCCCATGGCCCTGAAAGACTTGGCCAAAGCAGCGGGGATGACGACCAGCAAAGCGCACCCTTACATGGTGAGCTTCCTGAAAGTGGGCTTCGTCACGCAGGACGCCTCGGGCGGATATGAACTGGGGCCGCTGGCGCTGCAACTGGGCTTGGCGCGGCTTCAGCGCCTTGATGCCGTCAAGGAAGCATCACCGTTTGTAGAGAAGCTTGCCGCTGCGACCGGACAAAGTGTCGCGATTGCGGTGTGGGGCAATCTCGGGCCGACCATCGTCCGCCTCGAAGAACCCATACAGCCACTGCACGTGAACCTGCGCACAGGCACAGTGATGTCACTGGCAAACACGGCAACGGGCCGCCTGTTCGCGACCTACATGCCACCCAAAGTCGTCGAAAAATACATCAGCGAAGACGTCGAGCGCCGTAGCGAACGTTCTGGCGGCATCGTGAAAGTGACGCACGCGCAAGTCGAACACGCGATCGCGGAGACCAAGCGTCATGGCCTGTCGAGAACCATCGGTCAGCCCATCCCGGGCATCAATGCATTCTGCGCACCGGTTTTCGATGCGACGGGCCATTTGGTGTTGGGCATTACGGCGATGGGCCCGGAAGCAACCTTTGACAGCGAGTGGGACGGACGGATCGCGATGCCGCTGCGCGACTGCGCGCTGGAAGTATCGCGGAGACTGGGCCACGTGTAAGCGAACAAAAACGGAACCGCGAGGTTCCGTTTTTTCCTGGCATGGCAAGCGCGACGCCCGCCTGCTTGCGGGTCAATGCAAGTGGAACTGCCGCGTCAGCACGACGACGATGCCGACGCCGAGCGCAATCAGGATCACCTGCGGCACCGATTCTTTCAGCGTCGCGCGGCGCTGCATCTGCGGCATCAGGTCGCTGACGGCAATGTAGATGAAGCCCGACGACGCCAGCACCAGCACATACGGGATCAGGTCGAGGCCATTGCCTAGCGCGTAGTAGCCAACGACGCCGCCAATCACCGACATGAAGCTGCAGACCAGGTTGTACACATAGGCGCGCTTCTTGGACAGGCCGGCGTTGAGCAGCACGATGAAGTCGCCGATTTCCTGCGGAATTTCGTGCGCGGTGATGGCCAGCGCAGTGATGATGCCCAGCTTGGGATCGGCGATGAAGGCGGCCGCGACCAGGATGCCGTCGGTGAAGTTGTGCAGGCTGTCGCCGACCAAGATCATCCAGCCGGACTTGCCGGCCTCGTGCGCATCGTGGCCATGCTCGTGTCCATGGCCATCGCCTTCGTAATGGTGCGAGTGGCGCAGGATGGCCATCTTCTCGAGCAGGAAGAAGCCCAGCAGGCCGGCGAGCAGGGTCGCAAACAGGCCGTGGACATTGGCATCCGACTCGAAGGCCTCCGGCAACGCATGCAGCAACGAGGTCGACAGCAGGATGCCGACCGACAGGCTGACCATGCGCTCGACCATGCGCGACAGCAGGCCATAGGACAGGAAGGCGGCAGCGGAGATACTGATGACCCCGCCAAGCGCGGTGGCCAGCAGGATGGAAGACAGCGTGGTGTTAATTTTGTTTTACCTGTGTGAACGTGCCCGCGATTAGACCATAGCCGGCCGCGCACCGGCAATCCGCCGCCTGACGCAGGCGGCGCGAGTCGCCCGGCGCAGCGTCAAGACCTGACAGCGTCTTACGCGCCGTGTTGCCTGAACCAGTCGAGGCAGCGCTTCCAGCCATCCTTGGCATCAGCCTCGGCGTAACTGGGCCGGTAGTCCGCGTGGAAGCCGTGCCCGGCGTCCGGATAGACGACGATCTCGCTGCCGCTCCGTCCCTTCGCGAGCGCTTGCTTCATCTGATCCACGCTGGCCAGCGAGATGCCGGTGTCCTTGCCGCCGTACAGGCCCAGCACCGGCACCCTGAGTTCGCCGGCGATGTCGACCGGGTGCTGCGGCTGCAGCGCGGACTTGTCCTGCAACAGTCGGCCGTACCACGCGACGCCAGCCCTGAGTTTCGGGTTGTGCGCGGCATACATCCACGTGATGCGACCGCCCCAGCAATAGCCGGTGACAGCCAGCCGCGATGTGTCGCCGCCATGCTCGCCGGCCCACGCGACGCAGGCGTCGAGATCGCGCATGACATGGGCATCGGGCACCTTGCCGATGATCTCTTTCATCAGCGCGGGTATCGACTCATACTTCGCCGGGTCTCCCTGGCGCACGAACAGGTCCGGCGCCAGCGCCAGATAGCCCTGCTTCGCGAAGCGGCGGGCGATGTCGGCGATGTAGTGATGGACGCCGAAAATCTCCGACACCACCAGCACCACCGGCAGCTTGCGGCCGCCCTTCGGTTGCGCGCGGTAGACCGGCACGGCCTGCCCGTCGACCGTCAGTTGCTCCGTGCCTTCGTCCAGCCCGTCGGCGTCGGTCGTGATCGCGGCCTGCGACAGCGTCGGCAGTACTGCGGCGGCAAAACCGGTGCCGAGCGCGACCTTGATGAAATCGCGCCGGTCGGTCGACGGCTTGGCCATCGGGTTCGACAGCAGCGAATCGAGTTCGTCGTTCATCGTCGTCATCAGTGGGCCACCTCCCAGTTCGCGCCCGCGCCGACCTCGGCCACCAGCGGCACTTTCAATTGTGCGACGCCGGCCATCAGCTGCGGCAGCTTTTCCTTCACCAGCGCCAGCTCCTGCTCCGGCACTTCGAGCACCAGTTCGTCATGCACCTGCATCACCATCAGCGAGGACAAACCGTCGCGATCGAGCCAGTCCTGCACCGCGACCATCGCCAGCTTGATCAGGTCGGCGGCCGTGCCCTGCATCGGCGCATTGATCGCCGCCCTTTCGGCAGCCTGACGGCGCGGCCCGTTTGGCGAATTGATCTCGGGCAGCCACAGGCGGCGACCGAACACGGTCTCGACAAAACCATGCGACTTGGCCTGCAGGCGGATGTCATCCATGAAGCGCTTCACGCCAGCGAAGCGGGTGAAGTATTTTTCCATGTACATCTGCGCGGCCGAACGCTCGACGCCAAGATTGCCGGCCAGTCCGAAGGCGCTCATGCCATACATCAGGCCGAAGTTGATCACCTTCGCCGCGCGGCGCTGCTCGCTGTTCACCTCGCCCAGCGCCACGCCGAAGATCTCGGCCGCGGTCGCACGGTGAATGTCCTCGCCGGAAGCGAACGCGCGCAGCATGCCGGGGTCTTCCGAAAGGTGAGCCATGATGCGCAGCTCGATCTGCGAATAGTCGGCCGACACGATCACGCGGCCCTGCGGCGCGACGAAGGCTTCGCGGATGCGGCGGCCTTCGGCGGTGCGCACCGGGATGTTCTGCAGGTTGGGATCGTTCGACGACAGCCGGCCGGTGACGGCGATCGCCTGCCCGTAGGTGGTGTGCACGCGGCCCGTGTCGGGGTTGACCATCTTCGGCAGCTTGTCCGTGTACGTCGACTTCAGCTTGGCCATGCCGCGGTATTCGAGCAGCAGCTTGGGCAGTGGATAGTCCTCGGCCAGCTTCTGCAGCACTTCTTCATCGGTCGACGGCGCGCCGCTGGCGGTCTTCTTCACGATCGGCAGCTTCAGCTTGTCGAAGAAGATCTCGCCAATCTGCTTCGGCGAATTCAGATTGAACGGCTGGCCGGCCAGCTCGTGCGCCTGCGACTCCAGTGCCACCAGTTTCGTACCCAGTTCGTGCGACTGCGCTTCGAGCAGCGCGGTGTCGATCAGCACGCCATTGCGCTCGACCCGCTGCAACACCTGCGCAGTCGGCAGCTCGACGGTCTGGTAGATGTAGCGCAGCTTGTCGTTCTTTTCCACGCGCGGCCACAGCGCATTGTGCAGCTGCAGCGTGACGTCGGCATCTTCGGCCGCGTACTCGCTGGCCTGCTCGATGCCGACTTCGTCGAAGCCGATTTGCGACGCACCCTTGCCGCACACGTCCTGATAGCTGATGGTCTTGCGTTCCAGCCAGCGCAGCGCGAGGCTGTCCATGTCATGGTTGCGGTGCGACTCCAGCACATAGGATTGCAGCAGCGTGTCGTGCGCGATGCCGCGCAATGCGACGCCATGGTTGGCGAACACATGGCTGTCGTACTTCAGGTGCTGGCCGACCTTGGCCTTGCTTGCATCTTCCACCCACGGCTTCAGGCGCGCCAGCACATGCTCGCGCGACAGTTGTTCCGGCGCGCCCGGGTAGCGGTGCGCGACCGGGATATAGGCGGCGATACCGGGCTCGCAGCACAGCGAGATGCCGACCAGTTGCGCGCGCATCGCTTCCAGTGACGTGGTCTCGGTATCGACGGCTGTCAGTGGTGCGGCATTGATCTTCGCTATCCAGGCATCGAGCTGTGCCTCGGTAAGCACGGTCTCGTATTGCTTTTCCGGCGGCGGGTCGGCGGCGAACAGCGCGCCCTGTGCATCATGCACTTGCGCGTCCGCGCCCATTGATGCAGCAGCCTTCGCGCCCCCTTTGCCGGCTTTGCCCTCGACGCCTGGCTCGCCGCTTGCACCCTCACCGCCTTCGAGCTCGGCCTTCAGGTCACGCAGCCAGCTGCGGAACCCCATGCGCGTGAAGAATTCCAGCATCGCCTGCTTGTCCTCGGGCTTCTGCTGCAGCGATTCGAGGATGGAGCTGTGGTGTCCCGACAGGTCGCAGTCGCATTTGACCGTGACCAGCACGCGCGCCTGCGGCAGCCAATCGAGCGCATTGCGCAGGTTCTGCCCGACCACGCCACCGATGTCGGGCGCATGCGCGATCACGTCGTCGAGGGAGCCGTATTGCGTCAGCCACTTGACGGCCGTCTTCGGCCCGACTTTTTCCACGCCGGGCACGTTGTCGACCGTGTCGCCGACCAGGGTCAGGTAATCGACGATGCGCTCGGGCGGCACGCCGAACTTGGCGATCACGCCGTCGCGGTCGAGCTTCTCGTTGCTCATCGTGTTGACCAGTGTGACCTTGTCGTTGACCAGCTGCGCGAGGTCCTTGTCGCCGGTGGAGACGATGGTGGACAACCCTTGTGCCGTGGCCTCGGTGGCCAGCGTGCCGATCACGTCGTCGGCCTCGATGCCCTCGACCATCAGGATCGGCCAGCCCATCGCGCGCACCGCCTCATGAATGGGCTCGACCTGCTTCGCAAGGTCTTCGGGCATCGATGCGCGGTTGGCCTTGTACTCGGCGTAGAGGTCATCGCGGAAGGTCTTGCCTTTTGCGTCGAATACGCAGGCCATGTATGCTGCCTCATAATCCTGGCGCAGACGGCGCAGCATGTTGATCATGCCGTAGATGGCACCAGTGGGCGCGCCCTCCGCGTTGCGCAAGTCGGGCATCGCATGGAAGGCGCGGTACAGATAGCTCGAACCATCCACCAGCAGCAGGGTTTTATTCATATGGAAAGCGACCGGAAACATGTGCCGCGGCTGCGGCAATTGACCAACCTGGAGCGCGCCACCTCGCGCAAGGCGAGCGAATCGTGGC
>JACCDU010125633.1_pt1 | contig 38281 bp, 63 predicted proteins | sample 7446081 | NCBI WGS metagenome assembly JACCDU01 (sample SAMN15323447, study PRJNA562643) | freshwater metagenome | isolation source: river surface water | place: USA:Blue River Watershed | collected 2017-08-17
GGAACTATTAACACAACAACAACTTTGACAGCAGACAAAGTTTGGACATTGAAAGGATATGTTTATGTAACCGATGGTGCTAAACTTATCATTCAACCTGGAACAACAATCATTTCTGATATTAGTGAGAAAGGTGCATTGTGTATCGAAAGAGGTGCACAAATAATTGCGGAAGGAACTGCATCAAAACCAATTGTATTCACATCTGGTAGACCTGCAGGAGAAAGAACGCCGGGTGATTGGGGTGGTATTGTAATATTGGGTAGAGCAAAAACCAATAGAACATCAGAACCAACTATCGAAGGTGGTATTGGTAGACCTTATGGTGGAACAAACGATTTAGATAATAGTGGTGTTCTAAAATATGTAAGAATTGAATACGCTGGAATTGCTTCAATGCCAAACTCTGAAATCAACGCATTAACATTGGGTGGTGTTGGTAGTGGAACAATCATTGAGAATGTTCAAACTATCTATGCTAACGATGATGCATTTGAATTCTTTGGCGGTACGGTTTCACCTAAAAACTTATATGCATTCGCTACCGCAGATGATGATTTTGATTTTGATTTTGGATACACCGGAACTATTACAAATGGTGTAGCAAAGAGAGACCCACAATTTGTAGATAATGGTGATGCTGGAAATGGTATAGAGTGTGATAACGACGGAACGGGTTCAACCGCAACTCCATATACACATCCAAAACTATTCAATATGATTTTAGTTGGACCTAATACTTCAACCGCATTGGCAAACCACAATTTAGGTTTGAGATTTAGGAGAGCAACACAATTTACAATGAAGAATAGTGTAATTTGGGGATGGATGAAAGGTGGATTGAGTTTGGAAAGTAACGAAACTGCACAATTCGTAAAAGATGGTGTTTCGGTATTTGAAAACAATTCAGTAGGAACATTTAATCCTACTCTAAACTTTATCAGTAGAGCAACTACAATCCTAACAAATGAACAATTGAAAACATTAGCACTTTCAAAGAGTAATAAGGAGATAGATGTGGTAACACCTGAATTAGATAAACCAATATGGGTTAATGGATGGACTAGATTCCCATCTAAGGGTAATTAAAAGAAAAGGGAGGTAAACTCCCTTTTTTTATATTTATAGGTAACTAAAATAATATACCTATGAAAAAACTATTATTTTTATTACTATTCATTCCAACATTAGCTTTCTCACAAGTTAGTAGTTGGAGAAGTGCACCATCATCACCACAAAGGTCAGCACCTTCGATACAATACTCAACTCCACAAAGAAATGATGTTAGTAGATGGAGAAACGAATCACCAAGAGAGTTTAATAGACCTCAACAAAGAAGACCTGGTTCAAACATAATTATTAGAGACCCGTGGTTAATGAATGATTGGGGATGGGGATGGAATAGGTGGAATATGTGGGGAGCACCTATGTTTGGTTGGAACTTTTGGCAACCTTCTTGGTATTGGAACGATTGGGGGTATAGACAGCCTGCAAGAATATATGTTTATGATAATGGTAAACAAGATACAATTAAAGGTAAAAAGCCCGTAATCAGTTTTGGTATTCAAAAAACAGGTGGTAATCAGATTGGTGGATTCTTTACAATGGGAAACAAAGCATATTTTATAGCTGAGTATAATTCAACATTTGAAAGAGATAATTCAACATTTTTTCCTTATGGTAATATAACACAAGTTGATTTTCCAATGGTAAGTGATTTGGTAAAACAAAGTAACTTTTATGTTGGTATTGGTAAGAGAATTAAAAGAACGGGTATTCACATGATGATTGGTAGTGTGACAGAAGATGTGAAGTGGAGAGGTAAGGATGATATTGGATATATTACTTTCCCAAAATATAGAGATAGATTCACAACTGTAAAAGTTGGAGCGTTACATGATTTCAAAAATCTAACAATAAAGTATGATTATGACCCAATAATTCGAAATAGTACTTTCGGATTGGGTATCAATTTCTAAAATGAAAAAATGGGTATTCAGTTTAACGATAATTGTTATGTCTTTATTCGCTACGGAAGCGATGGGGCAAACCTATACCCAAACTTATAAGGATAAATGTACTGGTGAGATAAAGGTTGCAACTACCACAATGACGAATGGTTTTGCAACCGTATCTTTTTATAATCAAGTAAGAGTATTTTCTCCACAAGAAGTAATGGCAGGCGCAGTTCAACTTTGGATAACTGCAACTTATACCGCATACTCAACTATGGGTTGTCCAACTAATCAGGTCGTTCAACAAACGGTAACAAACGCAGTATCACAGGCAGCAGCGGCGGCCGCTGCAGCGGCAGCACAAGCGGCAGCCGATGCGGCAGCAAAGGCTGCGGCAGATGCAGCGGCAAAAGCAGCAGCAGATGCGGCGGCAAAATCAGCTAGTTCATCCGCAAGTGCATCGGCAAGTGCAGCAGCTAGTTCATCTGCAACCGCTACAATTCCTACACCAACTGCACCACCTCCAACTGCACCACCACCAACTTCATCAACTACACCACCACCTGCACAAAGTAGTTCAACACCTCCTCCTGCAAGTGGTGGAAGTAGTTCATCATCTTCTTCATCTAGTAGTAGTTCGTCTTCATCTGGAGAGAGTTCATCATCTAGTAGTAGCTCGTCTTCATCTGAAACAAAATCGGAGACCAAAACGGAGACAACGAGTGAATCTAAATCAGAAAGCAAATCCGAAAGTAAGAGTGAGGAGAAAAAATCTGAAAGTAAAAGTGAAGAAAAGAAAGAAGAGAAAAAATCCGAAGAGAAGAAAGAAGAAAAGAAAGAGGAGAAAAAAGAGGAGAAGAAGGAAGAAAAGAAAAAAGAAGAAAAAAAGAAATCGGTAGCAAATCCAATGATGTTAGCTAGTGATTTAGCCGGTACTGAAGATATGGATGGTAGATATGCCGTAATGATGAGTGTGGGTGTATCTAAATCATCTCTTATGGGTGATAAATCATATTCAGCTACCGCACTTATTTGGAGTACCTTAAACCAATTTGCATTGAGCGGTGGGGTTACTAAGATGGATTTTGAGGAGGGTAAATTAAATGCGATACATTCATACGGAACTACATTTGCGTACCTTAAAGGAACGCTAATGAACCTTAATGGATACACCTATATCAAACCCCATCCTAAGTATGGAACATTTGGTTATAATGTGGGGGTGATTACTCTAATGATGCCAAACACGGGTAGTGGAGGGTATAGTGTATCGCTAAGTGCATCCGCTGTTGGGTTTTGGATGAAACCATTTCAGTATAGTAGAAAGGTTACCTTAACTCCACAATTATTTTTAATGCAATCTCCATTGGCTTGGAATACAATGACTGGTAATAGTTCTGTAAGTAGAACACCTGGAGCAATTGTAGGTTTAGGATATGATTATAAAATAAGTAAAAGATTTGCTTTATCTACATCATATAGAGGTGCAATGACGTTTGAACCTAATTTTAATTTGCTACATAACTTTCAGATTGGCTCAAAAATGATGTTTTAAGAAGCAACATTTTTATCCAAACTTAAGGGTTGAGTGTGTTGTCTTTGTTTTTTCACACCATACTCCTTTGTTGTTTTAGAAATAAATGCTCCAAATGAGCTACACATTAAAAAGATTGCTATAAGTAAGTTTATCATATATTATATTATTTTAATATATATATTGACCGAAATAGTAAAAAACTAATAAAAATAGGATTTTCCTAATAAGTTGATGAAAGTTCTTTAAATTATACAAAACTATATTTATAGACATAAAAACACAAAAAATATATTATGAAAAAATTTGTTAATTTTAAAAACATTGCTATTGTAGCATTGGTAATTTGGATTTTATTGCAATGGTTTAATCCAGGTGGAATTATGCCAGGAGGAAGAACTATCAGAATTGATGGCAAAAAGTATGAAGTATTAAAACATACAATCGACACTGTTGAAGTTGAAAAGGTAAAAGTGGTAACTAAAAAAGGTGAAGATATTGTACATGAAGTAATTGATGTAGATACATTGGTATTAAAAGAATTGGTAAATGTAGATACTGCCGCATTACTTAAAGATTACCTAGCAAAAGTAATTTACAAAGATACATTAGTATTAGACGGTGGATTAGGAACTATTGCTTTAACTGATACTATTACAAAGAATAGAATCTTAGGTAGAACTTGGGATGCTAAAGTAAAAGAAAGAATCATCAAAGAAGAACTTATTGTTAAAGAGCCTGCAAGAAATCAATTATACTATGGTTTAAATGCTGGATTCAACAAAGAAGATTATGTATCAGCAGTTGGAGCTGGTTTAATTCTTAAAACTAAAAAAGATAAAATCTATAATTTAAACATCGGTGTAAACAATAGAACTGTTGATGGAACTAATGGTTCATTCTCACCTTATGTTGGATTTGGTACATATTGGAAAATTAAAGTAAAGAAATAAATATTAAGAAAAGAGGAGGTAACTCCTCTTTTTTATTTAAAAAATATTATTCTTATATTTAATTAAAAAATAGAACAAATATGTTAGACAAGTTAAATAACATCCTAATCATATTAGAAGATGGAATGGATGCAGAGAATTGGGAACTGATTAAATCAGCGCATGCTAAATTAGAAGAACTATACGAAAGAATGGAGATGGAAGATACTTTCGGTTCTGATGAAGATTACTAATTAATTTTATGAAAAAGGTTTTAATAGTAATTTCAGAAATGAAATTATTACATGCTTTATTGAGGAATACAAATTTTATTCCGGATAAAACTGATGTTGAGACCATACCATTAATTATTCTTAAGAACATACTATCAAAGTATGGTATAACAATAGTAACTAAAAACTTCGATAATAATATAGAAGGAGTTGATGTTATTATAACAGATTATTTGCATTTATGTGAATCAATTAAAACAATTCCTATTTTTCTATTATCACCTATGGTTGATTGCAACACGCCATTTGGGTATCTAAATGAATTGAATTTCACTCCTTCGAATTTAAGTTTTATATCACCTACTATAAATAATCTATATGATACTCATTTTGATTTATCATTAATTTTAAATTATATGGTTAATGATGATAAGTGGGGAAAATATCATTATGCGGCTTATGAATTATTCAACTCAATAAAGTTGAAGGAATATAGAGTAGATTATTCTGTAAGAGAAATTAAGAAAGTAAATAGAATCAAATTTTTATACCGATTGATTAATACTCGATTAAACGAAACCATTAAAATTAGCATCCATAATTCAGTATTGGGTACAGATGAATCATATAGGGAAGCGGAGGAGTATTTTAATAGATTTAAATTAGAGAATGAATTTAGTAAAATAAAAAACATTGATAAAAAATATCTGAGTGTTGATAATATTAATAAAAATTTTAACAGTTGGGCATTAAATAAACTTTATAATCATACACTCACAAGTGACATTTCTATTTACTTCGAAAGTGGAACTGATACAGATAGTATAGAAAATTCGTTAGATAATCTGATAACGGAAAAAACAATAGATTTGTTATCAGTAGGAAAGCCATTTATTTATATGAACAAAATGGTAGGAACATTTTTGGAAGATTTTGGGTTTAGGGATTACAATAAAGAAATATTTGATTTTATATCTAAGGATAGGGTAGAGTTGGTTAGACAAATATCATTTATGCCAATGAGTGATTATGTTAATTTATTAAAGAAATTATCAATATTAACCGCTAAAAACCGAAAAAAATTGGAAGAAATAATCAAAAATAATACATTCTTATATAATCTTATTCATAACTAATTGATTATCAATAAGAAAAAAAATAAAAAAATATTCAAAAAAGCTTGGATATTTGAGCAGTATGTAGTATCTTCGTGTTATAAGAATAAGAGATATGAAAAAATACACACACACAAAGAGCTCGTACCACTCTTCCTTTTGGTATGACGAACATGATTTCGATGAGGACATCGTATTCTCATCTATTTCTGATTCCGCAGCGGATACCATTAAGAAGTATCGATTATCATCTGCTCGTAAAGCTATTTCAAACTTCGTTTCAATTGCTACCGGTAAAAACATTCCGGTTCGATTCGAAACTAAGAATAGTTATACGGATGGTGATTCGGTAACCATTAGTGGTGATGTTGATAGTCCTGAAAAGTTTGACGTTGGGGTTGGCTTGGCGTTGCACGAAGGTTCTCACATTTTACTTTCCGATTTCAAATTATTACAGAGAATGCACAACTTAATTCCTCAGGAGTTAAAGGATAAGGCACTTACTAAAAACATCAAATCGTTTGAAGTAGTTGACCATATCAAAAATCTATGTAATATTGTAGAGGATAGAAGAATTGATAACTTCATTTACACTAACGCTCCTGGCTACAGAGAGTACTACCTTAAACTTTATGATTTCTACTTTAATGATAAGATTGTAGATAAGGCACTTAAGGATGGTGAATACACAAATGAAGATATTGAATCATATATGTTCCGATTAATCAACTTAGTTAACTCTAATACTACATTAGGGGCACTTAAGGGATTAAGAAAGATTTATGGTATGATTGACCTTAAGAATATCAGTAGATTAAAAACTACTAAAGAGGTATTGGATTTGTGTTATCAAATTTACGATGTGATTTTAGATAACATCGAAGTTCAAGAAGAGGGTGGTAACCAAACTCAACAAGGTCAGCAAGGTGAGAATGGCGAAGGTGGTGAAGAAGGTAATGGTAACGCTCAAAATATGGAAGGTGATTCCGAAGAAGAGAATAGTGGTGGTAGTGGAATGAGTTCTTCCGCTGATGGTGGTGAGCCAATGGATGGTTCTGATGATGGTAGTGGTAATGATGGTGAATCAGGAGATGGTAATGAATCAGATAAACCATCTAATGGTGGTAATGGTTCAAACAAAAAACCTTCTAACCTTTCAGCTAACCAACAAAGACAGTTGAACAAAGCTATTAAGAAACAAAAGGATTTCTTAGATGGTAAACTTAAAAAGAAAACCATCACTAAACAATTGGAATCTGAGATTAGTTCAGTAGATTCTCAAGGTGCAGAGATAACGCACGTTGCTGATAACTTTAGTAATGGGCATGGTAAGAATAAAGGTGTTGATGTAATAATCATTAAGAATCTTACAAAGCAAATGATGGAGAGTGATACCTTCCACATGGCTTATTGTTACACAGATTGGAAGACAAATCAAAAAGCTTTGAGAAGAAATCTTTCTGAATCCGATTTCTTACAAGCAGAAACAATGGGAACTGTGATGGGTAAGAAATTGCAAGTTCGTAATGAGAGTAGAGAAACAATCTTCAACCGCCAGAAAAATGGTAAGATTGATGGTAGAATGGTTGCTTCATTAGGATTTGATTATGAGAATGTGTTCACTCAGACATTTGTGGATAAATTTAAGAAAGCTAACATTCACTTATCAATCGATGCGAGTGGTTCAATGGGAGGTACTAAGTGGAAACATACAATGATTAACGCAATTGCTTTAGCGAAAGCGGTTTCAATGATTAGTAACTTAGAATTACAAATCACATTCCGATATTCAGATGCTAATTTGCCAGTTATCTTATTTGCTTATGATAGTAGAAAAGATTCATTCCAAAAGATTAAATCTCTTTTCCCTTTCTTAAGAGAATCAGGAACTACTCCAGAAGGATTAACATTCGAAGCAATTCAAAAGTTGTTAGTAAGTTCTTCAAATGATTTAGATTCTTACTTTGTAAACATCTCCGATGGTGAACCTTGTTTCTCTAACTCGGATATTCAGTACTCTGGATACTACGCCGCTGAACATACAAAGAAAGAGGTTAATAAGATTAGAGAGAGAGGTATTGGGGTTCTTTCCTACTTCGTTACCGATTATGGTGATGGTGGTTCAGCTAGAGACCGATTCAAAATGATGTATGGGGCTGATGCTAAGTTTATCAACATCAACTCAATATCAGAAGTAACTGCTACTTTGAACAAAATGTTCTTAACTAAATAACTCTTAACCCATTGATTTTCAATGGGTTATTTGTTTTCATAACTCATTGATACTCAATAAAAAAATTTTCAATATTTTGGAAAATAGTTGGTAAAATGCTTGGATAATTGCGCAACATTTACTACCTTTACTATGTAATAAAAATGAGAGATATGGAAAATCTAATTGGTCAAATGGTTCACGTGGTAGTTTCCAAAGATGGTAAATCTGGAACTAAAATCCTTAAAGTATGTAAGGTTAAAGCTCGTTCGGTTCTATTCATTGAGGTGGATAGAGAAAATCGTAAAAACATCTTCCGTAAGGTTGCCAATAAGGATATTACAAGTACGGGAATGATTGGGGATTCACCCTTTGTTTATGTAAAAGAAGGGGTAATACCTGAGAAATGGGAGAGTTCTTGGGATAGTATGGGGCAACCTTCTCAGATGAGCATAAACGCTAGAATCACCCCCATTTATAGTAATCGCTCCAACGGATGGGCACATAGATTGAAATCAAACTCCCAATACGGTGCTCATTTCAGAACTTAAAAAAATAAATGAAAAAAGACTAGGCGGTCTGAGACCTTTTCCTTATCTTTACTATGTAATAAATATTTAAACACACACACAAATAATAGAGTTATGAAAAACACAAAAAAAGTTGATGTAATCGAGGTAGGATATACATCTGAGATTTACAAGGTATCTAAAGTTGGTAACCGTTTTCTTCTTATGAATACAGAGGGAGAAATTGCTGAAGCACCGGTTGGTTCAGTAATGAGACGTACTGCTGGTTTATCAAACAAAGCAGTTAGAGGTTACCGAAATGCTAAAGGTAAGAATACTTACCGAATGGTAGAAATGGAGGAATTCAATATGATGATTAAACCATTGAAAGAAAATGGTGAGGTTAATATTGAACCTACACAAGACCATACGGAGATTAAGAAAATCATCCACGAAGATTCTTTGAAATTAAAGCCTGATAACTTAATTATCAAAGACATCAAATGGAAGTATTTGATTCGTTCAGCTGTGCGAGGTAAAAACATTATGATGACCGGTGCAGCAGGTTGTGGTAAGACAATGGCGGCTAAACATTTGGTTACTCAGTTACAACGACCTGATTTCTACTTCAACTTAGGTTCTACTCAAGACCCGAGAGCAACCTTAATCGGTAATACTCAGTTCTCTAAAGAGAAAGGAACTTTCTTCTCTGAATCCGCTTTCATTAAGGCAATCAAAACTCCAAACGCAATCATCTTATTAGATGAGTTGAGTAGAGCTCATCCTGATGCTTGGAATATCTTAATGACAGTGTTAGATGCTAACCAACGATACCTTCGTTTGGATGAGGCAGAGGGTTCACCAATTGTGAATGTTGCTGAAGGTGTTACTTTCATCGCTACCGCAAATATCGGTAATGAATATACTGCGACAAGGGTATTGGATAGAGCTATCTTAGACCGTTTCGTAATGATTGAGATGGATTTACTTAACTCAGAAGAAGAGTTCTCCTTACTTAAGAAGATGTATCCTGAAGTGAACGAAGAAGACTTGAAAGCTGTTGCTGAGATTGCTCACAACACTAGAGAGGTGAGCCGTTCAGAGGTTGCTAAATTAACTAATATGATTTCAACGAGAGCATCGGTAGAGATGGGTGGATTACTTTACGATGGATTCACTTTGATGGAGGCCGCTGAGGTTGCTATCTTACCTTTCTTCTCACAAGATGGAGGATTGGAAAGTGAAAGAACTTATGTGAAACAATTAGTTCAGAAATATATTAAGACTACAGATGAAAATCTTTTCAATGAAGTAAAAGATGAAGCACCTGATAGTGATACGATTGTGTGGTAGTTTTCATAACTCGAAAGGAAAGGGGAGGAGAAATCTTCCCCCTCCTTTTTTTAAACTTAATCTATGATTAAAAAAAGTAAAAAAGAATTGGAATTTATTCAATTTGTAAAAGATGAATGTAAAAAATATGGAGTAAAATGCTCGTTAAGAAATGTAAACTATGTAAAGTTGAGTGGTAATATTAAATGTAGTGGATGGTTCGATGAGAGTATTCCTGAATTAGTTTGTAGCTTAAACAGAAAAGATTGGATTGAAATACTAGCACATGAATACTCACATTTAACACAATGGGTAGAGGGGATTGATTTGTGGAAAAAGTGTATGATAGCAATGCCAAAAGTAGATGAATGGTTAGGTGGTAAGAATATCAGAAATATTGAAAAATATTTGAGTGATAGTAGAGATTTGGAATTGGATAATGAAAAGAGAGCAGTTAAATTGATTAAGAAATGGGAATTGAATGTAGATGTAGACCATTATATCCAAAAGGCAAATGCTTATGTTCAGTTCTATAATTGGATGAAGGAAACTCGTAGATGGGCAACTCCTAAGAATTCACCTTATCGAAACGAAAGAATCATTTCATCAATGCCAAAACGATTCAATATGAACTATGATGTGATGGGAGAAAAATATCGTAAACTTTATAAATCTGAAAACATCTAAAATGAAAATAGATTATAAAATAGAAGAAGTTAGACCTAATGTATTCGCTGTGATAGTGAAAGACCATTACCACAGAGCGATGCTATTTTGTAGAGTGCAAGAATATTACGAATCACCTAACCCACAATTCAGAGGTAAGAACTTTAGTATATGGGATTACATTGAATGGTATAGTAGAGAGCATAGGGATGTGTTCACATATACATTCGATTGGGGTGGATTTAATATACCATTGAAAACTGCTTGGGACTGTTATGAGAAATTAAAAGAGTATGAAACTCCATACGATAAAGTGATGGATGATATTATTGGAACTATTGAATTAAAAATGTTCAATAAAAAGAATACTCGTAATTGGAATGGTTATATTATAGGAGCAGATTCTACTGAAAGTGATACCTTTGAGCACGAAATTTGTCATGGTTTGTATGCAACTAACAAAGAGTATAAACTATTAGTTGATGAAGTTACCGAAACAATTTCAACAAAAGATTATCTTACATTCAAAAACAATTTGATTAAGATGGGTTATACAGATGGAGTGATTGATGATGAGATTCAGGCATATTTAAGTACAAATTGGGAATACCCTAAATTTAGCAAGGGTGTGAGTAAAAAATTATGTAAGGTACTCAGTAAACAATATAAACAAATTTTCAAAAGATTTGCTTAGTAAGAAATAATTTCGTATATTTGATAAAACAAAAATAGTTATGAAAACATTTAAAGATTTAGAATTTAAACAACATCCAAATTCGATTGCTGAATTTGATATGGGAGTTCAAGCTCGATTCGATTTTGATAATGGGTTTGGTGTTAGTGTAGTTAAAGGGCCTCACACTTATGGTGGTAAGGATGGGCTATATGAATTGGCAGTGTTTAAAGATGGGGAGATTCACTATGATAACCAAATAGCAAATGGGGATGTAGTTGGATACCTAAGAGAAGAAGATGTAACTGATGCTATGTTAGTAATTCAAAAATTTTAATTTATGGCACAATGTAAATGTTGCAAAAGAGAAAAAGATTTAAGAATGGGTTATTGTTTTGAGTGTGTTGAAGCCGAATCTATTATTGAAACAGGATTGGATATGTATGATTCCGAAATTGAAAAGGTAGATGGACTTACAAAAGGAATGAGTAAGTTACAACATATTCTTAAAAATTATATAACTATTAATAAATAAATTATGGGATATAATCCGTATAGATGGTGGACTAAGGGTAGACCAAATAAACCACTAAGAGCTGATGCTCCACTTTTACTAAAAATACGAAATGGTGACTTTGATTATTCTTATATGTTTAACGAAGCTGCTTCCCAAAGAGCATCCGCTGAAGAAGCGTATAACCAAACTTATAAGAACTATGGTGGTACTGATGAGAGGAATCGTAAAGAGGCGGCATTAGAAGCCGGTAGAATGAAACGTATCAAAGCAGTTAAATTGGAATTAGAAGCATTTAAGAATGAAGAACTTATATTGTGGAAGTTGAGAGCAGAACTTAAGAAGGAATTCGAAAAGGATTTGTGGGATAAAGCAATGGAAAGACAGAGAGGCAAAGGTACATTAGAGGATTTGTATTGGTGGTATAAAAAGCAAGTAAAACAAGGAACTACAACCTCAGAATTCGATATAAAATACCAAAGAGCTAATACCAAAGGATTAGAGCATCTTATTTATTAAATTCATATTTATGTTTGAATTTAATGTAAAATAATGAGCTATTTAGTTGCAAACATTCCACCTATTGAAGTTTATATAGATAAGAAATTCTTATATGATTTTCAAACCGATTCTAAAGGAAAATATTTAGGAGATGGTGAGTGGGAAAGGGGTCATTGGGTTAGTGCAAAATCAATCCCAAATAGAGCACTCCTTTTTGAAACTTATATTGATGAGTTTGGTGCTGTGTATGATAAGTTACCATTACACGCATTTCGTTGGAGACTTGTAGAGGATACCGATAAAATATTTCCTTTGGATTTCCTACAACTTTGGGATTGTCTATCCTATAATATTTCAGTTATAGAAAAACGAATATTACGAGGTACTAAGACATACACTACTATGAAAGACCATTCAGTTGTGGATGGTGAATATCTTTTTACAATTGATACTGCACACTCCGAACCAAATGAGATTGATACCGGATGGAGTGAAACCCCTAATGAACATAAATGTTACAATATATCTAAGTTAAGTAATGGACAGTTTTGTGCACAACCTAACAATAGAACAAGATGGTATCAACCAAGCAGAACAAATGATATAACCAAACCTCCATATTTTAGGTATTCAACTAAAGTTTGGAGATGTGAAGATTATAGTAAATGGAGACCTTCTGAAACTAATTGGGATTATACTATAACTAAATAACATTATATTTATTGGTATGATACGATTAAAAAACATATTATCTGAAGAAGTAGTAAAAGACATTGATTTTGTGAGCAACAGAATGAATGGAGCTGCGAAGATAACTAAAAACGCAAAAGAAAAAGGCGGAGATGCTTTATTAACATATCATCACTTTGTTGTAAAGTTACCTTACTATGAGAAGGCAAAAAAGGGTGAGATGGATATTGATGTTGCTAAAAAAGAATTTGCAGAAACTTTGGGTAAAATATCATTAGATATGGACCAGACTACTTTTCAAACAGAAGTTGGTAGATTAGAAGTGTTGGGAGAACTTATTATAAAATCAAAGTAGTTACAGATTTCACGAAATTAAACTTAGATGGACGACGGTGATAGTAAAAAAAATAAACAAATTAAAAGAAAGAGAACACAGACTAACTTTCTACAAAGATACATCTCTAATGTTAGCAATGTTCTTTCTCCCCTTTGGATACGACGCCCTATTCAAATTAATAATGGATTGGAGTGGTTCATATTGGGTAGCCGATATAGTTTTTTATTCGGTTTCAGGTTGTTTTTGGTTGTCGTATTTCTTATTATCCAGATATTTAAATAAAAGTAATTAAACTTATTGTTTCACTAAACGACAAAATTGAATGGAAAACTTCAAAAACCGCGATGGAGAAGAAAGAACCATCGAGAGAATTTCCCACAACAAAATCAGATTAATGGGTAACTCCCGTTTCATTAGAAAATCCTCAGATACCGAAGGTATCACAATGTTCGACTTTGAGGGAGGTCCTTGTTTAAATGTAGGTGGTAAAATCCGATTTGAGAGATTAGATTGGGAGATAACCGATATAGCACACGAGGATACCCCTTATAAAGACTTCGCTTCAGTAATCCTATCAGTATTACCAATTTACTAACCCAAAAAGGTTTCAATGAAAGATGTTATATGTGCAGGGTGTTCCTTCACTAGCTTCCGTTTATTGGAGGCAGAGAGGGTATTAGATGGTATTACTCCTCCTATTGATGGTATTTCACCTTTGGGTTCATATCCGGAGGCAATTCACCGCAATTTCGGTAATAGGGTATATAATAGTGGTATGGCAGGTAATAACATTGCAACCTCCGTATTATCGATTATAAGTACCGCCAATCGATTATTAAAGGAAGGTAATACAAATCTATCAGTCATCCTACAATGTACGGAATTCACCCGTCAATCGTTCTATTTCCCCTCTAATTTTCAAATAAGAAAGAACATTGGGATAGATACCTCAAATGTTAGGAATAATAACTACCTTTTCACCGATGATAACTCGGGACATTTCCAATTCGGAACTATCAGTAATGTAAGTGATGGGTTTTCTGATTATAAGGAGATAGTTAATATAGCTAAAACATTTTCGGATAACATTTATTCAATTGAGTATTGTTATATAAACTCATTGGTTCACATCTTATTGCTTCAGAACTTCTGTAAAGCAAATAATATACCATATAAAATCTTCTGTAAAACTGAATCATTTAGTATCCCATTTTATCCCATCTTTAAATTAGATGAGAGAGATGAGGAGACTTATTTCAAATCGTATTTCTTAGATAAAAAAATGGTTATAAAAAAACCATTAACTTTTATTCAATCCGATTCTTATGTAAATGATTTATTTAAGATGTTAGATTTGAATGGGTTTTGGTTTTATGAAGATGTTGATATAAAATATGGTGGCATAACAGAATGGGTATATGCTAGAAATCAATATAAAGAAGGAGATAGTGAGTACATAGCATTATTCGTTGAGGATATTGAAGGTAATCCTATTAATGAAAAAGATGTATTTTCAATAGAAAGAGCTAAAGCTAAAATGAAAGACGGTACGTTTTGTACAAATGGACACCCATCATATTACTATTGGGATTTATTTACTAAAAATGAAATAACAAAATGGGGAGTGTTATAAATATATTGCCGGTTTTATATGATGAGAATCAAACGGATAAGTTTATTCCAATAAAAGATTTTAATCAAAGAGAATGGTTAGAAGGAAATAACTATTGGTTTAAAATGCTAGAAGAATTGTGTGATGTTAAATTCAACTATTCTGAAACTGATACAACTCTTTTTATAATATACAACGGACAATCGGAGAGAATAGTAGAAGAAGGTAGATATTTTTCAGAAGCCAAAAGTAAAATGGATGGCGGAGAATATAAGCAAATTATATTCTTTCAGAATGAAGTCAATTGGGATACATTCGAACGATTATTAGATATAGAAGATTTCTTTTATGAGATATTCAAATTTGATAAAAGATTTAAGTTTGTAAGAAACATTCTTAATTCTAGATTCGCATTTACAAAAATTAATGCTAAATTTGGATTCGGTTGTTTTCCATTTCAATTGATTCATAATTACAGACAAACGGAAGAAGTGGATTATAATGTGGAGAAAAAATTCCATTTGTTCTCTGCAAATTGTAATGTAAAAGAAGAGCGAATGCATTTATATTCTATGTTGGATAAAAATAAACATTGGAATAAATGCAACACTTCGTTTTTCTTACCATTATTTGGATATGGTAATAGAAGATTTAATCCAGGTGATTATACCGGAAATTTCGGAATGATGGATTTGAATGTAAACTATACCCCAAAAAAGTTAAAATACGATAATGAATTAAATGTAAAAAATCTAGCACTAAAGGATAGTTTAGAATGTCTATTTCAGGCAATATTCGAAACCCGTTACCATTCTCATTGTGGGATTGTATTAAGTGAAAAACTATTCAAAGGGTTTTTATATAAAACTCCATTTATTGCTTTTGCACAACATGGAACTTTAAGAATGTTAAAGGAACTGGGATTCCATACATTTGATTGGTTAATAGATGAGAGTTATGATGATGAGATAAAGGATAGAATACGTTTAAAGATGGTTCTAACTCAGATTGATATATTATTGAATACTCCTATGGATGTATTGGAAAATAAAATAAAAGAACACCAACACGAATTAGAATCAAATAGAAAATTAGTTAAGAGTTATGCTGATTTTCATATCAATAAAATTATAAACTTATTTGATGCTGAATAAAGATACTATATGTGTTTTACCATTTATGCACCTTTCCGTTTTTCAAGATGGAAAGCTGAAGCCATGCTGTATATCGGATTCATTCTTCGATGAAAATTATAATGATTTCAAAAACTTTGATGAGTTGTTTAACAATCCATCATATCAAAAATTAAGAGAGGATTTAAAGAATGGAGTTAAGAATAAGATGTGTGATATATGCTGGAAGAAGGAGGAATATGGTGGTAGAAGTTTTAGACAAGAGAAGAATGCACATTTTAGCAAACAATATCAGGAATTAATAAATGGTTCTGATAAAAAGGATTTAGTATTTTTAGATATTCGTTTCTCCAATCAATGTAACTTCAAATGTAGAATGTGCAGTGAAAGAGATTCTACTAGTTGGTACGATGAAAGAGAAGAATGGAATCAAAAGAATGGGATACCATTTAATAGTAAAAAATTACATATACTAAATAATGATTTTAGTAAAGAAGATTTAGAGCACTTAGAATATGTTTATATAGCAGGGGGTGAGCCATTATATACAAAGAAGGCATGGGATTTTATAGAAACTATACCACATCCTCATAATGTTGATTTACAATTTCAGACAAACTTATCAATATTAAACTATAAAGACAAAAACATATTTGAATTGACAAAAGGATTTAAGAAAGTTGTTTATTCAATTTCTATGGATGGCTTATTTGAAGTTGGTGAATTTGGTAGAACAAACTTTAAAACAGATGTGTTTCTGGCAAATCTAAATAAATTAAATGAAGTAAAGAAAGAATATAATAATATAGTTTATGATTTTACATACACATCTTCTATCTTAAATGTATTTTCGTTTTTTGAAACATTCGATTATCTAATTGATAATGGTTACATAAACGATTACTCAAACATAAGATTTCAGTTTGTAAGATACCCTGATATGTTAGATACTAAAAACTTTAATGTATTGGATAAAGCTAAAAAGTATTATGAAAGAAGACATACTCTAAAAGGAATAGAACATTCACCATTTTTATTGGGGGATATAGAAAACCTATTGATATATTTAGAGAATGAAAATAATACAAATACAAAAGAATATTTGGAAAAGTTAAAAAATTATCTTATCTTTTCGCAGAATTTTAATAATATAAAAATACCATCAACACTTAAACAATACATTTCATTAATATGAGCGAACGAAAGTATTTACCCACATTAGCAGAATTGATTGATAGATTAAGTATCATTCAATTGAAAGAAGTATTCATCACAGAGCATAAGGAGGAATATGCTAAAGAGATTGCGGACATCCAACATGATATTCAATTAATATTGGATGAAGGTAAAGAGCCTGTAACTGCGGAAACCATTAGAGCAATCATAGTATTATCTCAAATGAACCTACATATTTGGCAAAACGAAACCAATGTAAGAAACGGAACAGAGGGGCCAAATAAGTTAGCCTTAACACATGGATTGAATGGTATCCGTAACACCGCTAAGAATCGAATACAAGAGGTTGTAGGGGGTAGAAAGGATTATAAGATTGATTGTTTAGCAGCGGAGTTTAAAGATTGGGAAATCAGTTGGTAACATATATATCAGAAAAGGTTTATGAAGATATTAGTTATAGGAGATAGTTGTACAGATGTATTCATTTATGGTCATTCAACGAGAATGTGTCCAGAAGCACCCGTACCTATATTTGAGCCATCTAGAACTGTCACCAATGATGGAATGGCAGGTAATGTAAGAGCCAACTTAGAATCGTTAGGGGCTGATGTTAATCTAATCACAAACAAAGAGCAAATAACAAAGACTAGATATGTGGATGTTAAATCTAATCAAATGTTTCTAAGAGTGGATTCAATTGATAGAGTTAAACCCGCATTTGATATTAATAGAGTTGATTGGGATGTTGATGCAGTGATTGTATCGGATTATGATAAGGGATTCTTAACTGAGAATGACATACATGAAATCAGTAAGAGGCACGAACTTACATTCATTGATACTAAGAAACCTATAAACTTACAAACATTCTCCGATTATACATTTATTAAGATGAATGAGTATGAGTGGGAGTTATGTGAGAAAGCTGGTGCTAAATACGAAGATTGGGCGGAAAAACTTATTATTACAATGAGTGAGAAAGGATGTTTATATAAAGATGTAGTATTTCCTGTTAACAATGATATTGAAGTAAGGGATTTAAGTGGAGCAGGTGATACATTTATGGCATCATTAGTGTACAAATTTGTAGATACAGAGAGTATATCGGATTCAATTAAATTTGCTAATCAATGTGCCACTAAAGTGGTTCAGAAAAGAGGTGTTACGACAATATGAAAACAGTTATAGATTTTTTTGGTTGTAGTTTTACTCAATTTCCTAAATACCCATATCAAATACCAACTGATAAGTTTGATGTTGAGCTGTATTCTATGCATTCTCATAATACAAAAACACTTAGTTCATTTTTAGATTTTGATTTGGCGTATAACTCAAATACAAATTATGAAGTTAATAACTATGGGCTCGGAAGTTTTGGTAATTTTACAATATGTAATGTATTAGAAAACAAAACCCGAAAGATAGATAAAAAAGATAATAATATAGCAGTAGTTCAATTATCAGCTATATTAAGAAACGAGCATAGCTGGGATACTATTAAAAAAGAAAATGTACATCATATAAAAAATAGTGATGTATTTCATATAGATTTTGATAGAGTTAAACCGGATTATATATGTAATAGGCCTAATATGAATTTATTTTATTTAAGCCACATTTCCAATTTAGAAAAAATGATAGAGCTGTTAAAAGAAAACTATACTAAATTTATAGTATTCTTTGGATGGGATATATCAACTGATGATTTTTTACAAATATTTAATCATTGGAAATATAGAGATTTGATTAATACATATCCTTATGAATATAGTTTAAGTTCAAACGAGTATTTTGAAAATGAATCAAATTACAATAGTGATACTAAAATATACAAAGGAGTAAGTGGAGGTTTGCTAGAATATAGTTCAAACAAATTAGAAGAGCAATTTAGATATGTTGGTGGTAAATCAAAAGACCATCATCCTTCATATTTTTCAAACAAAATATTTTATAATGAAATCTTAAGAGAATTCTTAATAGAGCAAACTGATTTAAGTTTTGATAACACATATTTTACCGAAGACAGCATTATTAAATTTGAAAAATTTTTAAAAGAACTTTTAGTTAAAAAAGCAGAAGGGAATGAATGGGAGAATTATGAATATTCAGATTTACAGAGAGAAACTATTAATTATATTAGACAATATATTTTAAAATAAAATAACATAAAATGGGATTAAAAGAAGCAACCGCTGAATTACATAGTAAAGCGGAAAAGACACAATTCAGTCAATTGATATTTTCAGGTACAATTCCTGAACAAGAATATGCATATTATCTATTCAATATGTACCATATTCATAACGCATTAGAAAATAAGTATGAATTACCACATCCATCATTGAACAGATGTAAATCTATTGAAAAGGATTTGGGAGTGTTGATTAAACTTAAAATGGATTTAACGGAATCTACTAAAAAATACATAGATTATATAAATACATTAACAGAAGAGCAGTGGAAAGCACATATCTATGTTAATTATTTAGCTATCGTATATGGCGGACAGATGATTAAATCAAAAGTACCTGGATTAGGAGCATACTATGTAATAGATAATATGCAAGAATGTGTTGGAGCAATCAGAGCATTTTTAAACGATGATATGAGTGATGAGGCAAATAAAGGATTCCAATTTAACATTGATGTATTAGAAGATATTTGGAATACATTAAGACCGAATGGTGTATGGGAGTTGGGAAACTATGAATCAATTGCTCAAACTGCAACCGCAATTAATATTAATCCAATAGGTGGAAACAAAGCACCAATAAATTTAGGCAGATTATAATGAATTACAGAGAACAATTAGATAAAGTAGCAGGTCAGTTCTTAGAGTTGATTAAGAAAGCACCTAATTGTGAAGAGATATATACAGAAGATTTCGGATGGGAAAACTATAGGTACAAATCAGACCTATTCAGATTGGCGCATGTAGAAAGATATGGAGATGATAAAATTGAAGTACTGCATGTGACCACCTTTCCACATAAAGATTCACCTGAACCTATCTATGGGTTTGATTGTATAACGGTGGATAAAATGGTATTGGGGTGTTATATGGATTTAAGTCCAGGAATAAATCAATATCCATTTGATGATGGTATGGAATGGGGAGACAGAAAACCTATACCAGAATGGGCAAATGTATTTAGTGATAAATTTATAGTAATGAAGCCAACATCAAATGAAGAGTTTGTTGAATTTTGTGATTGGAGTGTTGATAGATATGATTGGTATGCGTATAGTATATTAGATAGGGGGAAGAAGGGAAATGAAGAAGAAATCATACCTATACAAAACAATTATTGTAGAGTACAATCTAAGAATCCTAGAACATATAATGTGTTAAAGGCAAAAATAGGAGAAGAAAGAGCAAAGTATTTTATGGAACAAATATTATTTCCGCAGATATGAACAATGTAGTATTTTATCGTTATTTGGTTAATCATAAAGATGAGCTAGAGTTTGAAGATTTTAAAATTAATTCAAAGTATGATGCAGAGATTCAGTTTTTCACACTTAGGAAAAACTATTTCTTTTCTGTATTAAAAGATTTTAATATAATCACCGATGAAAACTCTATAGGTGGGTTAGATTCATTCACATTAGCAATTGGGTTTGACCCTTCGTTTAGAGAATTGTTTCATTTAATAGAAAAAGAAGATTTTAATTCAATCGTTGATACACATAGAGACAGAATAAAGAAGATAGTATTTTGGGAAATGGATACGGGTTGGACCAATTATCTTCAAGTTGAATACGATGAAAAGAAAGCCGAATTCAAAAAGTGGTTCGAAGAAAGGGGTATAAAATATGAAATATTTTCAACCGCTATAAAATTCAGATATGATGATGAGGTGAAATACTTTCCTGCTCATAATGCAATGGTAATCGAAAGATTGGTAAAAGAGTTAACGGAAAATGGATATTATGATTACATACAAGGTTATAACCCACAGAAGTATTTTTATTGTACATCTAATTCATTGAATGTAGATAGGGCACATTTTTACAAATACATAACAGATTATAAATTATGGGATTCCAATAATGTTGCACTATTTTCAACATTTAAAGATGTATTCACCGACCATGAACATGATGATTTAGGGTGGGGGTTTAGTTATTCATATATAGTAGCATTAAGGGGCGGGGGGAGCCTAAGACACATAGATGACGGATTTAAGTTTTATGCTAAACCGTTTGAAGATGAAAATTTTAAAACTATGAATTACTCCGTTCTATCTAACTATAATAGAGTTAGGGATACACTATTTGAAATGGTGTTTGAAACAATATACGAAGCAAGCGAAGGTCTCATAGTTCAAACATCCGAAAAGACATTTAAACCATTTGTGCATAAAAAACCATTTCTTATATTCTCATACACAGGAATATGGAAGGAGCTAAAAAACTTAGGATTCAAATCATTTGAATATATGTTCGATGAAACCTACGATGATTTGTCAAATGCAAATGATAGATTATATGATGTAATGGATGAGTTCAAACGAATATGCAATAAACCAATTGGAGAGTTAAATGAAATAGTTAAAGAGAATGTAAAAACTCAGGATTACAATTTTGATATTATGAATGAGTGGTTTAAAAAATGGAGAAACGAATTTACAAAAACAATATCGTATGAATAAGATACTTTTTATAGGTGATAGTTTTACTTGGGGACAAGGATTGTATTTTTACAAATGGCTAGAGGAAAAAAGAGAACTACCATCTTCAGTAAGTGGTATGTATCCATCTCACGCTCATTTAGTAACACCGGCTGATATAAAATATAAAGATGAATGCTCGTTTACAGGATTAGTTTCTAAACATTACGGATTAGAACCTGTTAAGAGATTGGTCAATGGAGGAGGTAATACAGATATAATTTTAGATATGATTCCTATGATAGACAAACTAGGAAACGATATAGATAAAGTTGTATTTCAATTTACTTCTATATCAAGATACCAATTCAGAGATTTGAATATGGGTAACATAGATAGTCGTAATGGAACATTTGAAGAGATATACGCGGATAGAGTTAGTAATTTATTTAATTATGTTGATAACACTTTAAAATATTTTGCTGGGTTATATAACTTTAAATATTGTTATTTAGATTGGTTAGGAGATTTTTATAAAGAATCGCCATTTAAATTTGTAACATATAGTGTTGATGGAATTAGATGCAATTATTTTAATCAATTTCTAAATGAATATAAAATTGATTTGGTAGTAGATAATAAACCAATAATAGATTTACATTTAAACAAAGAAGGCCAGAAAGTTTTAACTAATTCTATAATCTCCTATTTTGGAAAATAAAAAATACATAGCATTTATAGGTGATAGTTTTACTTGGGGGCAAGGATTGTATTTGTCATCTTGGGTAACCCGAAAGCCTGATGTAATTTCTCAGATAAATAAAAAATGTTATCAATGGGTCGACCATCAAGATTATGTAGATAGTGAAGACCTAAGAATAAAAGATGAATTATCCTTTACTGGAATTGTATCAAAAGAATTAGGTAGGAAATGTGTTAAGAAGCCTGATAATGGTGGAAATAATTTAGGTAATTTAACCATCATATCAACTAATAATAGATTAAATGTTGATGGTGTTCCAACTGATTTTTTATTTGATAAAAAAGATTTAATTTTGATATTTCAATTAACTCATTTTGGGAGAACTGATATAATTGATTATATGACAGATGAAGAAAAAGAGGAGATACTTAAAGTTGATATGCATGATGCCAGAGAAGCTATAAATACATTGTTTAGAAACAGAGTTAAAAATCATTTCGAACACATAAATAAAACTTTGGAAGAACTATCAGCCACATTGGGGTTTGAATATTGGTATTTAGATTGGATGGGCGATTTTTACGAATTTCTACCCCATAAATTTATTGATATAAATGTAGGCAGTTCCATAGGTAAATATTTTTCGCCGTTAATAGAGCATTACCCAATCAGAGTTAAAAGCGGTGATATAGAAATAAAAGATGACCATTTAAATGAAGAGGCTAATAAAATTATTGCGGAATCAATTTTAAGGTGGTTACGGGATAAATCGAGGGGGGCTGGGGGGTAATCCTTCCCTTTTCCCCTATGTCCTTCGAAAACCCTAAAATTTTTGATAGCTGCCCCTTAAAATCATTCAAAAATATTTGTTAATTTGAATAATTAATCGTATATTTGAGGTATGAAACCATCTTATATAGGATTCGAACCAAATGAGTATAAATGGAGACCCGATATAGATTATCGAAAGAATCCACACTTATACAAAATAGGAAGGGGACAGCAAGGTGTATTGGTTTGTGAACCATATAAGAGTGAACTATACCCACAATGGAAGTTCAAAACACCGACCATAGCTAGGGTATCCGCTAAAAGGATATACTCTATGTTTTTGGAGTATTTAGATGAGGGGGATTTTGTAGGAGCGGATATGGCTAAGAAATATCTACACATGGGGTTTACCCGAAGTAGAAGATATGCTAACCATAAGAGTGGTAGGAAATGGGTTAATGAGGGAGGGGAGTGGAATGTATTACCGCAGGAGAGTGATTGGGATACTAACGAAAAAGCCGAATCCGCAAAAGTATTCTATGAGTATTGGGTGAAGGCAAGAGAAAACACATATTATTTAAAGTTAAAACAAAAACATAATGAAAGAATTTATAGCTAAATATCAAAAAGCCATCATCGGAACGGGAGCCGTAGCCGTATTAGTATTATGTTATTTCCAACAAAAGGAATTGGCTAAATTAAGAAGTGAACGAAAGGTTGAAGTAGTAGTTGGGGGTGATATTCAAAAGGCCCAAACTATTGATTCATTAGAGCATGTAATCGATTCAATCCGAGCTGAGAACATACCTTTACAAACACAATTGGGTAGGTATGAGATGGCGTTGGAGTTATTAAGAGAGGAAGATAAAAAAGCTGCGGAGAGATACGAAAAAATCATAACATCACAAACTGAATAAGGTATGAAAGAGGTTATGGTAAAATTAGAAAAGTGGTTTGATATTTATATAGCATACTTCCTATTCAATGGTAATAAAAGAGAAAGTTACTATGATTATTTAAGAAGTAAGTATGGTAAGAACTTTGAAAACTTGTAGATATGGCGGAATTTAGTAAGCAATATTGTGAGATTTATGACTGGGATTTCCCTTGGGATTTTGATATAGAAGAGGTGGCAGAAACAATCCCTAAAGGACATTACAAACCAATTATATGTGAAGGATTTGGGTTTAGTGGTATTGGTGTTAGGATGAACGGAGATGTTGAGATTTTGGTTAGGGATAGAAACGATGAAGATAATTTAATTCAGATAGATTATAAAAAATATATCTCGTTACATAAATCAAAAGCACAAATGAAATAGTATGGGTAAGTTCTATGAGGATTTGGATACTCTTAATGAATTAGTTAAGAAGATGGGGAAGAAGAATCAATTGAGTGAATTTATAATTAGGGCGTTGAGAAAAATGAAAGAAACACCAGAAAAATCAGTATCAGATGTCATTAAAGAAACAAAAAAAGAATTCTAGATTGGAGAAAACACCCTACGAATCAACAGATATTTTTATTTGTGATTGCCATAGTACGGAACACCAAATGATAGTTAATTATTCTGAGGATGAATCACCAAATGGAATTAAATACCCAATGGTTTATATTCATACACATCTTAATAAAAGACCATTCTGGCAGAGATTGAAGTATGGAATTAAATACATCTTTGGATACCAATGTATGTATGGGGCGTTTGATGAGTTTATTATTAATCCAAAGGATATAGATAAACTTAAAGATATAATATATTATTTAAAAAAATAAGTTATGAATAATTTAAACAAAACAACAAAGTTTAGTGTTACCTCTTACGATAGAACCACAACGGTAGAAGTTGACCATTGTGATGTGGATATGGAGGAATTCTTAGATATTGTTAAGGTATTAGCAATGGGTATGACATTTCATGAAGATACTTTCAAAAGAGGTATCATTGAATTGGCGGCTCAATATGAAGAAGAGATGAGAGAAGAGGAAAGAGATGTATATCGACCAGACCCAACATTAGAAAAATCGGTTGATGATTATTTCCGTAACTTATCTGATAAAGAATTAGATGAAGCATTTGCAGAACATAACGCAGATGAAGAAGCGGATTGGGATGTAACTTTGAACGATGGTTTGGAAGATGATGATTGGACAGAAGAATTAGAAGAACAATATTGGAAAGAACAATGTCCAGACCCATTCCTAACACCAGAAGAATTAGCGGCATTACCTACTGAATGTTGGTGTGGTAGTAGAGAGAGATGTGATTGTATAAGTGAACCCAACGATAATGATGAGTACAATGATTATGGTGAGAGGGTTACAAAGGTAGAGAAGGTGCAAAAGAAAAAGAAAAAAGATGCAAAGAGAAAATAAAATCTATCTGTATTTGGATGATGTAAGAACTCCAACTGCGGATAATTGGGAAGTGGTTAGAAACTATGATGAATTTGTATCACATATCAAAATGCATGGTTTAGAAAATTACGAAGTGATTTCATTAGACCACGATTTGGGTGATACTGCTATGCAAGAATATTACAATAATGTAAGAGATAATTACACTATTGATTATAAGAACATAAAAGAAAAGACGGGTATGGATTGTTGTAGATGGTTGGTAGCGGAAAGTATGAATACAAAAATACCGCTTCCACAAATCTATATACATTCAGCAAACCCAATCGGTTCAGCAAATATGATGGGTTATATCAATAACTATTTTATGAATAGTAGGTTACCTCAAACTTGCATTAGAGCAAAAGTTGAACATACATACGAAGAGGTATTAACCGAAGAGGAAAGATTGAAGCGGTATAAAATATTGAAAAGTAAATAATTTTTAACAATAAACATGGAGGAAAACTATGAAGTGTATTAAATGTATCAAAGTAGCCAAAGGTTACGAATTGGATGAAATCCGTAGAGTATCAGATACCGATGCGAATGAAAGAGTAAGGGGTGGGTATTGGAAGTTTATTCCTAAGAGTGAATGGAAAGCAACCCTAAAAAGAGCAGTGGTAAAAAATGATACCGTTGTTTCTAAAGATGAAGTTGTTGAGTTATCAATTGAAGAAAAGAAATTGAAACGAAAGAAACAAAAATAGTATATTTATAACAAAATAATAGTATATGGCATATTCAGAAAAGGTATTAGACCATTACTCTAATCCTAAAAATGTGGGAACTTTAGATAAAAGTAAACCAAATGTAGGAACAGGGTTGGTAGGAGCACCGGAGTGTGGAGATGTTATGAGGTTACAAATCGAAGTAAACAACGGTGTAATAACCGATGCTAAATTCAAAACATTTGGTTGTGGTAGTGCAATCGCGGCATCTTCTTTAGCTACAGAGTGGTTAAAGGGTAAGACAGTTGATGAAGCTGTTACAATTGATAATATGGATTTAGTAGAAGAACTCAACCTTCCACCTGTTAAGATACATTGTAGTGTATTAGCGGAGGATGCAATAAAATCCGCTATTAACGATTACAGAGTTAAAAATGGTTTGGAAGAGTTAGTGTTCGATAACTAACCTTAAAAATGAAAAAATTATTAGGAGTTGTTGCCTTATTATGTGTATTGGTAACAGCAAAGGCTCAAGATGTAGTTGTATTAACCCATACAAACTACACATCACATTTTAGTAAATCAAAGAAGTATCCTGTAGTAGTAGAGTGGTGGGAAACAAAAGCAAAAGTTGGATGTGCAACTCCATTGGCTAGAAAGGATAATTTCAGACCAGACCCGAAGTTACCAAACGAAACCAATATTGGAAACGATTATATCAATAGTGGATATGATAGAGGTCACTTAATGCCGGCAAAGAGTAATCAATGCCAAACTCAAGCGGTACAAGATGAGTGTTTCTATTATTCCAATATGGCTGCACAAACACATAGATTGAATGCAGGAGATTGGAAATCATTGGAAACTCTTACGAGAGAATGGGCAGTTAAAATGGATTCAGTTCGTATATGGGCTGGTAATGTAGGTGAGATAAAGAAGATAGGTAGTGTATCAGTTCCAAAGCAATGTTGGAAAGTGATACATATAAAAGCATCAAATGAGTGGTATGCATATCTATTTGAGAATGACCAATCTAAGCCAGATGGTATCAACAACAACAAAGTTGATTTAGTGGATATTGAAAAATTGACAGGATTAAAATTTAAATAAATGATTACGGTTACAGAAAACGCAGCAAAGAAAGTTAAATCTCTAATTGAAGAAAGTGGATTTACTACACCATACTTAAGGGTAGCCGTTAAAGGTGGTGGATGTAGTGGATTAGCTTATGACCTTTCATTTGATGATGATATTAAAGGCAGTGATATGTTATTCGAAGATAAGGATGTTAAGGTCTTAGTAGATGGTAAATCACTTCTTTATTTATACGGAACTGAATTAGATTTTTCCGATGGATTGAATGGAAAGGGATTTGCATTTAATAACCCGAACGCAAGCAGAAGTTGTGGATGTGGTGAATCATTTGCTGTGTAATGAAACAGATATATGTTAATGGAAGTAGCCTGAGTTGTGGTGGTGGATTAGAACCAAACACTCAGGCTTTTTCTATTTATACGGAAAGTATTAGGAAATGGGATAATTCAAAAAGTGTATCCTATGGAAATCAATTGGGGGTACTATTGGGGATAGATGTAGTTAATGAATCTAAACAGGGGGGAGGATTGGATAGATTAATTAGAAAAACTTATGAGTATATAAACTCAAAAACAAATGAAGAGTTAGAGGAAACTCTTTTTTTGTTTGATATACCTATCCAACCAGCTAGATTTGAGGTCTATTCAAAGCAATATAAAGATTGGTTTGTAGTATCGGTAGCATATAGAGAATCAATTGAGACACCTCATACAATTACAATATCAACCAAAGATGGTGATATAGATTCCAAAATATCATTTAGTAGGGATTATATGAATGGTCAACTTAATTTAGAGTTTGAAGACCTCAAAAAACATAATCATTTACTATCTTCATTCGTAGAGGAATATCATGATTATCAGAAGGAAGCGGAAAGAATGTTAAGAGAACTTACATTTTTCTATTGCTATTTAGATAAGAGAAAGATACACTACATTAGAGATATAACAGAAGGTTTCTTCGCTGGTTCATTTATGTTTGATGCTAGAAATGATAAAGATTTCTTTGATAAACTTAGTATATTTGATGATAGTAATCCAAATGTAATAAATGTGGAAACAATATGGACGCTAGGCAGGGAACAGAAATGGAGAATAAAAGATGAAATTGATATAGAGGATGACCATTTGGGATACTTTGGTAATAAAAAATACGCACACTATCTATATAACTTATTGACTCCCAATGAGTTATAAAGTTTATTAGAAATAATTTGGTGGTCTCACCATTTTTTTGTATATTTGTTCAAATGATAAAAGAACACTTCAAAAAGTTTTATGGTATGTCTCCCTATATCAGTATTGATAAAGAGGAATGGAGTTATATACTTAAAACATTCGATAAGGAAGATATTATACAAACTCTCTCTGAGGTGTTGCATACATATCCACCTCCAATTCCAATTATAACAGAAGAAGAAACAATTGATGCCTATAAAAAGTTGAAAGGAACTTGGTGGCCTGATATTTTAGTAGAAGGTGAGTGGTTTCCTCGCAACGAAAGAGAATCTACATATCCACTTACATTTGGTGGAAGTAATTATTATTTCAAACGAAGTAATGTTGGTAATAATGCATCCAATCCGTTTCATATTGAAAACAGATGGAAGGTAGATTGGTCTAGAACTCCATCGGGTTGGAAAACTTGGCAGACAGTAGATGGTATCAAAACAATAGTTAGAGCGTTCTTTACATTGGAACAAGTTCTAACGGATGTGAATAAAGAAACCTTAAAGATGGCAACTACACTACGAAAGTATGTAGCATCTCAATTCAAACCCGTTATCGCAAAAGCATTTTATGATAGATTTCAGAGTGAGAATATATTAGATTTCTCTGCTGGTTGGGGTGATAGATTATGTGGGTTCTTTGCAAGTGAAACTGGCAAACACTATGTGGGTATAGACCCTAATTTAGATAACCATCCAAACTATATTAAACAGATAGAGTTTTATCAAAAGCACAAAACATTTTTTGAGAACTCTAAAACTGCTGAAATGATAGCAATGCCGGCGGAAGATGTAGATTATTCAAAGTATGAAAACTTCTTTGATACAATCTTTACATCACCACCTTATTTCAATACAGAGAAATATTCATTGCACGATACACAAAGTTATCTACGATATAAGAAGATAGATGATTGGAATACAAACTTCTTACATAAAACAATTGATAAACTTATTCCAACATTAAAAGTGGGAGGTATATTGGCAGTTAATATTGCCGATGTATATTCTGCACCTGATAAAGGATATGTTGATATAGTAAATTCTATGAATGATTTTATTAAATCAAAAGGATTGGAGTATATGGGATGTATTGGAATGGAAATGACAAAGAGATTCAATTCAGGTGGAGCAGGTAATGCCAAATCAGAATACTTTGCAGAGGAATTAAAAGAGAAAACGGAAAATAGTAAAAATCAAGCATTCGGAGAACCAATTTGGATGTGGAAAAAAACTAAATAGTATGGCAAAGATAGAACCATCGATGAAAGATAAACCTAGAAAATTTCAACACATCTATAAAGATGCTGATGGAGTTGAATCGGTTTGGAAATATGATTTGGATAAGTTTCCAAATGGACCAATTTCGGTAGAGAATAAGTTTCCACCTCACTATGAAAAGGCAATGCAAAAGAAACAAAAAGAGGTGAAATTAGAAAGAAGCAAATCTACATTAGAATTAGCAAAAGAGGGTAAACTAAAAGAGAAGAAATTTTGGTAATACGGAATAAATTTCGTATATTTAACCTATGAGACGGAAGATAATTTTTATTGATGTAGATGGACCATTAGCTTGGGGGACATGGAACGATGGTAAGGTTACTATCACCGGTGGGGTAGAGGATTTTACGATACCATACCCTTGGGTTAAGGAAGATTGTGAAGCACTACAAAAGATATGTGATGAAACAAATGCTGAGTTAGTACTTAGTTCAGATTGGAAAAAACATTTCACATTCAATCAGATGAAACGAATCTTCTGGCATTATGGTATAACCGCTAGATTGGTTGATATTACAACTCATCAAGATTTATGGAATAAAATGAGTAGAACATCATTGGAGCATGAGAGAGCATTAGAAGTTGCTAAATGGGCTAGGGATAATAAAATTAGTAATTGGATAGCAATTGATGATTTGGATTTATATCATAATTTCAAATGGTTAACACCCAAAGTTTCAATGTGGAGGCATGTACAAGTTGATGGAGACCACGGCGTTGGTGGAAGATTAAGAGATAAGATTGAAGAATGTATTAATAAACTAAACAGATAATAAATGCCAAATTGGTGTAGCAATTCTTTATATGTTTCGGGAGATTCAGATAAAGTAAATGAATTTAAAAGTTGGGTAATCACAGATGTAAGTGTTACTGAAATTGTAAGAGACGAACAGTACAATGCAGTATTAGGTGAAAACGGTCAACCTCTTACTAAAGAAGTAATGAGAGAACGATTTACATTTGAAAAACTTTTTCCAACTCCATTAGAATTATTAGCAGACGTTGACCCTATTCCTCACAAAGAAGGAGAGGATGAAGAGGCGTATGAAGCTAGATTAGAACAATTAAAAGAAAAATATGGTCATAGTGGTTGGTATAATTGGAGAGTATCTAATTGGGGAACTAAATGGGATGCATGTGAAAGTGATTGGGATTTAGAAGATGGTGAGATGACAATTCATTTTCAAACTGCATGGGCTCCTCCAATTGGATGGTTAGAGAATGTTGCGGCTCAATTTCCTGAGTTAGTATTTACAATGACATTTCAGGAGGAAGGAGTTGGATTCTGTGGTAGAGCAGATGGGGTAGATGGTTTAGTAGATTGGCAAGATGGGGAGGTTGTATTGGAAGATGAAGATGGATTAGCAGTAGAATGGGATTCTGAATTAGAGAAATACAAATATGTGGATAGTGGTGTAGTAATCGATGATGAAGATTTTTGGCCGATTGAACATAATCCATTTGCGTAGACTAAAATATAATTATGAGCGGAACATCGGCATTAATAATAGCTTCAATAGTATTTTGGATATGGATTTTCTATGAAGCATGGAGAGCACCTTTGATGAAAGAAAATGAAGATGGAACTTATACAACTATCAGAGGTGAGAAAAAATTATCTGATTTATTTAAAAATAAAAAATGAAAATAGAAGCAGGAGAATCATTATTTGAAAGTTTAGAGAGGTTAGCTTGGTATGATACTAAACTATGGAAGGTATGGGAGTTCATCAAAAGAACAATACCCCGCTTCTTTTCAAACATTTGGAGATTCAGAAAGGAATTAGCATCACATGAATGGTGGGATTATAGATACACATTAGAGATGTTATATCGTTCATTATCTATTATGGTAGTTAAGCTCGAAAAAGATGGTATAGAAGAAGATGGGAGTAGAATGAAAAAGGTGATTAAGATTAAAAGAGCATTGGAACTACTTAAGCACAAATTGGATGATGATTATGTTGAAAGAGCTGAATTGGAGTTAGGTGAGATAAGTTATAAACCAATCCGATTTGAACATGTAGAAGGTAAAGAAGGATTATTTTCATTAGTAGATGATGATACTCCGGCTGAGAAAAGACAAACTCGTAAAGTATTTAAGCGAGCTAGAGTTATAGAAGAAAAGGAGTGGAAGGAATTGTGGGAAATTTTCAAAGGAACTAAGTTATCCAAAAATTGGGAAAACTATGATGGTTCTGATATGAGAGGTTGGTGGGATTAAATATAGAACATAAATAATAATAATATGGCATTTGTAATAATTAGTATGGTATTAGCAATTGGTGTAATATCGTGGAAATGGGTAGAAGGTATTGATTATATGCAAAAGAATCATCCGGATTATAAAGGTGAAGACTTGTTTGATGAAGACATAAGTAACAAAAATAAAAAATAAAATATATGCAAAAAACAATTATTATAGATGATATAGAATACATCTGCTCAGACAAAACGGCTACATTTTCCGATGATGATGTAATCTTTGAAATAATGGATATTAAGGGTAGAATGAGTTATGTAATAGCTGGACCAACTGATTTATTAGGAGATTCAATTAAAAACATTTGGTTCATTGAGAAAGCTAATAAATTAGAACCACATAGTATATTCCCTACTGATATGGTTTATGATGATGAATATTACAAATCAACCTATCATCCTACATTGGAAGAAGAAGAGCAAGCTAGAAGATTATTTAACGAAAACATAGACTAATTATGAAATTACAGATGCAATACCCATTAGAGGTACTAACAAAGAGTGAATCGGTATTAATGCAAAGAATCCGTAGAATGAAAGATGGTGAACCTAAGTATGCAGCATCGGAAAGACTGAGAGGAGTGAGAGAAGCAATTAAGATAATTAAAGATGTATCAGTAGAAATACCAACGGAAGAATAACTCCTTTTAATATATTTTTTATATTTATATCATATAACAAAATGGAATCAAATGAGTTTATTAAACGAAATTAAGGAATTAAAGAAGCTATTTTTAGAGGTATCTCAATATGAAAAGGATATTATTGAAGCAGTTATTGAGGAGGGTGTAGATGACCCTGGTATCCTTAAGTGTGTATTTATGGCAGGCGGACCAGGTAGTGGTAAATCCTATAAAGCAGCGGAGTTATTTGGAGTAGGCAAGGGTATGATTACATCATTTTCAGCAGGAGGGTTAAAGATAGTAAATTCAGATAATGCATTTGAAGTAGCATTGGAAAAAAATGGTATAGATGCAGGTGAAATTGCTAGGATGAAAAAAGAAAATCCTGAATTATATGGTAGAGTTATATCAAATCCAGATTCAATTAGAAATAGAGCAAAAGCAGTAACTGCTAAAAAGTTAAATTTCTATGAGCAAGGTAGATTGGGATTATTGATAGATGGAACGGGCAATGATTTCGCAAAGATTAAAACAAAAAAAGACCACGCTGAGGATTTAGGATACGATTGCTATATGATATTCGTAAATACATCTCTTCCTGTAGCATTAGAAAGAAATAGAAATAGAAAAAGAGTATTACCTGATGATGATGTTAAACAGATATGGAACGATTGCCAAAACAACTTAGGTAAATTTCAAACCCTATTTGGTTCTCAAAACTTTAGAATTGTAGATAATACGGTTACAGGAAATAAAACACCGGATGATATACAGTCCTCTATTAACGCATTTATGAAACGACCTATTATAAATAGAATCGGTGCTGAATGGATTAAGGCTGCGAGAGAATTCAAAAAAAGAAATTAATGAGATTTAAAAAGATATTACAACTATTACACATTCCTCTATGGGTACTAAAAGATTTTTGTTGGATGATGGGAATGAGTTGGTTAAGTTTACTATTGGCACTACCTGCTATATTAGTAAGTGTGCTTGTAATTAACTATACCGCAGGTGTTAAGAAGTTGGAAAACTATATTATATTATGTTGGTTAACCGCTAACACACTATGGTTAATGGATGAGAAGTTAAATGCTCATACACATTATGTTTCAGTACTATTCTTCCTTATAGGAATAGGAGTATCTATAAAGTATTTAAGGGAATCATTGAAAAAAGACTAAAAAGATTTAGGATTAGTGAATATAAAGGGAGAACGAAAGTTTTCCCTTTTTTTATTAAAAATAATTGATAAAATGCTTGGATATGTGAATGCTATACCGTACCTTTACTATGTAATAAGAGTTCAACCACTAATCCCCTTTATATGAACGATTTCGATTTCTTCACCGTCAACGCTTCTTCTAACCGAATCACTTCTCTAATGAAGCTACCAAATGTAAAACGTAGTAATATCGAACATAGAGTACACTACGGTAGTGGTAAGTTCCCTACCCACCTCTACAAAGTGACCTTAGGGTACTACGATGTGATGGAGTTTGGGCATTTCGGTGCTAGAGAGAGAGCTAATAAACATATAGAGACTATATTGGCTACAAAGCCTGATAATGTTATAATGAGTTTGAAATTTTATCCTAGAGACTAAATAAATAAAGATATGAAGAACTATCAAGTTATCCTTACGAGTATCGTTTCCGGTGGAGTATTTTGGGGAATTATATGGGGACCATTACCCCAAATGCTTCCTTTTGCTGGGCCGGAGAATGAATTAGGGTGTGCAGTTATCGCAGGAAGTATGAGTATCCTATCCCTATTTGGTATTGATTATAAAAAACTCATAAAAGGATTTAATTAAATGTGTAAGTCGTTGATAATCAATAAAATTATTTTTACTTTTTTTGAAAATAATTGATAAAATGCTTGGATATATCAGCGGGATTTACTACCTTTACTATGTAATAAAAGATAAGATATGAACATTGTAAGATTTAACCGACACGAATTATTCAACTCCGAATGGATGGAGTATCACAGAGAAACATTGAACCAAATGGAGATGTTCTACATCGACCAAAACAAATCTTGGTTCAACGAAGTTTACAATATGTTATGTGGAGTATGGGATGGATACCTTTACATAGAGATGTTAGAATCCGCTAAACAATTGGGATTACCTACCCACATTCTTCAGAGAATTGCAAACACAATCCAATTTATTGGAACTAGCGTAAATAAGTAAAAATTAAGAATATGATGAACGGATTAAATATTGAAACCCTGAAGCAAATTGAATCCCAATTTGGTGAGTTTGACATCAAACAGGTGATGGGAGGTTCAAACGATGTTTATCTTCGATTTGGATATTGGAGAAGGGTTAATATCGGTAAACTTCAGGAGTTGATTGGAGCTGGTATCAGAGTTGTCGAAGATGATATTGATGATGATGATTGTGGTACGTTATATTCATATAAATTGAAATAAACTTTAAAATCTAAAAGATATGAGAAAGACATTAAAACGTGAAAAATTGTTAAAGAATTCAAAAGGTCAATACCGATACCAATTTAATTGGATAGGTGGTGGGTTCAATGATATTTGGGCTAAGAACATTATAGAGTTTATGGCTGAGGTAAAACGCCAGTTTGGTAATTCGAACTTAAAGGTGGACTACACTACTTTACACAAAGCAACTGCGAGTAGTGCAAAGAGTTGGGATGATGCAGGTAATATGATGTGTTGGTAAAATTTAAAATATAAAATATAAAGTTATGGTGTACGATGTAGAAGTAAGAGCTGACATATTAGAGATGGAAGCTGAAGTAATTGCCGAAATGAACTCTTTAAAAGAGTTTGAATTTTCTTATTATGGTTGGTTACCAGCTTATGGTGATTTTGACCAAGAGTGGGAAACCATACACGCTCATTCTGAAGAGGAGGCTACTAAAATGTTCTACTCTACTAAAAGATGGATAAAATATGGTCCATCGATTAAACAAATTTCTTAAAATATAAATTATGATAAAGAAGAAAAACGAAAGTTTTGGAATTGAAATTGACCTTACAGGTCCTAATGGTAACGCATTTTATTTGATTGGCGCGGCTAATAATTTAGCTAAACAATTAGGATTGAATGGTGCTGAAATTAAAGCTGAAATGATGAAAGGTGATTATGAGAATTTAGTAAAAGTATTCGATAAGCACTTCGGACATTTTGTAACCTTATATAGATAATAATATGTTTAACGAACAAGTATTTTGGAAAGATGGATTTGAAGGAGAATGCCAGGGTGGTATCTTCGTAAGGGCAGTAGACCTTAAAAAGTTTATGGAGTTGGTTGAATCTAATACCAATGGTGATGGCGGAGAAGTTGTGGGACTAAGATTCGATGACAACAATTTGGAATTGATTATTAAAAAATAAAATATAAAAGAATGGATATTAGAGAACAAAATAGAGAGCGAGCTATTGAATTCGCTAAAGAGTGGGGATTTGATAATGTAAGTAACCACATCTTAGATATTATGGTATCAATTATGTGTACCAGAGATAAGAGTTCTTACGCAGGTGGTGGGTTTGTAGAGGCAGTAGTTGCTAATAACTTATACCTAGCAATGAGTAGAGCAGATAGTGAATGTAGGAACAACATCTTCCTATTATCTATGTGTAGTATGAATTGCCATAGTTAAAAAAAATAAAAATATTTTTAGAATTTTGATGTTTTTGTAATATATTCGTATATATATAAATACTAACGAAAGTTCTTTAATATACATCGCGAGGCGGAGAAATGGTAACTCGTTGGGCTCATAACCCTAAGATAGATGGTTCGATTCCATCCCTCGCAACAAAAAAATATTTACAAATAAATTAGGAAATGTGAAAACCTTTTCGTATATTTGTAAAACAAAATGAGAGAGTGGTTGAAGCCATCATCTAATAAAACCGAATGAGTGACCACTTCCTTATGGTAAGGGGGTTAATAAAGCCGGATACCACTCTCACTTTTTGTAAAAAAAAAGTTTTAAAAATACTAGGAAATGTGAAAATCTTTTCGTATATTTGTAAAACTAAATCGCACTACCGATTCAATGTGAGAGTAGTATAAACGGAGTATCCTTAACAGGGCGTAAGTTTGGTTCACATTTTATTAAGTTCTTTAAATTATTGACATAATTTCTATAAAGTAACCTAGTGTTACACAATAGAGTGGCCGCGTATGGTCGTTAAATAAACTACGAAAGTAGGATAAAGTGGATTGTTAGGTTTACACAATCTGCGGTTTCATACCGAAAGGAATGGAGCTCGAGTACGCAAGTGAGGTATCACATCTGCTTAGTAACTGAGGGTAACACTTTAGGAGAGGAGTAGGGGTGACTGAGCAACCGTAGATTGTTCAGTTGAGGTGGGAACACCAATAAGAATAACTCATAGAATTTATGTAAGAAGTATGAACTTAATCCCTTCATATCATTGCGTGATTCAATATTAGAGTGGTCTTAACATCAAATTGGGGAAACCCTTTAAGATAAGACTGTGTACAGGTGGTGCTGTTACTATCCTTTTATAAAGTGTACCAACACTTATAAATGAAGATGACTCAAAATATGGTGTTAGGGATAACACATCGAGTAGTATAGTATTCTGTTGTTCAAAAGATAGCGGAGCTGGTGGCAAACCACTACTTGAAACCATCTACAAAACCAAACTCATTTGCATTAGGATTGCAAAATTCATAAATCAAATAAGAAAAAGTGTTTGCCAGTTACAGACGAAAGGTGTCTACATAGTAATGAGTTGTTCATTGCCACAAACCTCCTCAAGGGGAATGTGATTCATCTGAAAGGTTTCTAACATCGCGAGGTGCTAATTTGCTCGGCAGAGTAGAAGAAAATAAGTATGATGAGAGTAGTTTGTAACTTTAAGATTGATAATCTATAAACATCGACATTGAATTGGTACTACTCAAAAGGTAGTGGAAACGAAAGGAAACAAATAATCTTTCTAAAGCTGGTTCACAATATGGAGTATTCTCATCCTTATTTTTTTATCATAATGGTTAGAGTTGGTTCGATTCCAATAATGATAGCTTCGTAGTGGTTTACGGCAGAGAAGTAGATGTACCTTCTACAAACTGAAAGTTCCACTTAAATAAAAAATGACAAACTAAAAGATGGTATGGTTTTCCGTAGGGGATTTTCACCTTAAATAATCTCAACAATACGAAATAGTGTTGATGGTAAAGACGGCTGTAGCTAGGCCTTTTGAAAGAACCACCCTACAAATCTTTCTTTTAATTAGCTAAAAGTGAGAAGTAATTTATCGAGGCTTATATTAACCGGAGCATGACTTGGATGGCGTATTTTGAAATTGAATTACTTTTTTTTAAAAAAACTAACGATAATTAATATTTTATATATTTATAAACAATGAAAACCTTAACATTACATACAACGTGTTATCAACCGATGCTTGAAAGAGTGTGGGCGGGCATTAGTGTGTTTAATTTAGATATTAAATCTAAAGAGTTAGGGACTACATTTATGGGATAAGAA
>JACCDU011225280.1_pt1 | contig 38262 bp, 67 predicted proteins | sample 7446081 | NCBI WGS metagenome assembly JACCDU01 (sample SAMN15323447, study PRJNA562643) | freshwater metagenome | isolation source: river surface water | place: USA:Blue River Watershed | collected 2017-08-17
ATAGCGCCCGCCCCAGATTGGGTGACACCTGCCGCCGTTCCGTTGCCGACTGCTGCATTTAGCAGGGCAATGTAGGAGGCATGCGCCCGAAAATAGTTGTCTGCGGTGATCGGGGATTCGCTGCCGGATGGGGAATTGCTTCCTGCGGTTTGTGAAAGATCGGTTATGGCGCTTGGGACGGGCATGGATTTACCTCGCTAGAATGAAAAAAGCGCCACTAGGGCGCTTTGGGGACTTGCATGAATGAAGCTCAGACCATCTTTGGCATGAACCCGATATTCGTCGGATGGATTGGCGCGCTGTGCGTGCTTGCCCTAATCAACTGGTTGCGTGGCAAGTAGCCCGCCGTAAACAGCAGCGGGGCCGACTCGCATGCCCAGGGGAACGGGCGGCGGAAGTTGCAACAGCGAGCGCGGGACATTTAGCGCCTGACTTTGTTGCGTGCCTCGCAAAATCCCGTTAATCGTCGTGTCCAATCCCGCAGGAAGTTTGCCCGCAATCGAATCAAGCATTGACAGCCCGCGCCCCACCAGCATCGCGCCGCTGTTGGAGTTGTTCACCGCAGTTCCGGCAGGCTGCGCCGTCATCATCGTGCCAACCCTGCCAACCGCCTGCAACTGGCGGATTTCCTCGGGGCTGAAGAAAGCAGCAAGCTTGCGTTCCCCAATGGTGTTTAGCGCTTTGTTGTAGGCAGCGGGCGAGAACTTCGTAACGTCCTCGGTGCCGTTGGTGGCCGCAGACTTCAGGTGCCCGACGATGTTGCTTTTCACCGCTTCCATCGCTTGCGGGTACATCACGATAGCCCGACGGATAGCGTTAACGTCCTTGACGGTCGCGCCTTGTCCTGTGATGAACTGCTGCACGAAGCGATCCGGCTGCGCATCGTCCAAAGCCGCAGCAAGTGCGGGCGTCTCTTCTACCCGTCGCATGAATGCCGCGTTAGCCTGCCGCGCACGATTAAACGCAGACACAGAATCTGCGCCTAGTGCGACAGGGGACGGCGGCACAGTTCCAGCGACTGCCGGGAGATTCCCGGGGTTCACCTGTTCTGCCGCACGCAAAGGTGTTGCGTCTAGCGCTTCGCGGACCTTGCCCAATGCCATGCGCTGCTGGCCGTCAGACGTTGCCCTCTGCAGTTTGCCCATTGCGGTCTTAAGCTGCTCAGCATAGTCCACCGTGAACGGAACTTTCCCCGCCGCGATGTCGTTTAGGTGCGTCTCCACCGACTTAGGCAAAGCGCCGCCTAACAGACCCTCATCCAGCATCTGGCTTGCACGCTTGGTAAACGCTGCGCCGTCCAGTTCCGCCGACCGTCCTGCCGTGTCGCGGGCTTGCGCATAAAGCGAGTCAATGCGCCCCTTGGAAGCCGCCGCAGTGCCTCGGAGCGCCCCTAGCACTCGCTCGCCCGTAGCGAAGGCGTCAGGCGCGTTTGCGGCCCCTGCGTTGTCAAGCGTGCGCAGTAGTTGCGCCGTGTTCTGGTTCTGCAGTCCTGGCAGACGCTGCAGCCCCGTATCGGTGCTGTTAGCGCCCGTCTTTGCAAGGTTCATCTCGCGGGTGATCTGCACCGGGTCTTGCGTCAACATGCCCCGCGTCGGAGTTGCGCCTACGGTCTTGAAATCCAACAGACGCCGCACTGCGTCGGGGCTTAGCTCCCCGCTGGTGTTCATGGCCTGCGCGACTTCCGCCCGCATCGGCTGTTTGATGGCTTCGGGGATAGCGTCCCAATCCACGCCCTGGCGCTGCAGAACTAGCGAAATCTTTTGGTCGATTTCTTTGGTAATCGTGGAGTTTGGCCGCAGCGCATCCAGTTCTCGGCGGACACTGTTTACAACAGACTTCCCGGCTCCCGCTACCGCGTTAGCTGTCATGGGCGTTACAACGCCGCCAAACAATGCCGCCCCGGCTTGCGCCCACGGACCATAACCAGCCTCGCGGGTAGATCCGCCAGCCAAGCCAGCGCCAGCAGCCGATAGCCCCTGTTGCACCGGGTTTGTGGCAAACAGTGACCCGGCCTGCCCGATCACCCCGCCCGTGCCTTGCGCAAGCCTGCCAGCAGCGCCTAGCCCGCCAGCGCCAGCCACCAGCCTAGAAGCATCCCCTATGACCCGTTCGTTAGCGCCATCTGGCTTGGGCAGGCCGATCATGTCTGCCAGCCCTGCAGCCATTTCGCCCATTGGCTTGGTCTTGCCGGTTTGCCCGGTCAGCCTGTCAGTCAGGTAGCGCAATGGCTCGGTGCCGATTTGCGCGGCTTGCCCAAGTCCCTCCAAGCCATACCGAGCAGTCAGCCCGAATACCCGCCCAATGCCACCAATAGCCTCGCCAGCCTTTACCGCTTCCGGCTTCGCAATGACGGGCTTTTGCTTGGCAAACTCCGCTTGTGCGTAAGCCATGACTTCAGCCTCGGTAGCCGTGTCAGGTGCGCTCACCTCAAACACGGAACCGTCAGGAGCGTTGACGCGGTACTTAGCCATTACGGAACCCTAGTGATGCCCCAGCCGTTATTAGCAGGGGTTTCTGATGCTTGGAACACGTTTGCCGGCTCTAGGTTGTACATCTTTGCGTTACCGGAAAACGACTTTTGTTGCTTGGCAATGCGCTGCCGCGCCACCCCCGCCATAGAGTTCATCAGGCTAGACATTTCAACGCGCTGTTTCGGGGAAAGTTGCTCCCCGGTAAGCGCCTTGTTAAACAGGCTTTGGACGTAATCCAGCCCGCCCGCTGTGCGAACAATTGCCGCATAGTCAGCCTCGCGCACTGCGCCTTCAGGGTCAAGCGCTTTTGCAAACTTGTAAATTGCTGCCTGATCCTTGAGCGCCCCGCCTTGCTTAAGGATGTTGTCAACGTCCTGCGCAGTGCTGACAATGGCTCGGTCGGTCGTGGTAGCCTTTTGGTAGTCGGCAGCTAGTTTCTGCTCCATGTCGAAACGGTCTTTGGGCTTGAGCCCAAGGTTGTCGGAGTTCACTGTCAGGCTGGTCGCCCCCGCCCGCTTGCGTGCCGTGTCCCATTGCTCAAATGTGCCTTTGTAGCCTTGATTCTTGGCGTACTCGTATTCTTGAATTGCAGCAGGAAGGGATTGCGGCCTTTCTGGCTTGTCAGGCGCAGTCATCGCAAGTTCTGGCCCATTCGGCCCCATGCGGTACATAGACGATCCTGGCGCGACCGTCTCAAACTTTGGCTCAGGGTTCAGCGCACTATTGAACTTCATCCCCTGCTCAAGTGCGCCAAGGCTTGCAGTCGGGTTGGCTTGCAGGAACTGGCGCGGGTCAAAGCTGCCGCCTTGAATGGAGCCACGCACCGCCGCCTCGTCTGCCACGCGCTGGCGTTCTGCCGCTTGCTGTGCTTCAAGTTGCCGCTGTGCCGCCGACATCTGCAAGTCTTGGAACTTGCGCCGCTGCATCTGTTCTTGCGCCTGCGACCGCGTGCCCATGTACTGCTGTCCAGCAGCGCCCAAAGCACCGCCGATACCGCGATCGCCCGGCATCTTGCGTGCCTGGAGCAGCGAGAAAGCAGCGGCTAGAAGGCCCTGCCCTTCAGGCGTGTCCATCCCCGGCATCTTGAAATCGAGCATGTCAGTACTCCCCGCCGAAGCCCATAGAGCCGTCGCCACCCGTGCCGCCACCAAAGCCGCCATATCCGCCGTCCGCGCCCATAGAGCCGCTTTGGTAGCCCGCCAACTCCCGCGCCAGTTGTTCAGCAAGTGCCCGCGCCTGTGCTTCGTTTGGTGCGCCCGTCAACGCGGGGTCGGTGCCGTAGGCGTTGGAGATGTAGCCATTCAGGCCCGGCGCGACGATGGACTGCACAGGAGCGGTCTTCGATACGTTGCCAAGCAAGCCAGCAAGCGCCAGAGGGTTGCCCGACATGCCGAACTGGCCCAAAGCGCCAAGCCCCTTTGCGTTGACGTTGAAGCCCGCGCTGCTGTCGTTGCGTGCCATGTTGCCGCCAGGGGAAGTGCCGAAAGCCTCACGCGATGCGCCGCCGCCGAAGGTCGGTTCACTCCCCGGTGCGCCGCCAGTGTCCAGCAGGCCCTGCAGCGGTTGAGCCGTCAGGGCTGTGTCGAGCAGGCCCTTCTTCTCTTCCGGCTTCATGCCCGCTACCTTCTTCAGGAACTCGGGGTCAATGGGCGCGACTTGCTGCAAGGCTGCGTTGCTCGTCGGGCGGTTGTTGTAGTCAAAACGCCAGCCGCCTGCGTTTTCGTTTCCGGTTTGAAAGAGTCCACCGTATTGCATATTTCCCCCTTAGCCCAAAAGGCCCAACAAACCGCCGCCCAAGGCACCCCAGCCGCTACCGATGCCAAGGCTTGAGCCAATCTGAGCGCCCGCCAAAGCCCCGCCAAGCGCGTTTGCTCCACGGTTGGCCTGTCCGTATGTCGCCGCCGTTTGCCCGCCGCCTACGCCCATTGCTTGCCCTTGTGCGCCCAATGTGCGGAAGGGCCACTCACGCGCATCAAGGTATTGATTGAAGTTGCTTGTGATTTCGTTCTGCTGCTGCCCTTGCGCTGCGTTCCCTGCTTGCTGCATGGCTTGCAGGTCGGTATAGTCAACGTTGGCGAAGGCAGGGGCGTTTTGCGTGGCCTGCATTTGCCTGTCGCGTTCTTGCCCGTACATCTGCGCCCGTTGGGTGTAGTCGCCGTACCGGAGATTTGACGATGCCCGACCGAGTTCCTGCGCAAGGTTTCGCTCCTGATTGGCTTGAGTCTCCGCAAGACCCGAATTGCCAAACGAGCCGGAACGGGCGACTGCCGTACCCATTGCGGGCCTTACGGTCTGGTTGTAGTTGCGGGTTATGTCGCCCAGCGTCGAATCAATGGTCTGCTGCAAGTACGGGTTCTCGCCCTGCAGATACGGGTTCGACTGGAACCCGCCGCCGTTGATCGTGTTCGTCAACTGGTTACGCGCCGCCCCCACTTCCGGTGCGCCTTGCATGCCCCGGTTGTAGGTCCGCTCCCACGATGACTGCTGCCACGGGTTAGCCGCCGCAGTGGTGGACTGCCCGAAAGGCGTATAGGACGCACCGCCCAATGCCTGAGCACGGTCCAGATAGTTCTGTTGGTAAGGTTGTTGCCATTCAGCCATGTCAGTTCCCTGTTAAAAATCGGCACTCGACCCATGTGCCGGGGGTGCCGCCAACCGTGCACAGATATCCATAGACCACGTACTTACTGAGCGCCACCCCGGCTTCGCTAGGCGCGCTGTTCCTCACGAAATCCCCCTTTGCGTGCGTCCCTGTAGTCGGTGCCGCCGTCTGCGCGTTGTAGGTGCCGACTAGCCGCCCCTCTGCCATTGAATTGACCTGCATGGCATGCTCGCGCAACTCTCGCGCAAGTACCGGGTCGCTGCCTGTGCGCGGGGTGGTGTTTAACTTCATCGTTCCCCCGCCAGCTCGAACTGCGGTTTAATCCCCGTCACCCGCGCCGAGCCGGTCATTGATACCGTCACTCGGTGCCAGCGTGCGGCTTTCATCACATCGAATTTGCCGTCGTTGATGGACGCCGTTACCCCCGTGGCGAAGTCCTCGCCGCTGCTCATGGCGTGGTAAGTCTGGATTGCTGCCGTCGTTGGTTTCCTGCTGTCCGCAAACCGCAGCCGCACTTGTTTCAACAGCGTTACCGCGTCATCATCTCCAGCATCCCCCGTGGTGAACGAAGATGCAGCGGATATGCCTGTCAGCGTTTGCAACTGGTGCGAACTGTTAAACACCCCTAGAGCGGACGCCCCCGCAAGCCAATACGCAGAGTCAAACGCGGTGCTAGGCAGGCTGTTGTAAGTCGCCCCGGCATCGTCCCATGTGTCGTAAGTCAGACCCGTTGCTGCGTAGTTGAAGCCCGCCTCAATCGTTAGCGTGGCCCTCCCCCACTGCTTGCTTTTCAGGTGATAAATCAGCGCCTCAGAGCACACACTAGACCCGGCAGGCGGATAGAAAATCCACACCCGGTTCTGCTGGCGGTCAAAGACGCATTTCGTCTTGTATAGGTTTTGCGGGTCGCAGTTGTCAAAGAACCATTGCCGGATTTGGCTGTCGCCAATCGGGATAGGCCGCGTACCGTCGAACAACCAAAAATTGTCCTGCCCGACAAAGAAATGCGCCGCGTCAACATCGCAGATTGCCTCTTTGCCGACACACCCTGCATTGCCGCCAGGAACAAGTATCCAATCCCACACCGCAGGCGCACCGACGTACTGCCCGAGATAGATGGAACGCGACTTGTACGCCACCGCATATTCGCCCAAGCGAAGCCCCGCAGTGATAGGCCCTGACGTAGCAACAAGCTGCCCCGATGCGCTTTGCGTAGCTACAGACTCAACCCAATCAGTCGCGTCAAAGATCGCGCAGCAGTGCCAGCCGTCTGGTTTATCGGATCCGTCATCAACATTCAACGCCATGACGAACGCATTCACGCTGAAAACAATCTCAGCCTTTGGGGAACTGCCTCCCACCGCTGCGAACGTGGTGGAACTGCTGACCTGCATCGCGTCTGCTTTGTTGCTGGCAATCGTAGAATCACCGAACTGAGCAAACGACCACCGCGTATCTGCGCCACCCGCGTAAGTACCCGATGACCGATCCACCCATGCCCCGCCGGTCAATTCATACAGCTTTGTAGCGGTCCCCGCAAACACACGCTTTGTGCCGTCGCGCTTTGTGATTGACGATGCGCCAAGACATTCAGCAGCAAGCGCCGGAACGTCCAAAGGCGTGACAGCAGACGGTGCCGCCTCCATTCCCGATTCGTAGGGGATGAAGTTCTCGCAGTCCGTCAAAACTCCCGGCGTGGCAGTTTCAACGTCAGGAGCAAAGCCGAGCAGCGGAGTCATCGCGCACGTACCTCAAGACTCACACCGGCATACTTGCGCTGGTTGTTGTCAATCTCAATCCGCCTCACGGCAGACTCGTACAGCCCCAACTCATCCGCCATGCCCTGGCGGTCTTTCGTGAACGTGCGAAGCTGCAACAGCGTCCCGTGCAGGTATGCATCGGGGTAGTTAGTCAGCAGGACATTAGTCGTGTTGCTGTCCGACAGCGGGGTAAACCGCGCCTTGTACGTGATAACCACCGTGCCATCAGTCACCGGGGCCGCTTTGATCTGCGCCCCGACGATGGTGTAGTACACGCCCGTCCCCGACTCGTTGGCAATCAGGTCGTACCTGTCCGGCGTGACGTACTTGAGTGGCTTGTCCATGTTGCCCTCCCAGTACGCAGCACGCATGCCCGTAAAGCCGGAAGGAAGCGAGCCGACGCCCGCAGTCATCGTCACCGATGCAACAGCCTCAAACTCGACCAACTTGCAGCGGACTTGCATATCCGCCTCGCACAGGTCGATAAAGTTGTCGATGCGGTCGTTTAGATCAGTCCTGTAGGACCAATCAATAACCGCCGCTTTTAGCTCTGCATAGGTGCTGATAGCCATAGTTACCCGCTCAAATGTTGTCGTTTGTTTGCGATGAACTCAACCCGCGCCCGGTACTTGTTCCAATCCGCTTCATGCATGGCGTCTTTGTAGTTGTCGAAAGCAGGAATCCCCGCCGTCCAGTGCAGCAGCTTGGCGTCGAAGTTCACGCCGTACTCATCGGCCAGCCAGTTCCACTCAATCGGAAGCTCGCCGACAAACCTGTCCTCAATGAACTCGAAGCGGTGCAGGTATCGTCCTGGCACCTTCGCCACGATTTCCGGCGTAATGCTTCTCCAGGCGTAATGCTGGAAATTCATAATCATCACGCTCGACCAGTTCTTGCGGGGATAGTCCTGGTTGTCCGCTTCGATGGTCGATCCCACATATTTACGTGGATGCTTGGTCTTGTAATCGTGCTTGACCACTTGCACCGCCTTGAACGGGTCGCGCATGGCCCACAGTTCAGCGATGTCGCCCCGACACACCATGTCCGAGCCGTCCACAAAAATCGCGGAGCCTTGGTAGTTGCACAGGTACGGAATCAGGAACCGCGCATAAATGAACTCGTTCGTTCCGTCCCTTTGCCCGCCGACGTACACCTTTTTCATGGTACTCAGTGACATGGGGGCGATGCTCACCGGCTCCGTCGTGTTGTCGATGACCGACTGACAGAACGTGTGATATCCGATGCTCTCCCGATGGTCATACCCTGCGAAAACTGGGATCATGGCTTTACCGCAGTCATGCGCATATCGCGCTCTTTGATGTGCGTCTGCGGCGTCTCTAGCTGCACGTTCTCAAACCCCAACTGATAGAGGATGTCGCCCAACTCATCGACGCCGAAGCACCAGCGATGCAGCATCTTTTCGTCTTGGAATCGCGGGTCGCCCCACAGCCAATACTTCCAATCCAGCCCGATGTCTTTGCCGTCGATGATCTTGTGCGCGTACATCTTCAGAATCTTGTCGAAGCAAGGGACTTCGATGACAAGCAAGCCACCGGACTTAAGCGCCCGTTTCCACTCCGTCAGCACATCCGCCACCTTGAATGGGACGATGTGTTCCAGCACGTGATAGGCGTGAATTTCGTCCACCTCATCAAACGGCAATGGCCCGGTGATGTCGCACACCACGTCCGGCTGTATCTTGGAATGGTTATCAGCCATGTCCACGTTCACAAAGCCGTCCATGATCTTGGGGCCGCAGCCTAGGTTTAGCTTCATAGGTAGTTAGTCCTCGGGCGTTTGCCGATGCAGTGCTTCATGGGTTGTGCTTGGGTGTAGTAGTACAGAGCGATGGAATCCCTCTGACCACCTCCTAGCGGGTCTGGATGGCCGTGCAGACTGCGGTCGTCTGTCGTCATGACAACCATCGTGTTGGCATGCGGGTAGATGCGTTTGTTGCACCCTTTGATGTCCCACAGTTGCAGGTCGCCGCCGTGTTCCTCTTTCCAATCAGGATTGAGGTACAGCAGCACATTCAACCGCCGCCATGCCTGCAGACGCTCATGCCAGTTGAAATCGACGTGCACCTTCAGGAAGCCGCCCTCAATGATGGAGTGCATGCCCCCGCCATCTAGGTACGGGTCAGCCATCAAACCGCGAATGCCGGTCACGCCTTCAAGCCACGAAACGAACTTGTCCCTGCTGGCCTCTTGGATGATCTTGGCGACATGCTCGGGGAACTTCTCAGCCGTCCCGCAGAAGCGTTTCTTAACGCTCCACTTCATGTTCTTCTCGCCGTCCCAATCGGTGAAGGCGAGTGCTTCTTTCTTCGCCTCGCTGATCGTCCAAGCGTCCCACCTGTCATGCAGGACAACATGCGGGAACGGCTTGCCTTCCAGAAACCCCCGCGCTTCTGAGTAATCAAACACCTAGCGCCTCCATCCACAATTGCCCGATTCGTTCTGGCGAGTACTCTTTTGCGATGTACCGCTGCGCGTGCTGTGTGCGTTCTATCACTTCGTCCTGGTGGGTTAAGGCCCACTCCACACCGTCGCCGATGTTCCCGATGTAGATGCCCAAGTCGGCGTATGCCGGGAGATAACCAGCCACCACAAACAGGCCCCGCCGAAGCGCCTCAATCGCCCTATTAGCCGACTTCGCCATGCTCTTGCCCGTGGGTATCACCACTAGCCCCGCACGCTGGAAAGCCGCTTCCATGCTCTCAGGCGTCCACTTCGTCGCCCACTCTGCGTCTACGTTGGTGACGATCTCCAGATTCGGCAGGACCGCCGCCCATTCCGTGATGTCCCGCAGGTTCGACCGATGCCCGAACCACAGCAGCTTGTCGTGTACCCGTGGGGGGCATTCCCGCTGCTCGTATGGGTCAGGGATCACAACCGCATCGCGCCCGGTTTTCACCAGAATCACCCGGCGCATCTCATTGCTGTTGCATGTCACCAAATCAGCATTTGCTATCGCGTTGCGGTAGTACTGCGCATGCTCATCGCTGAAATGGTCGTCGCAGACATCGAAGCACACCCGCTTAAAGCCTTGCGTGTGTTCCTCTGTCCATCCGTGCTTGCCCAAGACAACCCAATCTTTGCCGGATGGAATGCCCATCTTGGCGAGTTGCCATTGCGGGATGATTGCCCTGTAGCGGCTAGAGGCGACCATCGGCCCCCATGATAAGAACGTAACGCTAGACATCTGTCACCAGCCTGTGGACCGTCTTGGCCCACGGTTCGCCTTCACGCTGCTTGAACAACTTCGCCGACTTGTACCAAGGCATTGAGTTGTCCGGCAGGCAGTACACCCAAATGGTCCGGGAAGGCACCAGAACCACGCCAGGAACGCCTAGAGCGCCCGCTAGGTGGTGGACTGAGGTATGCACCCCAACCACTAGGTCTAACTCCGCTACGAGCGCCGCCGTGTCGTCGTAGTCGTCCGACTCGCAGGCCCGCGCCCAATGGTGGACAGGTAGCCCGCTTGCCTTGATTTCCTCTGTCGGGTCTTTGTACTGGAGACTCACGAACACCGCGTCCGTGTTCTCGACGTACTCCCGCAAGCCTTCAAGCCCGATGTGTCTTTCGCGGGGTTTGTTGTGCTTCGACCCGCCCGACCAGCAAAGGCCAATCTTCGGCTTCCTGCCGTAGCTGTTCAGCAGCGCCCGCCACTGGATGCGCCTCTCGGGGTCTGCCACGAGGTAAGGTGTACCGGGGCAGTCCGTCGGCGACTTCCTGAAGAATTCCGGCATCTGCCCAACAGGACACCGCGCCTCTATCTTGTGCTGTGTCGGCCAGGAAATGCCGTGCTGGTTCCGCGTGCCGTACACATGCACGCCGGGAAACGAGCGAGTGAACAGCCCTGTCAGCCGCTTGTCGCACTCCAGAATCACATCGCTGCAGACCGCCTTCGCGTCAGCAATGCAACTGGCGTACATGATTTCATCGCCTAGCCCCTGTTCGCCATAGAACACGACAGACTTACCCGGCTCACCCCTCCAGCGGGGTTCGTCTTCAAACTGGATGTCACGCCGGAACTTGCCGCCGATAGAGGCTGCGTTGTACTCCCACGCCTGCCCCCAATTGCCCATTGCTAGGTAGGTCATGCCCAGCGTTGCCTTTGCCGAGTCGCTGTCGCCCATCGACAGGGCTTTCTCGCACCACTCAATCGCCTTCTTGTACTCGCGTTCTGCGTGGTACGTCATGCCAATATTTGCCGCAAACATGCCCTGCTTGCTGCGCTTCCATGCCTCCTGAAACGCCTCACGCGCCCGCAGGTGGTAGCCCATGCCGCTAAAGCACATCCCCAGGTTGTTCCACGCCTCCGACCGCTCTGGCTTCAGTTGCGTGATGCGCTTGAAGATGTTCGCCGCAATCCCGAAGCGCTCCGCTCTGCTGTTGATCGTGCCAACAATGAACAGGGCTAGTGCGTTCTCGGGGTCTTCATCAAGTGTTTTGCTGGCCTGTTTTAGGGCAGCGTCGGGATCGTCGTTAATCAACGCTTCCCATTCTTTGAAATTCAAACCTTGCCCCCCGTGGTGAACAGGTTGCCGTACTTGTCGCGGTTGCGGACAAGGAATTGCCGAATCTCTTTCGCGTTCGCCTCGTACACATCGAAGCCGTCTTCGGTGCGCATCTTCATCGCCACGATGTCTGGGATGTGGACCGCGTGCCAGAAGTTCTTCTTGATGCCGTTGGCGGAATACTCGGGCGCGTTACGCAGTTTGGTCGCGTAGTCCAGTGCCGCCGATACGTCACCATCCGTCTTGATGACTAGCTTGTCATCCTCTGCGCCGTAGGTGGTTGTCATGCCCGTGAACGGGTCATAACTCTTCTCGAAAATCCTCATAAAAAAAGGGACCGAGTTGCCCCGGTCCCCTCCTCAATTACCGGGTTTCCCCGGCGCTATCAGGTGCAGTCCTGAATCTTTGCGTGAGCATCAGGATTGCCCACGATCAGGCAACCTTCCGCCAGCAACTCACCACGGGTCGCGTCACCCGTCTTCGCACGCTCTTCGAACTTGATGCCGCGCAGGAAACCGAAACTGATGTAGTCCGGGTCCAGGCACAGAACAGTGCGAGTCCGCATGTAGCGGTTGAGCATCACCTTGTGTTCGCCGAAGTCGGAGATATACAAGTCCACGCCACCCAGCACGACGGCCTGGGAAGTGCGGCCCTGATTCACCGACACGCCGGCAAACTTCGATGCGCCACCGAAGGTCGCCATGACGCGCTTCTGCGAGCTATTCGTCATGATGACCGAAGGATCGCCACCGTCCACCCATGCAGCATCCAGAGCGGCCACAAGTGCCGTCTCAGTGAACGCAGCCGTGGTGCCGTCAACAGGCGCAGTCCACAAGCCAGCGGCATAACCCGCAGTCGTTCCCGTGGTGTTGGTGGATCCAGCCAGAACACGGTTGCCCGCGATCATGGACTCCAGACCAGCAGACGAACGCGCCACCGTGGTCGAACCGGCAGAGGACTTGGCGTTCTGCACGATGCTGAACTCAATGTCGCGCTTCAGTTCCTTGCCCTTCTTCGCCATCTGATAGGCGAACTCTTCCTTGCGGCCGTACTTGCGCACAGCGTCGGCGGTGCCCGAAATCATCACCGTCTTCTTGAAGATTTGGGTGTAATTCGACAGCAGGGTCGTGGGGCTGACGGTGGCGTAGGTCGAGTCATCGCCTTCCACTGCGGCGTTGGTGCCCGCAGCGGCGAGGCTGTCCGTCTGCCACTGGTGATTGACTGCGCTCACCTTGGTGCGCTTCGCCATCGAAAACGCGGGGGTTTCCGTGGGCGAGATGTTGTAAATAACGTCTTGGACATCTTCCGCAAGACCAATGAGGTCGAAAGTGTCCGTGGTACCGGCGCTCTGAGCCATGATTTATCTCTTTCGTGTGTTTGCCCTCGCTAACAGCAGCATCGCGGCGTCTTCTACGCGCCCCGACTTCGCAAGTTGCTTACTTGCCTTTTCCACTGTCGCGTGGACGGTTTGTTTTGCGCCAGCACTCCCCGGCTTGAGCGTTTTGGTCGTCGTGACCTGCTTCGCCTTGGGGTCTGCTGTGCGCACCTTGTGGCCCTGATATGCAAGGTCGATTGCCTTGATCAGCGGCTCATTGATTCCTGCGCGAAGTGCGTCGGGGTTGAACCCCAGGTCTTGGACGGCAAACGCCATCAGCTTGTTGCTGTAGTCGTCGCTCCATCCCTTGACGGTGCGTTTCGCGTATTCGTTCAGTTGCGCAAACTTCTCGCTCTGCAGCTTCTTTTGCGTTTCCTGAGACTTCGCCACGGCCTGCTGGTACTGCGCCTCTATCCGCTGTTTCGCGGTTATCAGTTGCGTGTACTCGGCATTCAACTTCGTCAACTGCACGGGGTCTGAGTCCCCGAGCGCGTTAACGTCGATACGTGACAAGGCATCCAGCCTGCGCTCGACCATCTTGTGATCGGCTATCAGGTCGCTCTGTTCGTGGGCGATCTGTTGCAGTTGCTTGGCTGCTTCAACTTGCGATTCCGCGACTTTCCGAAGCTCGGCGGCTTCCTGAAACTTGCGAGTCGTACCGGCTTCGATCTCTTTGACCTTGGCCTCAATACGCTTTGCCTGTTCAGACTGCGTGGCAGGGACTTTGAACTTCTCCCCGCCTACGTCGATTTCGATGTCATCGCTTTCGTCCGCTTCCGCTTGCGTCTCCCCGTCAGCGTCTGCCGTAGCCTCTTCGGCCTGCTCTGCTTCTGGTTCTTCGCTCGTTTCTGCTTCCGTGGGTTCGGCCTTATCGTCAGGCGTGGCCCATCTTGCAAGCATTGCCTGAGCCGCTTGGTCCTCAGTAATGCCGGTTGAGACCTCCTGTTGTTCAGGTGTAGTCATCGTTTCACTTTCAAAGCGCCCATAAAAAAAGCCACCCGAAGGTGGCCTTGTTGGCGTGGCGCGTTACGCCCTATCCGAAAACTCGTTCCTTTAGCGACTTCTTCTTCGCCTCAAGGTTGATCTGTGCAATCTTCCCGTCGATCACCACGCGCTCAAAGAAGGCGAAATACTTTTCGTGGAAGTACTGCATTGCCTTGATGTGCGCGAGTGCGTCTTTCTCTGCGGGCGATGTGGTCTTGAACAGCCGCCACAGTTCCGCTTCGATGTGGCTTTTTGCCTCTGCAATCAGGTCATCAGCAAGCAGCCGCTTCGCACGGTCGCCGCGCTGGATGGCGGTTTGTAGTTTGTCGCTCACTCTGGCGTCCTCATTGTTGCCAAGTCATATGCACCGATAGCAGGCGGATTCGGCCTTTGCTTGCGCTCGATGTCTCGGGTGTAACCAAGGTGCGTGCCTGCGCCCAGGAGGGGGCTGGCGGATGTTGGCTTGTAGTCGGAGGTCAGCAATGGATCGGCAGTTACCGCGCCTGTCGATGTCTGCACCGTGAACGGGGAAAACTCCATCGCAGCGATGTTGGTATAACCACCGCTGGCCGCGTTGTTGGTGTAGCTTGTACTGGAAGGTGTCACATCCGGCGTGAGAATGGCTGCGGCTTGCGTTGCCCCTTGGTTCACAAATACGTTATTGCGAACTAACAAAGAAGTCATTGGACCGGACGGCTTGTAGCCCCTCCAGCCGGCCTCCGCTGGCTGCGCTCCGAAGGTCGAATAGTTGCTCTTGTCCACGCCGACGATGCAAGTGTTGTTAAAAAATTGGTGCGCAGTTGCATTTACCAGGGTTTCATCGCTGCAGCGCATCGCCGTCTTGCAGTCGTACACCAGATTAGAAAACCACCTTGTGGCACGCCCGCTGTTGTCCTGCATGGCGCACACAGCATCGTGAATCGTATTCCTGAACACATCGACAGCACCTGAGCCAACTTCGGTGTAAATTGCGCACCCGTCGAAAATCTTGTCTCGCGTTCCCCATCGCACGCCAGAAATCATGTTGTCGTGGATGTAGCTGGTAAGTCCCGAGCTTCGCGCTTGCAGGTAGATTGCGCCCTGAGAGTACAGGTGCATCCCGTTGGTGATGGTGTTGTGATGAATGCGGACGCCACGCATGCCAGCGCCACCGACGCTGTTGACCTGAATGGCAGCAGCACCCCATTCTGTGATGTTGCAATAGCTGATGTCCAGATACAACTGCCCAACCGTATCAGACGAGGCAAGTATCAGATTAGACACAAACTCGCCATCAATGCGCCGCAAGTTAAACCGCACATCGGCAGCGGTCCCGCTGTAAAGCAAAATGCCAGTCCCCGTGTGTTCGTAGCGTATGTCTTCCACATCAATGCACCCGCGCCCACTGCTGAGAGAAAGAAACCCGCGCTCGGTAGACAGCAACACTTCGCCGTAGTAAGCAGTCGGGTTTGTTCCTGATGGCGCGTACAGCGAGAAGGTCGCGCCAGAATTGGAGTAACGCCCATCAATGGATGCCAGCGGCAACTGCGTTCCGTCAATGCGCGACCCTGCCCAGGTGCCGCCAAGCCTGACCAAACACAGATTGCCGATGTCGTGGGGTGCCGTGTACTGCCAACAGTTGTTGGGTGCGCTGTACGTCCACTCGTTCGCTGCAATCTTGTTATTCCAGCGAATCGTGGGCTTTCCGGTGTTCGCAGACAGTGGTGAATACTTGCCAATCACCACCGGGCTGGACTGTGTGCCAACCCACGATGTCGGGGGAACAACGCGGGTGGATAGCCCATACTCCCACACTGAATCATCCGCCAGCAGGATCGCGTCACCGGCACTTTTGGCCGCGTCGTCGATCTTGGTCAATTCCTTCCAAGGCGCGGATGCACTCAGCCCGTCATTGCTGTCGCTGCCTCGGTTGTAATCAACGTAATAGGTAGCCATCAGCCCACCAGGACGTTAACCGTAGCCGCCCCGCTCAGAACCACATGGCATCCCGTGGTAAGCGCCATCTTGCCGTTTGTGCCAGCGCCGAAGATGGGGAACGCGCCCACAGTCAGCGCAGTCGTCGGCACGATCACAGTACCCGCTGCGCTGGTGTTGTCGTACACCGTAATGTTGCCTGCTGCCACCGTGCAGACGTAGCCCGCGAACTCGCAGGCACCAGTGAATGCGGTTCCTGTGGCGGTAAGGTTGACGTAATCGGTAACTTCGGACAGGCCAATAATCTGGTCATCTGGCCCAAGCACATCGACGCTGCCGTCGTCATTGGATTGATAGCGAAGATTCCCGGCGTCCGGCAGTTGCGGATTGGCCCCGAGCGAATAGCGCAAGTCCTCTTCCAGTGCGCCCAGGCTGATCGTCCCGACCCCGAACGGGCCGTATTTCCTGCGTGCGCCGCGATGCTCCACAAGAATCTTTTTCGTAGACGCCCCAGCAACCCCGCTAATCGCCTCCACACGCGCACGCCCGCCACTAGGGCAGTCAATCAGCAGCATGTCGGTTGCGCCGACCGTCAGAGTTACGCCAGTGTTTGCGGATAGTGTGGTCATAGCATCATAAGGATGGATTCATCCTCGTCCTCGTCTGTGTCATCGAATTGCTTTGCAACAGCCTCTAGCCGCTCCAAAGGTCGTATTGCGTCCCATGTGCGCTTGCTGATCGTCTTGGGCTTGCCCGCCGTCACCTGCTTGATGTCGCCACGGCTTACCTCTGCAAGCATCTGCGCCACCATCACGGACAGTTCGTCCTCTGTCAGCCAGTAGCGTTTCCCTTTGATGATGTAGCCTTTGCGGAACTGCTCACGGCGCGGGAAGCCGCCAACCGATGTGCGTACAACAGCGTCCGAATTAGGCCCACGCGCAGCGCCAGAAATGAGCGACCCTGGCCCGACCAAATCGCCGCTTGTGCCGTGAACAGCAACATGCGCCGCAGTGCCGTCAATAACAGCGCCTTGCCCTGCCAAAGTACCGGTCGTGTCGTGCGTTGTCGCGCCGCCAGCTCTTGCTGCGCTACCGACAACAGAAGCACCCGGCCCCGAAAGCGCACCGCTAGTGCCGTGGACTGCAATGTGTGCCGCGCTGCCTGCGACCGTGGAGCCTTGGCCGGTTAGTGCGCCTGTGGTGGCGTGGGTTGCTCCACCCGCTGGCGTGTACGTGATAACGATGATGCCCTGCGCACCAGCAGCACCGCGCCGCGCACCACCACCGCCGCCATACAGCCCGCCCGTCGCCGCAGCCGTTCCAGTGCCCGCCTCGCCGCCACCGCCGCCGCCTGCGCCGTGCGACGAATCCCACTCGCTGCCAGATGCGCCCGCGCCACCGGCTGCAGTTCCAGCGCCTGCACCGCCACCGCCTGCGCCAGTGCCTGCCGTGCCTGCCGTTCCCGCTGCGCCACTTGCCCCGCCTGCACCGCCGCCTGTTCCACCGAAGCCATTGCCGCCATCAGCGCCAGCCGAAGCCGCGACATAGTTGCCTCCGACAGACCCGCCACTAGCCGCGCCACCACCGCCCGCTGCGCTATTGGAGCCGGAGCCAGAGCCACCGTTCGCGCCGTTTCCATTTGGGCCACCTGCGCCACCACCGCCGCCGTCGCCAGTGTTGTTATTGGCACCCGTTCCGCCAGAATACTTCGTGTTCCCGATGCCACTTGCAGCATCCCCACCAGCGCCGCCCGTGCCCGTGGTCGATGTCGTTCCGCCCTTTGCTAGACATCCCTCGCTGGTCGATGTCGGTGCAGAGCCGGTGTTGGAAATCCACGTATCCTGCGCTATCCCACCAACCTGCAGCGCCGCACCGTTGGCAAAGGTCAGCCCGCCGCCACTGTTAAGCAGCGAATAAGCGCCGCCGCCACCACCGCCCGCCGTCGCGTTGTTTCGCCCGCTTCCGCCGCCGCCGATACATTCAACCGTATCCGCAGCGCCCGGCCAATCACCGGGGGCCGTAAAGGTCGTGCCCGATGTTATGAATATCGTGGTCACTTGACGCCCTCGACGCCTACTAAATCAGCCTTGGCGACAAACTGCCCGCGAGCGTCTTTCACCTGCCCGACTTCTGCCGTCTTGCTGACTTCAATCGAGTGTTCCAGACTGTAGCGTGGCTTGTCGATCACTGGATCAGCCAGATACACCGCGACCACTTCGCCCTGCTTGTCCACCTCGACGCAGCGCCCATCATGCAAAGGCGGTCCGATGCGTTCGGCAACGTATGCGGCGACACCCTCCGCGCTCGCTGCTCTGTAGGTCTTCTCGGGAATCTCCATCACCGCCTCGCCGTCTACCAACTCCGCACGCACATCGCCATCGGACACGATGACGCGCCGAATGATGCGAGAGCCTGCAGCGTAGACAACCGCGACGGGCATGATTAAGCCGATAGTGCCGTATAGGTCAGCGAGGAACACGACACTGTGTCGCCGTTCGCCACCGTCAGTCCGTTGGTCATGTTGATGTCGGAGCCGGAAGCCGCAACAGCGCAGTGAATCACCACAGTCCCGCCAGATGTCTCCAGCGTTGCCGTCGCAACAGGCGAAGCGTTGCCCGTGGCGTTCGTGTCGCTGGTGATGGCGTTTGCCGTTGCCGTGCCGCTGCTGGATGCGCCGAAAGCCGTGCTGGACAACGGAAGAGTGGCAACCGCAGTGCCAGGACTGCCAACAGTGCCGGACAGGCGGAACTTCAGATTGCCCGATGTGCTAATCAGCGCCGTGACGGCATCTGTTGCCGCGTTACGTGCCGCTGTGCTGTGCGTTACTGCCATGCTCGTTCTCCAGAATCTGTTTCAGTTTCTCGGGGTCTGCGTGGCCCACAAGCTCCACCGTCTCGACCTTGCCGGTTTCCTTGCGCTTAATCTCAATCGTCATGCGCAGTTCACCGGGCTGGCCCTGTAGTCCCATGCTTGCCATGTCTATTCCTCAATCGGGATAACTTTCCCGTTAATCTCGACCCCGACCAACTTACCCGCAGAGTTGCGCACCTTCTTGCGGGGCGCGGTCATGTGCGATTCAACGCTGTCAAAGCGCGCATTAAGCTTCGCCACAGCCTCTGCCAGCGACTTGTCAGGCTTCGGCGGCACTTTGCTTTCCTGAGCCGTCTTCAGCGAGGTATCAGCACTCAGCGCCGCAGTGTCTCGCGTGGTCTGAGCCGACAGGGATGCCGTCTCCAGCGCCGTCTGACGACTCATTGCCGCCTCTTCCAGCTTGGCCTGCAGTTCTGCCGCCTTGATGCGCTCTGCCGACGCGATCTGCTCCGCTGCGATGCGTTCCCGCGAGGCAATCTCTTCCAGCTTGATCTGTGCTTCGCGTGCGTCTGTCTCTGCCTGCCGCTGCCTGTCGCGTTCGTCGTTCGCCGCCTGCAATTCAAGCTGCATCTGCGTCTCGCGCTGCTTGGCTTGGCTTTGCAGAATCTCCGCTTGCCCCTTCAGTTGCATCTCGGCTTGGAACTTCTGCGCGTCGTTCGCCTGCTCTGCCTGCAGTTTCTGCGCTGCTCCCTGCTGCTTGATCTGCTCAAGCTGAATCTCAAGCGGCGGGCCGGGAGGTGGCGGCGGGTTCTTAGCCGGGTCGTTCCAGAACTCAGCCGCATCCTTGTAGCCTGCCGCCTTCGTCATGCGGTTGACCGTGTTCAGGATGTGCTGCGGCGTGGCGATGCCGAGCGGCATCATCTCAAGCTGCATCTGCCGCTGTTGGGCAAGGTAGGCGAGTTGCTGCACACGGTCACCCGCCCCAAGCGCCACAGAGATAACCATGTCCGTTCGCTTCGACCACTGGCGAGGATCAATCGGCATCCACTCGCCGCGAAGCTCGACAATCTCCTGCTGGCGGCTGTTTTGCAGCGTCAACTGGTGGACAAGCTGAAACAGCGACTTGATGCCCGTCTCGGCGAAGATGCGGGCAATGAACTTGATGCGCTGCTGACTCGCAGATAGCAGCAGTTGCGCCCCTGTTGCCGTCTTATTGAGCGCGTTCGGGTCTAGCCCCTGATTCTGCTCGTTTACCCCCGTGCGCTTCTGTGCAAGCCGGTCGATGTACTCCATCATCGGCACGGCAACATTGCCCGTCGTCGGATGCGTCAGCGGGAACAGGTTTTGCCCAGGCTCGCCATTCACCCGCACGACACCGCCAGGACGGGAATCGAGCATGTCGTCAAGATTGACGTTGTTTTCGTTGATGCCGTACCTGCCGTTATTTGCAAGATACTGGTTGTCCAGCGCACCACGAAGCAGCGCAGTCTGAATCTTCTGCAAGTCCATCACCGCATCGGCGACAGACAGGCCCGCGTGCTGGTGGCTGAGCGGCGTCGGACACAGCGCCACAACCGGCACGCAGTCAGCGTCCTCGTTCAGCAGGATAGTAGTGCCGACGATGACCACATGGCGCAGTTCTGCCCTGCCATCGCCGTCGTAATCCACCCGCATCCAGACCTCGCGCACCCACACCATGCGCATCGACGGGTCAGACTCCTGCCCATCGTTATCGCGGAATGGCGTTAGTTCGTCGCGGTCGTCCCAGCCCTCACGATTGCTGCCCTGGTCGTTGATGTCATCAGCAACGTCAAAGCCCTCATCGCGCAGGTCAGAGATGGTCTTCTTCTCGACATGCTCCACGAACGGCAAACGCGGGTCTTGCAGCGACAGGCCACGAGCCATCTGCGATACGCGCACATTCTCAGGCGGCAGGTTCTCAATCTTGACCGTGTTGCGCGGCTTCTTGCGTCGGACTTCGCAGGAGATGACCGGCTGCATGGTCGCCGGGTCCATCTCTATCGTCGGCTCGCCGATCTCGATGTCCTGGTGCATCTGCAACTGCGCATATTCGTCCTGCGTCAGCCGCTGATACTTCTCGACCGTCAGGTCTTCTTCGTCGTCCCAATAGACCTTGACGTAGCCGACCTTTTCAATCAGCGCATCGTGCGTCCAGTTGTACCAAATCTCGAACCAGTTGTTCTTTTGCGTGATGAGATGGTTAACGTAGTCCGTCTCTTGCTCGGCAGGCTTCACATCCTCCGGTCCACGCGGGCTAAAGCTGACGATTTCCTCGCCACTGGTAAAGATGTCGGCAAGCTGCGGCTTCAGCCACTCCACCGTGTCCCACACCTGACGCGCAATGACCTGCGAGCGTCCATCCACCTCGTTGCCCATAGGCTCGCCAAGGTAGTAATCCAGCGCTTCCTTGCGATCTGCGTCGAGTTGGCCCCATGCCGAAGACGTAGATTCGTGCTGTTCAATCGCACGGACAAGGATGCTGTCGTCCATCTTCATTTCGGGTCTTTCACGGGCAGGCGCAGCACCGGCTTGGCGATCTTGGCCTCGATTTCTTTCACCCGCGCCTCAAGCATCTTCAGGATTTCGGCGTGATGTAACACCATGTCCCGCGTTGTCTTGATTGCTTGTGCTTGTGCGATGTTCATATGACGCCATTCGGGCGGTATTTGATGGGTTTTGCGTCAACCTTTGCCATGCGTCGCGCTGCCTCGCAGGCATAGCGCAATGCGTCTATAACGTGGTTGTCCTTGTCGTCCAGAATCGGGACGATCTTGTCGGTTAGCGGGTCTTTCTTGTAGCTGTAGAGCGTTAGCTCATCAATCGTGTGCTTGCACCGTGGATGCACGATGATGTCGTAGGAGCGCAGGAACTCCACGCCCTCTTCCAAACTCCGAGCGCCCTTCACAGCCGCTAACATCTTGGGGAAGCCGTGCCGCTGCATGTAGCTGATCGTCTCGGGCCTTGCGCTGTCAGCGATGATCGGCCAGCGGGTAGCGTCAGGCACCGTGTTGAACAGGTCGCCTAGCTCGTCAATCTCGCAGCCAACCCTGTACGCCTCATACGGCACGTACAGCTTCTTGCCCTCAATGGCGCACTGCACCAGCACAGACGGGTCTATCGAGAAGCCCCAATCTGCGCCCTGCCTGATGATCCACTGCGGATTGATGTCGAACTCTTCGATCTTCCAGTTGCGGAAGACTCGCGCCTCGCTGTTGCGCTGATACTCGCCGAGCCACACATGGGCGAACTTATCCGGGTCGCGCCGCTGGTCGTAGTCAATCTCCTGCTTCAGGACATCAGGCAACCACGGGTTGTCGCGGTAGTTAGCCTGGACGACTACAGCCTCTGGCGGCGGATGCTCACCCCGCAGCAGCACGTCAACCGGGTCAGTCTCTAGCGATGGGTTCCAGCTAAACCACAGTTCAGAACCGGGCTTGCGGATGGTCGGGCGCAGCAGGTCTAGCGACTTCTGGCTAAGGCTCTGCGCTTCCTCCACCCATGCGATGTCATAGCCTTCCAGCGACTTGATAGAGTCGGCTGTGTGGTTCTGCATGCCGGTGAAGATGATGCGCCCGCCGTTCTTGCTCAGAATCTGCGACTCTTGCACCGTGAACAGTGAACCAAGGCCCATCTGCTCTATCTTCATTTCAAGCAGCTTCTTGACCGACTGATTCAGCGTCTTCTGCACCTCACGGATGCAAACAGCGTCCAGTTTCTGGCTTGCCGAGCGGACTATCAGCAGTTCAGCGAAGAAATGCGACTTCCCCGAGCCGCGCCCACCGTGTGCGCCCTTGTACCGCGCAGGCTTGAGCAGCGGCACAAACGCCCGTGGGCATTCACGCTTGAGTTTCAACGACCGTCCACTCAACAGCGGCAATCTGAATCGGGCCGTCGCCGGGGCCTGTTACCTGCATGGGCAAGACCTTGCCAACTAGCCCCAGAAACGCCGAAGCGGTGCGCGGGTCCTTAGCCCTGTCCTGCAAGTATTCGACGCCGCCAGCGCCTTCTAGGGCCTGCAGGATCATGTCTTTGATCGCCGCAGTGTTTTTGTTTGGCACGCCTTTAGGACGCCCAGGACCAGCGCCCGGAAGGTTTCCCCTTGATTGTTTAACTGTCGTCATGGTTGTAGACCTCCCGCAAGGGGTGTAGTCAGCCCAGCCCCGCGCCCGCGTGACCTGATGAAGGCGCAGGCGCATGAGTCCGTCTCGTGCTGGGTTGCCGCTGTTAAGCCACTAGGAGCGGCGATGGCTGGAAATGAAAAAAGGCCCGCTAGGGGCCTGTAGAGACGGCTGACCCACCGCAAGGTGAATCAATCCGCGTATTCGCGCGCGGAGAATAACACGTTGTCAAGTTTCGTGCAAGCGCATTTCTGCCGCCTTAAGTTTGGCGAGCGCACGTTCAAGCGATTTAATGGCTATAGAACAATTTGCCGCATCGTCTGGTTCCCCGTCCGAGCAAAATGTTTCAATAAACCGATCTAGCAATTCTTCAAAATTGACTCCAAGCGAAGCAAAATCCAAATCCCCCTCGTCGGTTGGATACCACTCAGGACAGCAAACCTCCAGCGCACCCGTGTCGTCGTTTGCGCACAACCACGGAAATTCTGACCCCACTAGCCTTTCCAGCATTGCCCTATCGGCGAGCCCTTCCTGCACCGTGACTGACCGACCGCACCACTGAATCGTGTTTTGCTCTTCCATATCATTCGCTCCTTAGTCTCATCTTCAACCTGTTAGCCACCATCGTCCGCCCGTTGTGGATAAGTTCCTGCAGCCCCTCCCGCGTTACTGCAAGCTCCCGGCGCACTGCGTTCACGGGCATCCACGGGAACACGTAGGCCCAGCGTATGGCGTCACGGTTCTTCTCGGGTAGCTGATAGCTAACGATCTTCTCAATCTCCGCACACTCCAGCGTGTTCAGCGTGGCGTGAATCGTGGGCATCTCCCACTGCGGCGGGGCTTTGTAAAGCCGGAACATCGGCTGTGCTTTCCATGCTTGCGGGCGTGGCTTCACCCATCTTGCCCAATGCTCCAGGCGCAGGTTTATCGCGTCATGCTTGGCATCTATGCGGGAGAAATCACAGTCTCGCTTCATGGCGCTCCTTAGTGTCGGCAGATGCTGAACGGGTCGTGTGCGGCCACTTTTTCAGGCGGGGCCTTGCGTGCTGTCTTGTGGTTTAGCTCTTGCAGCAGGCTGCAGGCTTGCCGTAGCCCTTGGATGGAGCAGTTGAGGCGCTCTGCTGTCTGACGCAGCGTTAGCCCTTCGTCCAGGCACTGGCGGATTTCCTCGACGGTTGTCGTGAAGTGTTTGCGCTCGTTCATATCGTCAGCCTCCACTAACTTTTAGTTTCCGGTCGTACGCCGATGGGTTTGTCAGACCTTGCATTGCCATCCAAACGCGGCACTGTGCATAGCCTTCGTCGCCAAACACTGCGCGAACCGCTTTCGCCCACCCGATCAGGTCTTGCCGCTTACGACACGCCTTCAGTGCCTCGTTTAGACGCAAACTGTCTTGAGACATTACGGCAATCTCTCGCCCCAACCTACGCCATTCGCTCCCTTTATCGCCTCGCGCCTCAATCTCTTGGCGTGCGTTGGTAATAACGGCATGCTCCATTGCGTGACGTTCTTTGCGCAATACAAGCTCCTGCTCTGCCTCAATGTCCGGCATATCACGCAAGCGTTCCAAAAACTCTGTTATCGGTAGTTGCTTCATGCTTCCCCCTTATGCCAAACCACTGGTCTCTCTCCCTGCCGCTGCACCAGCCAGGACGATGTACCGCTAATCTTGTTCATCAGCAACCAGGGCAGTTTGCTTTTTGCCGCTTGTGTCTGCGCTTGCTTGCGGTGCGCTGTCGTGATGGCAGCAGTGTTCTTCACTTCTACGCTGTACGTCTTGCCGCCGTTCAGGTCGCACGCCCACATATCTTCGGTGGCCTTCCCGTGATTAAGTTCAGCAACGGAAAAGTCCCGAGATTCAAGCAGCGCGATGGCCTCTTGCTGGCCTCTGCGGCCTTTGCTGCGTGCATTCATGCTGCAAGCTCCATTTGTCGCGGGTTGCCCCACTGGTCGGCCATAGCCTGCGCAATGCCCTCATACGTCCTGCTGCGCTCTTTCCAGCGATCCGGGCCGGGTGGCATACGATGTACTCTCGGTTCTCTGCCTGGCACGATGTTGGTCGGCACCAGATGCGGTAGGCCCTTGAGCCACAGACAGGTCGCTTTTGTCTCGCCGTGCCCGAACATCCACGGCTGGATAACTTGGTCCGGCTTGCGTATCTGGCTGCTGATGATCGAAACCGGGTTTTCCAACGCCCATTTCGGAATCTTGCACGCCATCAGCCTGCGGACAAAATCAAGCGCGTCTTCTGTCAGCCTGCGATCGCGAAATCCACGAGTCGTCCAGTGCATGCCGCTGACCGCCAAGTAGGTGCAGGGCGGGTGAAATATCCCCACATCCCAACCGCCATTGATAACGTCGAATATGTCGCCCTGATAGTGCGGCCCCGGCTTTTCTGACGGCAGCAGATCACACGACATGGCGTAATGCCCGTGTTCGGTGAATGCGTCACGCACAGACGCGCTCGACTCGCAACCAATCAGAACTCTCACGCCCCACCCCGCAGATACGGCCCCAAAATCTCCCACATCCGCGCCCTGAGAGCATCAGCATGCTCCCCCTGCCCGATGTCGCGCCATGCCTGGATTTGTGCTGCTATGCGTTCGGTTAGTGTCATAGCCGAATCTTTCCTTGCTCGATGTCCAAATCCGTCATGGCTTGCTCATCTTCGAGCGATATAGGGCTGCTCCACCTGCCGCACTTGCTGCATTGCCAGTTGATGCGGCCTGCTGAATCGCGCTTTATTAGCCCGCCTCCGTGCGTCCAGTCGCACCAAAGCACACGAAAAAATTGAACGGCGCGGTTCATTCGTCCTCCAGTGCGCAGGCGACGAAAAGGTAGAACGTGCGCCAGTGATCTGGCTGCAAATAACAAAAAGTCGGCTCGCCGGGCGCCCGCATTTCAAGCGCCGCGTAAAACGCCGCCCATTCAATGCTGTAACTGCACCCATCCTCCCGCGCACTCCTGCGAAGCTCTGCGATGATTTCGGCTTTGGTCATTTCGATCCAATCTCGCGGCTAAGGTATTCAATGCCTTTAGGCGTCAAAACTGATTTCGGCTTAATGCGCTTTTTGTCGGCGTACATTTGCTGGCGTTTCCTTGAGCAAGCTGGATGCTCTTGTCTGCCGGATCGGCCAAATGTCATCCGAGGTTTCCCGCATATGTCACACACGGCGTTGTTGTCAAAGTTCATGTCAGTCCCTCTAGGTCGCCGGTAAGCTCCAGCGCCTGCGTGATTTCCGCGAATGTCGGCGTCTTGTCGCCGTTGCGGACACGGTTAAGGATGCTGACTGCTTCGTAGTAGCTCATGCTGCCTCCATGAGAATTTGCGCCGCCGATGGCTTGAACGAATCGTCGTAATCACGCGGAAGTTTTGTTTTGGTCAGGCGCTTGATGCCGTAGTCGCGCAACAGTGCGTCTATGAATTTCCGGGTGAATCCAACATCGCCTGTTGCCTCGTCAAAATCTCCATTGCACTGCCGGCCAGTTAGTCGGTACACATCCCATCCAAGAGCGTTTAGCTTTTGGTCGCGTGCTGCGTCCTTTGCTTTGTCAAGGTGATAAGCCTTGCCGTCGCACTCAACAACCACCCGCGCCACAGGATTTGCAAAGTCCACAAAGAATCCGGCAATCGGATATTGCGGGTACATCACGCCGCACGCGTTACGCAGATGCTCCCAAAAATTAGCCTCAATCGGCGTCATGTTGATTAACTCGCCCCACCCGTAGGCATCGCATGCCCATTCGTTCTTCGGGGTTGCCAAAATCGCCGGGTTCATGCGCTCATAGAAATCAAAAACCGCTTGAAAGTACGGGCTCATTGCCGCGCTCCTTGCTGCGGAGCCATCCGCATTAGTTGATCCAACGTCAGCCCTGGCGGGTTCTTTTCGCCCTTCTCAGCCGTCATCACGCGGGCCTTGTAAACCGGGTATTGCTCTTCCGATTCCACCCACGGCCCCATGCCCAAAGCCTTTGCCTTGCTCTCAACGCCACGCCGGGTTTCATGCCACTCGGACACGTCAGCAGGCTGCGCCTTGAACTGCGCCCGCTCATCCCGAACCCAGTTGCGCCATGTAGCCAGCCAATCGAGCTTCACGCCGCCCTTACCGCTAACGCCGTGCCAGTAGTCGGCAAACTTCGCCGCCACCTTGTCGGGGTCTAGGTCAGGTCTGGCAGTCCTGCACCACTCTGCCCACTCTTCCGGCAATGTCCAATCAGCGGGGAGGCGCGTCCCTCGCGCACTCTCTGAACGTAGTGAAGAGAGTTTCTGGCTCTGGCTCTGGCTAGCTTTCGCTTTGGGTTCATCTTGGGTTTCATCTGGGTTATCGTTTGAAAACCCACTGGGTTTCTGTTGGGTTTCTTTTCTTGGCCTTCCGCCTTTGGCCCCGTTGTTCCTGGCTGCTGCAATCTTGGGTAACGCATCGGCAATCACCTCATCCGCCTTGCCCTGCTTCCACCCTTCGCTAGTCAGCGTAAAGAACCGGGCCAGCACCTTGTCCACGGCTTTACGCTCTTCCTTGTCCATTGCCCTGCAGATGCGGTAGCAGTCGTCAACCTCTGACGGCAACGCCTCTTCCGTACTAAAGTAGTGGTCCAGAAGGCGGTCATACGCGCCAAACTCAGCCAGCGATAGATTGCCGGTCTTGGCTTGGATGTCGCCAATGAAGCGCTTATAGAAGTTCAACGCAGCGCCTTCCTGTCTTGTTCGCCCTGCTCTGTGAACTGGCACTTGTTGCGCCGGTCCTGCGCCGCTTCCTTCGCGGCTTTGTTCGCATCAGCAGACCTCTGCCGCGCCAGCGAAACCGCCGCCATGCCCTCTGGCGTCTGTCTCAGCCTGTACCCTAGCGACACATGCGATAAACCGCGCTTGCGGGCCGCTGCGCGAATCGTCATGCCGCCTTCGATGTCAGCGCAGATTTGTGCGATGTCCAACTCGACCGGCTTGCGTCCTGGCTTGCTGCCGGGAAAGTGGCGTTTACGCAGTTCCGGGTATGTCTCCACCATCTTGGCGTGGATGTGCTTGGTAGAGCACTTGAACTGCGCCGCGCACTCATCCCAGCTTTTGCCAGACATGCGGTACTCGTAGACAGCCTGAAGGTTGATGCGGACCTTTAGCGGGATCGTCCGCCCGCTGCCGTTGCGGTTCGGCTTCTTGATGATGCGCACAGGGTCTTGCCGAAAGCGTGCGCCCTGCTTTTCTGCGGCCCTCTTGCTAATGCTGGCATCTTTCTGCAAGCCGCCAAAGATTGAAGGCTGGCCCGTGTTCCATTGCCAAACGGATAAGTGTTGCGGCGCACGGACAGCGCCTGATTGTTGCATCACACTAGCGCCGGGGACGGCTGTGTCTTGTGGGTTTTGGTGGGCAAAATTCATGCTGCCCTCAAATGACGTTGATTGCTGGTCAGAACTTCCATACGCGCCGCCAGTGCCTGCATGGCCTCCGTCGCCGCGATGAATTGCTTTTGCAGTTCGGCAACCTCGTCTTTCGGCTCGATGGGTTGCGGGTGGCTGTAGCCCAATGCGTCACACAGGGCGTTGATGCCTGCATGGCAACCCTTCGCCTTAGCCATCCGCAGAACTAACGCCAGTTGCTCCGGTGACAGCTTCTCGGGGCGGTCCTCGTTCAAAGACGACAGCAGCAGCCTCTGTGCCGCGTCAGGCGTCTTTTCCGGCCATAGTTGCGGCCCTACCTGCTTGGAGCCTCCGCAGGCCCGTACACACTCGATTAATGCCCCGTTGATGCCGTCCATCAGGCCTCCACGAAAAGTTCGTTGTCGTTCGTAATGACGCGATCAGGCGCAACAAAAACAATAGGGGCATGACGAACTTCACCCCTTGGATTGATGTCTATTCCGCTGCGCTGCAGGGGTTGGCTTGCAACTGCAGGCCCGGCACTTGTCGTGCGGGTAATTGGGCGTGGTGCGAATTGCGGCATGGATCAGGCGGGTTGCTTGTCTGCCAGCTCGGGCCAGATGTCGCGCCAATCGTTTGGGCGCAAGTCGCGGCGAGTAACCGCCTTCCCCGTTTTGCGCTCCAGCTTCACAGCCAGATCGGGGGCGCAACTGCGATACCCGTACATCACGTTTTGCAGGTGTCCGGGGGTGGTGTCGCAGGCTTCGGCAAGCTCTTTGCGCTGCTCCGTGCCAAGCCCTGCCATGAATGATTTAAGGTCCATAGGGCGTATTACACCAGATGGTGCCCTAGCTTGTCAACACCAGTCGGTGCCTTTTGTGTGGTGCAGTGCGGGAATGGCAGACGATTCGCTAATTCGGCACGAAAACCTACTGCGGCTAGGGCTAACCGCACGGGAGTTGTCTGAGCGCGTCGGCGGGCGCTACACCTACTGGCGGGACATGCTGGCCGGGAAGAAATCGTTTGGCGAGAAGATCGCCAGGAAAATCGAGGAAAAGCTGGGACTCGTCAGGATGAGCCTAGACCTTGACGAAGGGGCTGCGCCAGAGGACGTTAAGCCGGTTGCCCCTACGACCGCACTAAACACTGCCAAATGGACGCCACAAGCCCTTCAGGCGGCTGTCCTGGTCAACATGCTCCAGTCTGACGCCGACCGCGAGCTGGTGCTGGAGATGATCAATCGAGTGGTGCTGGCCCGGAACTTATCCGCTCATCCTTAGACTGCTGCAGGCGTTCTCTCGCCACAGTCTCAGCCCACTGCACTGCAAGCTGCCAATCCTCTGACGGGAAGATTGCCCGCCGTACCCCGATGGCGCGAAGATTCTCCGCAACTTGAAGCCATAGCAAGAACTGGCTCTTTTCCACTACGACGGCCTGCGGTGGCGCGTGCTTGCGGTACACCGATATGTCGATGCTGGGTGCCTCGAACAGCACGCTAACCGATGTGTCGATCCGCGCCACGATAGCGGGCGCGTTCTTGGTCGCCACGAATATCTGCGGGCGCAGCTTGTAGAAAGCCTCTAGCGTCAGTAGCCCGGTGATTTTTACTTCCAGAACCCCCGATTCACTCTCCGGGATTCTGGACACGCGCGCCATTGCCGTGTGATGTCTTATTGTGATTGGCATGTAGAAACTCTACAGCATTGCCCTCTGCGTGCGGAATCGGACAGACCGCTAGAAGGGCCTTCCAGTACCCAAATCACAACACCTAGGCCCGCCGCGTGCGGGCTTTTTCACGCCCTCCAAAAAATATTTTTCGGGAAAGCACCAAACGGTGTTGACATGGCAGGCACCAGATGGTGTAATTCATTCACACCAACAAACCCCGCAACAGGAGCAAACAGCATGAACGAACTTAAGGCCAACATCGAAACGCTCGCAGCGCAAGAAGGAAAAAGCGCACTGGAAGTCATCACGATGTTGCAAGGCGCCGCAGCCAAGACCGGCAACAGCGAACTGCTTGATCAACTGTGCGAAGTTAAGTGGGATTACCTGTGAACAACACGCACGAACTTCTTATTGCTGCCGCAAAGGCGGCGAACTGGAACATTGAAGGCATGAGCTTTATGCCCGGCGACTACCTATACGGGAATAACCGTTTTTGGGAGCCCCTCACCGACGATGGCGATGCCTTCAACTTGTTCGCAACGCTGGAAATGGATATCTACCAACGGCGCACCGATCAGCAGGTATGGGTTATTGCCCCAATGCGACCGCCAGTGATAGAGCCTTATGGGGGCGACCGTAGCGCAGCAATACGACTTGCCATTGTCCGCGCTGCCGCCGCCCTCGCCGCCTGACCCCACCCCATACACCCACAGGAGAAACGACATGGAAGAAGCGCAAGCCTACGCTGACGAGATGCACGACATGGAGGCGATGTGTCGCCGCGCCTATGACAACCAGTATCACAAGATCAAGGCCGACATGAGCTACGACCAATGGCGCATGGTTTGGATCAAGGCAATTGCCACCCATGAATCGGGTTGATGAATGACGCTCCAAGAACGCATTGAACAACTGGTCGCCCAACACGGCAGCCTGCGTGCCGTTGCCCGCGTGAAAGAAATTGAAGTTGGCTACCTGTCTCGGTTGAAATCCGGCGAAAAAACTCGCCCAGGCAAAGCCATTCTGCGCAAACTCGGCCTACGTCAGGTCATTGATTACCTTCCAGTCAATGGCTATGGCGCAATCGTCCGCGCTGCTGCTGCGATTGGCCGCACCCCATCTACAAAGGAACAGCATGACTGATCGGGAACTACTGGATATGGCGGCTAAGGCTGCGGGCATTGGTCTGGAATGGCCGCAAGATTTAGGCGGCGTTTATTTTCTTAGCCCGCGCAAAACAAGTGATTGGCAACTGTGGAACCCGCTTACCTATGACGGCGATGCACTGCGGCTGGCGGTGCAGTTGAATCTTGCTATCTCCGTGGAATCTGACCATGTTTTTGCCGTAACCCGATACGCGAAAGAAGTTATTGAGCGCGGTGACCTTTACGTCGCCACCCGCCGCGCCATCGTCCGCGCTGCCGCCGCCACCGCCGCCTGAATCCCCCACCCCATACACCCACAGGAGCCCCGCAATGTACGAAGACGAAACCGAAGCAATCCGCGTTGCCGAAATCGCGGTAATCGAAAGCATCCGCAGCGCTTACGCCGACTTTTTCGCCGGCAAGCCCGCAGCAGTGCCCGAGGTTGTCCGCAGCGCACACGGCGGCTGGTCTGTGCAACTGCAGTCCGTGTCCGAGGCAGTGCGCTACCAGATCGACAGCAAAAAGCCCCTTGCCGCTGTTGTCGCGCTCTTGCAGGGTAAGGGCACTGTAGATGCGCTGCGTGATGTGCTGGTGAACGACTACATCGAATGCAATGCCGGTGATGTCGCGCAGGAGCGGGTTAGCTGGGAGCAGCCGGTAGTCCACAGGTTTGCAATGGAAGGAGCAATAGCATGACCGAAGCAATCCTCGCCATCGTGGCATACATCGCCTTTGTCGCCATCGTAATCCGCTGCCTGCGTGCCAATGGTGACGACACCGACGCACAGGAAGCAGCAGACAGCGTGCGCGCTGCGCTGGAGAGCGATGACCGGCTGGATGAACTGCGCACGTACACCCGCCCGCACATCAAAGCCGGGACAGCTTACGGAAAGGTCGTGAAATGAAAAACTACGTTATCCCCCGCACGATGGAATCCGGCCACTGGTCGTTTAACGCCGACCCCATTGAACACTACCCGCAATCGCGCACAGAGCGGGCGGCAGGGTTTGTCCTGGCGGTCGTCATTGGCGTGCTGCTGGCTGCGGCTCTGGTTCACTGGAGCATGCAGTGACTGCAATTCTTCGCGCCATTTACTCTGATCCGGTTAATCGTCTTGCCGGGGTTGTTGCTAGTCAACGTGGATGTGTTGATTCCATTGATGCCGACATTTCGGATTTGTCCTATTTGATGGCTAGGCTGCAGAGAAAGCAAAGACTGCTAAAGCAAGTCATTGGAATTGACCGCGTTACGCAGCACAAGAATCTAAAAGCAAGGCTAAAGCGCGGCATTCTTACCAAAGGCGCAAGCAACCCGCGTGCAGTCGTGGACTATGTGCAAAACGGTGAAGCAATAGCAAAACTCTCAGAGTCGTTTCGACGAATGAAGGAGCAAAACAGGCTATTGCAATTTATGCCGCAGCACAGAACAAACGCCGCAAGTTGCGGGTACTTTTTGGTTGAAACGCAATGAAGCAAACCTTCGTCCTTGTCCACACCGAAGCCCGCAGGCGTGCCGTTGCAGCCGTCCAGACGGCCCCGGATGGCTTCGTAACCATCGTGTGTGAACCCACCCGCAACCTTGACCAGAACGCGGCGCAGTGGCCCATCCTGCAAGCCTTTGCCGATCAGTTGCAGTGGCCTATCAATGGACGCATGGAGCAGATCACGCCCGACGAATGGAAAGACATCCTGACAGCGGCATTCCGGCGCGAAACCGTGCGGGTAGCGATGGGCCTGGATGGCGGCATGGTGATGCTCGGAGCGCGGACTAGCAAGATGGGTAAGCGCGAGTTTTCCGAGTGGCTCGAATTCTTGCACAGCACCGCCGCATTGCGTGGCGTTGAACTGGAGTATCAAGAAGCATGAAAAGCAAGAACAAGCCCCGCCAAACAGCGCATGAAGCACTGCACGCTGAAACCGTCGCCAGCATGGATTGTGTCGTGTGCGATGCGCCGCCCATCAGTGAAGTGCATGAGCCCGAGCAAGGTCTGTGGTTCATCGCACTACCTTTGTGTTACGCCTGCCACCGTGGCCCCGAGGGATGGCACGGCACCCGCCTGCGCTGGAAGCTGCGCGGCATCAGCGAACTGCAAGCAATCAACCGAACCATTCAACGCATGAGGGTTACAGCATGAGCACATCAGACGCATTGACAGTTATCAGCGGCGACATTTACGCCGCACGGCAGACTTTTGACGCGGCATTAGCCGACAGGTCTATCAGTTTTGAGCGCGAGGCAGGCTTTGCCATCCAGCAGCTTGCCCGAAACGACTTCACCATGAAGATTGCCATGAATAACCGGCAGTCTGTTTACGATGCCGTGGTCAACATCGCCGCCATCGGCATCAGCCTGAACCCAGCTAAGAAGCAGGCGTATCTGGTGCCGCGTGACGGGCGCATCTGCTTGGATGTGTCCTACATGGGCCTGATGGATTTGGCGCAGGCTACCGGGTCCGTCAAATGGGCGCAGGCTTCGCTTGTGCATGAGGCAGACACCTTCACACTTAATGGGCTGGATAAACCGCCTACGCACGTTTTCAACCCGTTCGGCAAAGAGCGCGGCCCGGTTGTCGGGGTTTACTGCACCGTCAAGACTGCGGAGGGCGATTACCTGACGCACACGATGACCTATGACGAGTGCCTTGCCATCCGCGACCGTTCGCAGGCTTGGAAGTCGTTCAAGGCAGGGAAGACCAGCAGCCCCGGCCCGTGGGGTACTGACGAAGGCGAAATGGTCAAGAAAACCTGCGTCAAACAGGCGTACAAGTATTGGCCAAAAACCGACCGGCTGGAGACTGCCATTCACCACCTTAACGAGGAAAACGGCGAGGGCCTAGCCGTTATTGCCGAGGAAAAGGCGCAAGCAGTAAAGACGGGGCCGATCATCCCTGCGCTGCAGGCTATAGAGCTTGCCCCTGACCGTCAGCAAGTTGTCGAAGCCGTGGCAAGCCGAGTAACTGACCTGTTTGACGCGGATGACTTGTGCGGCGCGTATGGGGAATACATCGGCATCACTGACGGCGATGAAAGGGGCAATCTGTGGAAGATGCTGCCGTCCAAAGTGCGAACCGCAGTAAAGAAATATGGCGAATCACTTAAGGAAAAGGAAGCAGCGTAATGGCATCAGTAAACAAAGTCACCCTAGTCGGCAACTGTGGCCGCGACCCCGAGGTGCGCTATCTGCCGTCAGGCAAGGCCACATGCTCCATCAGCATTGCCACCAACAGCAAGTACAAGAACGCGGCCGGCGATCTGGTCGAGGACACGCAATGGCACCGCGTCAACTTCTTTGACCGGCTGGCCGAAGTCGCGGGGGAGTACGTCAAGAAAGGTTCGCCCGTGTACGTGGAGGGGCGCCTGAAATACGGCAAGTTCACCAATAAGGACGGGGTAGAGCAAAACACTTGCGACATCATTGCCACGGAACTGCAATTGCTTGGCAGTCGTGAAGCCGCCAAGCCTGCCGCAGCGCCCCGTGCGGCGCCAGTAGGAAAGCCTGCGGCGCCTAGCGGTTTTGATGACATGGCTTACGACATTCCATTCCGTGACCCGCTGGCCTACCGTGCCGCGCATCTGGTGCTGTGACATGGAAAAGCACGCCCTATCCAAACGCGCCCGCGATGCTCTCGGCCTGGAGTACCGCTATTCCCGCCGTGAGCGCCTGCCCAACGAAGCGCCGCCTAGAACTTTCACGCCAGCGAGATGGGAGCCGCGCCATCCTGACATCGTGGCGCATGTCGCCCGTCCTGGCGCACTGGATGCGCTGCAAATCAAGAGTAGGGGGATGTGATGAGCGATGACTATGTGATGGTGCCGAGGGAGCCGACGCCGGAGATGCTGGCGGCCATCTTGGAGCCGATCAAATGGGCTGGAGGAGTCTGTGCTTATCGCGCAATGATCGCCGCCGCACCACCAGCAGCGCCCGCCGTGCCGCTGACTGATGCCGACATTGATCGGATTGCAGATCGCCTATGGGAACAAGGGCACATTCAGTCGCTATCGAAGGGCACGGCTAGGATATTCGCCCGCGCAGTGCTGTCTGCCGCCCATGTCGTGTCCGATTGGGACAAGACCCTGCGCGATGCTGCGAGGCGGTCGGCAACTGTGGTGCATTCTGGGAAACTTGCCGCCCCTGTCGTGCGGGAGCCGCTGACGGATGCTTTTATTGACGACATTGCATCGGCGGTTTTTGACCTACACGACTCCGAGAGGCCCGCAATGGAGCCTTTCCGCGCTCAATGGCTTGAGAGCGTTGGGCGTCCACTTGCCCGCGCCATCGAGCGGGCACACGGCATTGGGGGCGGCAATGGGTGACATCATGCGCGAATGGAACGAAGCCCTGACCGCTCCTAAATGCGAGCACGGCCACCTAGCCCCGGTGTGCGATTTGTGCAAGAAGGATGCGGAGATAGCAGCACTGCGGGAGGATGCGGAGCGGTATCGCGCCCTGAAAGAGCGGCACGGATACATCATGGTCGTTCGTCTTATCAATGCCGACGGCTACAGCAGCGCCAAAAAGGACGCGCTGATCGACGCATTCGCAGATGCCGCCATCGCGGATATAGCGGCATGGGAATCGCTTTCCGAGGCGCAAAAAGCCCTGCAACTGGACGCGCAAGCGAAACGCGCCGAAATCAATGCCGCACGGAAGGGCGCGACATGAGCGACCTGATGCTGATAGGCGTGCTGCGCATGCCGATGGATGACCCGGACCCGCTGGATGTGTTTCAGTACGTCTCCAGGGGCAGGCAAGCCGCCGACCGGATCGAAGCCGATGCAGCAGAGATAGCAGCACTGCGGGCAGAGGTGGCGGGGCTGCGGGAGGATGCGCAGCGGTATCGGTGGCTGCGAAATAAGCAGGCGTACATCGGCATCCATCCGCATTACAAAGACCTGCCGATAGAACAGAGGTCCGGTTGGACGATTCGCCTAGTTCCAGATGTCAAAAATAGCTTTGACGCCGCCATTGATGCCGCACGGAAGGGCACGACATGAGCGACATCCGCCTATTGACGCCCGATGAGCTAGCCGAACTGCTCAAGCTCAAGCGCCGCACCGTCATGGACACGATAGCCCGCCGTCCAGACTTCCCGCGATCCGTCACCGGCACGCAGAAACCGCGCTGGCTGTATAGTGATGTGGCCCGCTATCTGAAGTCAAAAAGCGCACAAAACGCGAACACGGCATGATTCTCCCTGCGAGTTATGTTCCGGCCCCGGGCACCATCCTAGTGCAATTGCCTGTTGTTTGCCACGGTTCTACACTGTGCCGCACAGGGAGACGCGATAGGCGACATAAATGCCACGCGAACAAAATAGCGAACACAGGCGCGAACATGGCATATATCGGCAGGTTCCGGGATGGGTGGCGGGCGCAAGTCCAAAAGGACGGCACTAGGCTCACTAAAACGTTCCAGACGAAGCGCGAGGCGCAGGCGTGGGCAATGGAGCAGGAAGCAAAGAAAACGCTCCTAAAGGGCCGCACGTTCGCCGCAGCGGTACAGAAGTACGCCGCCGAAGTCAGCAGCAAGAAAGACGGCGGGCCGTGGGAGGTTCGCAGGCTTAACGCAATGCTCCAGCACTTCCCCGGCGCCCTGGCAGACATCGACGCCCCGCAGATAGCGTCCTGGCGGGACAAGCGCCTACAGACCGTCTCCGGCTCCACGGTCGTGCGCGAAGTGAACCTATTGCGCAACCTGTTTAACGTGGCGCGGCTGGAATGGAAGTGGATAGAACACAAGCCGTTTGAAGGCGTCAGGCTCCCGAAGGAAAACCAACCAAGGACAGCGATATGGAACTGGAAACTAATCAGGCGGGTGTTACGTGCGCCAAGACAGGGCAAAACTGCCGAAATGCAGCTTGCGTTTCACATTGCATTGCGGAGCGGGATGAGGCTCCAGGAAGTTTTGTCCGCGCCTTCCAGCTTCAACGCGCAGAGGCGTGTCGTCGTTACTACAACCAAGACAGAGAGCCGCGCAGAGATTCCGATTGGCAGGATTGCGGCTAAGTTGCTGGCCGGAGCAAAGTTCACGGTCGGACCTAACGAGGGATCGGTTCTGTTCGGCAAGCTGTGCCGCGAACTGCTGATAGACGAACTGACGTTTCACGATGCCAGAGCCACTGCCCTGACGCTGCTGGCCCGCAAGGTCGATGTGCTGACGCTGGCGAAGATCAGCCGCCACAAGGACATACGGCTTCTGTCAAACGTCTACTACCGCGAATCAGCGGACAGCATCGCCGCTAGGCTTTGATTCCGTGTCAAACCCACACCCCGCAATGCCTAGCAATATCAACCACTTAGCCGCAAAGTTTCTGCATCGCGTCTGCGGCGTTTCTGCAAAATGAAAATCTACTGCTGTTCCTGCGGGGTTGATGTTGACGCTAGATTGACCGATGGCGGCGAAATCTACTCGCACCGCGCCGACCTAAAATCACTGCCGTTCTGGAAGTGCGATGCCTGCGGGAACTTTGTCGGATGCCATCACAAGACTGCAAACAGAACGCAGCCGCTAGGGTGCATCCCAACGCCTGAAATCAAGGACGCCCGCAAGCATATTCACGCGCTGCTAGACCCCATTTGGCAATCAGGACGCATCGGCAGGCGTGAGGTTTACAACATGATCGGGCAGCAAATGGGCCGCAAGCAGTACCACACCGCCGAAATTCGCAGCGTAGACGAAGCCAGAACGGTTTACCGCATAGTCAAGAAAATAGCGGACTTGCGCCGCACCCCATCTACAAAGGAACAGCATGACTGAAGCAGAACGACAGCAGGTTATTGATGCGCTGAAACGCGAAGTGACCAAAACTGCCATTTGGGCGGCTGTGTGCGTCGGGCTTGCTGTGGCAACCGTCAAAGTCGGCATGTTTGTTTTGCCGCTGCTTTTTGCATGAGGACTGACATGACAAACGAAGACCGGCAGACTGTGATTGATGCGCTGCAAGCATCTCTAGGCCATCTGCGCAAAGTAGAAGCGGAGTACATGACAGCAGACGGCCAGTTTGCGGCAGAGTACGCGCAACTGAATGAGGCGCTAGACATTATGAGACGGGAGCTGGAGCCCTTAGACGCCATTCTGCGGTGCCGCTACCCCGTTTGCACAAGCATCAACCCGTCTGGCTTTGGGTGGGATATACCGCGCCTGAATGAAGTCATTGACAACATGCAAAAGGCCGACTGACATGGACGAACGCAAAGCATTTGAAGCGTGGCAGCAGTCAAGCCAATATCCAAAGAACCCAACGCGCAACGGGGACGGTTATATGTTTTCGTTTACGCAGGCGCAATGGGAGGCTTGGCAGGCAGCTACAGCAGCAGAGCGCGAACGCTGCGCGAATCTGTCGCCCAACGGCCTAGACGTTATCGCGTCAGACTCGCCCGCTGTTGTTTGGCGGAAGTACAGCGCCGCTATCCGAGGGACTTGATCTATGTATCAAGAGGGAACAGTCTGCTAGGGTGGATGTACCTGAGTACTCCGAACCTCTCCGGGCTATCCTGTGCTGCTTTTAATGGCAGAAACAT